>JGI1027J12803_100886003_pt1 | contig 17021 bp, 18 predicted proteins | sample IowNatreferecore_FD_12803 | JGI IMG/M metagenome (IMG submission 12803) | reverse complement strand
AGAATGTCCGTTAAATACAATTTTCTGCTTTGGCCGGAAGCCATCTTTGCAGAAAAAAATCATGAAAAAAATTATTCTGTTCGCGTCTATCACAGTTGCCAGCGGTCTTCTGTTTGCTAACCTGTACACTTCTTTGATCGATTCCAAATCCTGGGGAACTGACCTGCCTAATTCAATTGCCGTTGCAAGGGAATATTTTAAATCCGTGAGTCCCGGAAATTTCTTTCGCATGTTTTCTCCCGTAAACCAGGCGCTTGGAATAATCGCACTGGCACTGTTCTGGAAAACATCTCCTTCCATCCGCTTATACCTGGGTGTTGCCCTTGCCTTGTATTTGTTGGCGGAGGGATTGACTTTCGGATATTTCTTTCCCAGGAACGATATCATGTTCAGAAATGCCAGCCTGACCGATGTTGACCTGCTCAGAAAAACATGGTCGGAATGGACTAGGATGAACTGGGTACGTTCAGGAATACTGTTGACCGGAATCTTTTTCTCTTTTCTGTCCCTTAATAAACTGTATTCAATTCCTGCAAAAACAGCTGTCATATAGCCTGCATCCGCTTCTTTAAATAATAAATAACAACCATTCATTTCAAAAAAATTTTATTAAAATGACTATCGTTTATCCTCATATCATCGAAAATTGTATCGGAGAAAAACTAATTTTCAAAGAACTGCAAAAGGAACCGGATGGTGACCGGCTAATAGTTGAAAACTATGTTGAACCAGGCCATGGCCCGCTTATGCATACCCACTTGCTCCAGGATGAATCCTTAACGGTCGTTCATGGACAAATCGGATACCAGTTGCAGGGCCAGCCTGCGCAGTACGCAGGTGAAGGGGAAACTTTATTGTTTAAACCGGGTGTACCGCACCGGTTTTGGAATGCAGGAGAGGAAGTATTGCATTGCAAAGGCTGGATAAAACCTGCCAACGCAGTAGTTTTTTTTCTGAGTTCTGTTTACGCTGCGCAGAATAAATCCGGGAAAGCACAGCCCGAGCAATTTGATGGTGCTTATTTGCTCAAACGTTATTCAACAGAATTTGATCTTCCGGAAATTCCTTCCTTTGTCAAGAAAATTATAATTCCGATTACCTACTGTATTGGAAAACTCCTGGGCAAGTACAAGCACTTTAAGAATGCGCCTGAACCGGTAAAAGGATAATAAAAGTACAAGTTGATTAAGCCGTCCGGGTCGCCAGGGCCCGGAGGCATTGATCAGGGAATAGGAATACTGATCTTCTATGGATTCAGTCTGTTAAAATATTCCGCTATGGATTCATTATTTGCTTTTGCCCTTGCTTCACTAAATCCAAAAGTGAGTTCTGTCTTCCCTTCTTTCAATTGACGGAATATGGCTTCCACAAAATCGCTGACCAGGGGTTGTCCATCGTGTATTCCTTTTCCTCCAAGATCCGTATTCAACGCTGGCGGTATCATTTCAATTACCTCCATATTTGTAGATTTCAGGCTATGCCGCAGCGACAGCGTGAAAGAACGCAGAAATGCTTTTGTGGCACAATAAACAGGGACTTTTGAAAGCGGAACAAATGCCAGTCCTGATGTGACGTTAATAATAGTGTCTAATGATTTTAGTTTCGTAAACAGCTTCGTCAGATGAACGGGCGCCAATACATTGATTTCAATTTCATCATTAGCCTTTTGGTAGAAGTCGTCGTCTCCAATGCCCATCCAATTTTGAATGCCCGCATTATTTATGAGTACATTGAGATCGCTGTGGTTCTTTGAAACCAAGTTATACAGGTCGATACGGTTTTCTTCATCTGATAAATCACAAACTATGGTAATTACAGACGGTAATTTAACTGCAACTGCCTCCAGTAATTCTTCACGTCTTCCACAAATGATAACAGCATTATTTTCCTGTATAAACCTTTCGGTCAATCCTAATCCAATACCGCTTGCGCCGCCTGTAATTAAAATTTTATTTCCGGATAATTTCATAAAGATTTATTGTTGAAAGTTTGTCGTAACACGGGTGCAAATTTAAGAAACAGGCAGGCCCAATAGAGCAGATTAGAAATCTACAAGTCAGGCCTTTCGCTTTAATTCAATTTTTCTGATTCTTTCCTGTCTTCTTTTAAACAATTTCATTGCGAACTCTTTTGGAAATGCAAATACACTAAACAATATCAAATAAAGAACAATCGCTGCGGGAATGGAAATAAAACAAACTAATAATGCGATAAATGTATAAATGATGCTATAGCCATAAGTAAGTCTGACGCAATGAAAAAACTCCCTGTCTTCATGGTCTATCAGGAACCGGCTGTAAGAATAAGAACAGAGCCAATAAGAGGCAATTGAAATCATAAAATAATCAAACCCATATATGGCCAGTGCATATTTCCCTTCACTTTCCAAATATTCCGCAAGAATGGCTGTTGGGAACGGTGTGAATGTGATCATTAACAATACAAAGCCATTTAACCAGAGAAGTTTACTATCCGTCTTATTGATGTAGTCAAAAACATGATGATGATTTATCCAGCAGACCAGAATAGTAAGAAAACCAATTAGAAAAGCCAGTAATGGTTCCCAGTGATGGAAATAGGACTTTAGCGTACTCTCCCCGTTTTGCGGGTGCAGGATCTGAATCAGTTCCAAAACCAAAAGCGTGATTGCAATAGCAAAAACCCCATCGCTGAATGCTTCTAGCCGGGCTGTTTCGTTCGGTCTGTTTTCAGCCTGTTTTTTTGTAAGCATAATTGGGTTGGTTATGACAAGGCGTTAAGTATATTCTTTTTGAATTCCTACCAGCCCCCCATTTGTACTTCCATAAAATACAGCGGTGTACCATCCGGGTCAATGAAACTTGCGAATCTTCCACCCTTGCCTTCGGCGTGGTTGAAGGCAATTCCCAGTTCCCTTAACCGCGCTTCCGCCTCTTCAATTTTCTCAACACCAAATCCGAGAGAAACTGAATCCTGTTTTTCCATTGCTTTTCCGGACGGATGAAGGCCGATCACCATATCAGGTGCGGCGACCTGCGCGTAGTGGTCCGCCCATCTTTGTTTGAGCGTCAGCCCCAGTCCTTCAACATAAAAATTTATCGCCCGATCCATATTCTGAACCATGACGGTTACATTGGAAGTATGAATGGTATACATATAGTCGTATTTAATGATGACGCAAAGGTAAATGAGACAACAGAGAATAAACTGTTTCAGTCTATTGCTTAAGAAGGTTTAGTATATCTTCGCCAATCATTTTTATACGTTAGCCTATCTGCTGATCCGTGCATTTATAACATTTGAAAATTCATGATCCTCTTCTATTCAATCCACTACAACCAGTCTGCATGAAATTCCTGATGATGGCAGTCTTAGTTGTCCTGCTGCTTAACACGGAAATCGGCCAAGCGCAGACAACAGGCGAATTGCTGAACCTTCTGACGCAGAAAGGAACCATCACACAGAAGGAAGCCGACTCTATTCGTTCGGAATACAACAAGAAACAAAAGGCCATTGAAACCAAATCAGATTCCTTCCCGCTCAGTATCGGCCGGCTCCTGCGATTGAGCGGATACACACAGATCAGGTACCAGAATTACCAGAGCCCCACAAACTATAATGGATTCGATATCCGGAGAGCCCGGCTGGATTTCCAGGGCGATTTTTCAACCAAATGGGGTTACCGTATATTGATTGATTTTGTCGGTGCATCCGGCGGCGGATCTGCACCTACCGGGGGACCACTTTTTTCACCAGAGCTTTTGGATGCGTATATCTCTTATAAAGCTGCAGATTATTTAAAAATAACAGCCGGCCAGTTCCTGATTCCTTTCTCGGAAGAAAACCTGACGCCTGACAGGGGACTGGAGATGGTTGACCGCTCCCAGGTTGTCAGCGCACTGGTGGCCAGGAAAGGTGATATTTCCAACGGGCTGATTGATTCCATTGGAAATCAGACCGGACGGGATATTGGCATCATGGTCAATGGCAGTCTGATAAAAGTGGAAAACCGTTACCTGGTAGATTATTACCTGGCCATATTAAACGGAGCAGGCATTAATACACTCGATAATAATCAATCTAAAGACATCGACGGGAGACTGGTTTTTCATCCGCTGAAAATTCTGGATGTCGGCATTTCCTATTATAATGGTTATGATATTTTCTTTTCTTCTCCCAATATAAGCCAGGAACGTGTACGCCTCGGGACCGAGTTTGCGCTGAACTATAACCAGCTTTCTGTTAAGGGTGAATGGATCGAAGGAAAGGAGGGCAATTCCGATCCCATTGTCCATCATGGCTGGTACCTGCAGGGAAGTTATTTTATATGGCCAAAACATCTGCAGGGTGTATTCCGGTACGATACATATAATCCGAACACAGCCAAATCCAAGGATCTGGAAACTTCTACTTATTATGTTTTCGGTATTAATTATTTCTTCAATGTCTGGACCAAAATTCAAATGGACTACTCCTGGCGCACGGAAAATCCGACCACAAAAAACAATGTTTTTACGGTTCAACTCCAGCTGGGGTTTTAGTCGTTTATTTGATAACCGACATTCCCCCAAACATCGCCCGGCTTGTTTCCAACAGAAACAAGGGACTGGTCGTATACCAGGCAAGAGAAGGAAAAAATACCATCGGTACCCCCAGTCCTGGAAATAACTCTGGAGTTTTTACATCCAGGGGCAGACTTATAGAAATTGGTATCAAAACCAGGGCAAAGGAGAAAATGGAAAATAAAAAATTAAAGACAATTTCCCCCCGCGTTTTGAGCCATCGGTTTAGCCCGTAATTCACCAGAGCCGCCAGCATACAGATCAATAAACTGAATCCGATGATCCTGCTGAACGGCAATACTTTTGAAAAATCCGCTTCCGTCGCAAAGAAATAAATGCGGTTATAAATAATGCCCGCAACAGCGGCCAGAATGCTGGCCGCCAGGGCATGCAAAAATATTTTTTTAAACATTTTTATTTTATTTGCTCACCGGAACTTCAATATTCACTTTGAACGTACTGGCACCATGATTGGGTTCAGCTGTATTAACATTATAATCAAGCCGGTTTACGGCAAAACTTCCTTTAAACATATTGTCTTCAAAAGTAAATGGAATAACTACTTCCTTTTGTACACCATGCATCGTTAGTATGCCTTTGGTTTCATAACCTGTCCCGGTCTTTGTAATCGCTGATGAGGTATACTGAATGGTTGGATATTTTTCAGCATCAAACCACTTTTCACTTTTGGCATGCGTGTTTTTCATCCCGTTACCTGTATTGATCGAAGCCACATCAATAGTGCAGTCAAATTTAGAAGCAGCCAGGTCGTTCGGATCAAAATTGACCGTGCCCTTCAATCCGCTGAATTCACCGGAAGGATCACCCCCATCAAATTTCACGCTTGCACTGGGAGCGATTTTCCATTCCTGGGAAGTCAATACTGTAAAGGAGGAAGCAACGATGAGTACGATTGCCGCTGCCGGATAAATAAATTTTTTCATTTCAAATGCTTTTAATAGAAGAATGTTTAGGGGGTAAAAATATTTGACTAAAGGCTGTCTGATTAAAAATTGCGACTAAACCCGGGTATCCTGAGACGAACCCTAATAATCAGATTATTTTGCCTTACAGAAAAGAGACGGTGAAGGGGGATCAGTTCTCCCTCAGTAGTATTATTTTACTATCGCACGGCTGGCTGATGATCCAGAATAAAGACGATGATTTCTTCCAGGTTTTGATCGATCCGGCTGATGGCATCTGAAATATCTTGCCGGCTAACCTGCGCCGCAAAGGAAGGCGTCTTCAATTTTTTAAGAACCGATTTGGTATCCATCCCCTCATATCCGGTGGGTCGGATCAATGCCGAGGCATGGATGAATCCGGATAGTTCATCAAATACATAAATCATTTTATCCATCCTGGATTCGGGTTCAATTCCAAAATATGCCGGTCCATGGGATGCAATGCAGTGAATGACCACGGGGTCAATTCCCCTTGATTCCAGTTCTTCAATAATTTTTTTACAATGGCTCTCAGGAAATTTTTCCCAGTCGGCATCATGTAACAGACCCGCGAGTTCCCAGGCCAGGGCCGTTTTGTCGTCAGCGCCCTCTTTCTCCACTGACCAGGCTTTCATAAGCACTGCAACCTGCCTCATATGCAGCCGCAGTCTTTCATTAGTCACCCATTCACCTAACAATCTGTGTGCTTCTTCGATGCTCATCAGGTTACCGGCATTGGCAGGATCGCCAAATTTTTTTCTGTCCAATTGTAAAGGATGTGCTGACATATCAAATTGATTAATCACCCGGCTGCAGGGCTTCTGGTGCGAATGCTGTTAGCTGTTTAAAGTTAATGACTGTGACTGAATTGATTATTATGAACCCGCTCCGCCGGGTATCATTATATCCGGTCTTCAGGCTGATGCTGGTAAATAAGAAATAATAGAAAACAAATCGTCAGAATAAATGCCGTGTTCTGGCCGTTCCAGGTTTTTGACTGCCACATCAGGAACCATTCCCCGCCTATTGTAACAAAGATGGTGAACCACAGAACGATGCCCAGGAACAGGCCGGTCCGGAGCATTTTACCCGAATTTTTGAATGCGGTGGCCTCCTGATGGTATGCACGCAGCATCCGCATTACCCCCAGGGCAACCAGCACCGTTATCAGGATTTCCCATCCGATGATGAACAGATAAAAGGTATGCCGCAGCGTAGGGGAGTTGATCGCACGCCAGCCATTTTTTTCATGCGAAAAAACATCTTCCATCCCGGATACCTTGCTCACGAATTGAAAATTGGTATCATAATCGGTAAGGTTATTAATACAGACCAGCAACATATAAAGACCAACGGCAATCCCCAGGCATATATTGATCAAACGGTTGTTCATTCGACTTCTTCGGTTGTAAATGAAAGTTACTGATTTGAACCAGCGTTCGCGAAAAATATCCGCGGGAGAATAATTGTTTATTTTTACTTTGTTTTCTAAAAATCCTTCCGACCACATTTACACATGCGCGCATGAGAATCCGGTATAATTTCAATTTTAACCGATGAGAAAATGGCTTTTGTTTTTTTGTATTGCTCTTTTCGCGGGTTGCACTGATAAACATTCTGACGGAGTCCCTGTAGTTGGATTCGCCGATGCGTTTCAGGATAATACCATTGAGCAGGCGAAGACGGGGTTTATGGATGCGCTCAGCAAAAATGGTTTCGACGAAAAAAAGGGTACACTTAAAGTCATCTACAGGAATGCGCAGGGAAATATCCCAACCCTCACCCAAATCATTAAATACTTTATATCCCAGCAGGTAACACTCATCGCGACCAATCCCTCTCTGTCAACTATCACGGCGGTTCAAAACACGAAGAGTATCCCCATATTCATGATGGTTTCCCCGTCACCGGCCCTGATGAAAATAAATAATTCTTCGGGCCAGCCGCCGGCGAATTTATTTGGTGTCGGCGAAAAGCTGGATTATATTGATACCTCTTTTCTCCTGATTCCCAAAGTGGTCAATCCGAAGAAGGGTCCCTTAACCGTCGGGATGATCTTTAATCAGTCCGAACCACAGTCAGTAGAGTCCATAGAAAGAATCCGGAAGCTCGCTGCAGACAATAAGCTCACCCTCATCGCCCAGCCGGTCAATTCAACGGCAGATGTCCAGCTCGTCACAGCATCCCTGCTCTCAAAAAATATAGATGTATTCTTTGCTAATCCTGATAACGTTGTTTTCGGATCCTTTGAAACCATTATCCAGTCCTGTAATCAGAAAAATATTCCGGTATTTACCAGCGAGGCTGGATTGGTTGAGCGGGGCGCACTCGCTGCCTATGGAGCGGATATCTATAAGTGGGGCTACCAGGCAGGCGAAAGCGCCGCGGAATATTTAAAAACAAAAAATACAAGCGGTCTGCATTGGGAAATGGTGAAGGACAGGAAAAAAGTTTTTAATCCGGCGACCGCAAAAAAATTCGGTATCAGCATACCTTCAGATTTCCAACCCATTCAATGAGCCAGTTTTATCTGACGGCCCTCCAGCTTTCTATCTGCCTTGGCCCCATGGCGCTGGGTATTTTCATTACAATGAAAGTATTCAATATACCGGATATCACAACAGACGGAAGTTATACCCTGGGCGCTGTGGTTACGGCTGTTCTGCTTGCCAATCATTGGTCCGCGGCCGCTGCATTACCGGTTTGTATGCTGGCAGGAGCACTCGCAGGAATCTGCACCGGCCTGATCCATACTAAACTCAGGATCGATGCATTGTTGGCCGGCATTTTAGTGATGACAGGTTTATATTCGGTGAATCTGACCATCCTGGGAAGATCCAATATTCCGCTGATCAATATGCGGACGCTCTTCAATAGCATTTCGATTTTTAAAACTGAACTCTATAATGAGTTATTTGTCGCGCTTGTTATTATTTCCCTCCTGATTTTTTTGCTCCGCTATTTACTATTAACTGATTTTGGTATTGCCATGCGTGCCACGGGTAACAATCCCATCATGACCAAATCCATGGGCATTAATAATGATATTATAAAGATCACGGGCCTCGCGATAGCAAACGCACTCACGGCATTAAGTGGTTTCCTGGTTGCCCAGTACCAGAATTTTACCGATATTAATATGGGCATTGGCATTGTGATAACAGGATTAGGATCCGTTCTGATTGCCGATGCGCTGAGGATATGGATGAATATCACCCACATCGGTGTGCAGCTCCTGCTCGTTCTTGCAGGAAGTCTTTTGTTCCAGCTGGTGCTGGCCTTTACACTGGCCATCGGGATCGATCCGAATTTTCTCAAGGGTGTCACGGCTGTTTTTGTGCTGCTCATCGTGGCGCTGCCGCGGGTGAGTCAGCAATTGAAAAGCAGTCTTTCAAATAACAACAAACGCTGAGTGCCGATGATTTCACTGCAGAATATCAGTAAAATTTTTAACCCCGGGAAGCCCACCGAAATCGTTGCGCTAAAGGAAATTTCATTGCAGATTAACAAAGGTGAATTCGTGGTGGTCGTCGGTGCCAATGGAAGCGGAAAATCCACGCTGTTGAATATTATCGAGGGTTCCCAGGTACCCAGCACCGGAAAAGTTGAAATCAACGGTAAGGATGTTACGCCTTTACCCGAATATAAAAGAAGCCGGTGGGTGGCCCGTGTTTTTCAAAATCCAACAAACGGCACGGCTTCCGATTTAACAATACTGGACAATTTCAGACTCGCTGCTTTGCGGGCACAACAAAAAAATCTTAGTATTGGCATTAATGAATCGTTCAGGAAAAAGGTGCAGGAAAAAATTGCTGTTCTCGGTATGGGCCTCGAAAATAAAATCGGATTGCCTATGGGAAATTTATCGGGTGGTCAGCGCCAGGCCCTCACCCTTCTGATGAGTGCCATGGATCACATAGACATTTTATTATTGGATGAACCGACGGCGGCCCTCGATCCCCGTTCTGCGCTGGTTGTGATGAACCTTGCCCAAAAGCTGCACCAGGACCTGGGTATTACCACCGTATTGATCACCCACAACCTGAAAGACAGTCAGGTTTATGGAAACCGGCTGATTCAATTGCGCGAGGGAATGATCGCGCATGATCTGAATACTGAGAATAAGTCCGCCTTATCAATCCAGGAAATATACAAATGGTTTGAATAATCCGGTCGTTCATGTCTATCAACAGGTCCGGTTTTCATTTCATCATGATAAATCCTGTATATCCTGAGTGCTTCATCAACAGGGTTGCCGATGGGTTCAACCGGATAATCGCTTCGCTTGTTCACCCAGTCCCACTCCCAGCTGCTGATATATTTTCCGAATGCCGCCTGGTCAAAATTTTTTCCGTTTTCAAGTGAATCCGCTACTGCATTAAAAAATATTTTCCATCTCGATTTATAGAAATCATTGAGCAGGCCGTTCCATTGCCGGTTGGAATATTCATGCAGGGGGCTGTTAGCATCTCCCCATAGGGTGATGAGGTCGCGGGCATTGCGCTCATAAAGTGCTTTTTCTTCCTGGTTAATTCCAAAGCTCCGCGCGTCAGAAATCCATTTGCCAAGTAAAAAATCTTTTCTTGTTCCAAGCAGGGAATCCATATCGGTGATCAGTTGTAAAAACTGGTCGCTGTACTTATTGAATGCTTTTAAATCCTTGTTACGATAAGCAAGGACCAGCCACGCATGGATGGTGTCAGCGTAATTTGCCATCACCTGCCGGGTAATGTCCACGAGATCATATTGGAAACCGTCGCTGTTTTTGCATTTCCCCGCCGCTGCGATCATTAACTCCCAGGCCGGCAGCAGTTCACTTGAATTGTAATTCAACCTGGTTCTTGTCCAAACAGTGGAAGAATCGAATGTAGGTCTGCCGGTGATGATTGATTCGGCGCCATCCCGGATGGTCTTTCCGTTGTATGCTGTTTGTCTTAATATCTCCCATGCCTTTACTGCATTACTGTCGAGGACACCATACCTGTTCACGGTATAAAATTCGAGCCATTGCTTTATGTCAACCGAATGATCCTGCCATACTTGTTGCGTCAGCAATTCATACAAAACCGGATTCTGTTCAATGCCTTCCATTGTCAGACCGATACCTACCAGTTTACCGGATGTGGAGTCATGTAACGCTGCCGCCGGACCGGCGGCCACCCCATCCATTCTTCCGAACAGGCTGATATTCCCTCCGAAATTGTGAACCATATTCCAAATCCAGGGTTTACCATAAAAAGCATTCGTCCTTTTCCAGACCGGTTCTATTTCCGCCGCCAGGTCCAGCAGGATCATATGCTGGTCGGGAACCGCATCCAGCAGGGCTTTAATCTGTGGCGCCTTCCAGAATTTCCGGTCACTGTAAAACAGCCATCCCTGCATCACCCAAACTGCTTTGGAATCTGCGGCTTTCATGGATTGAAATAAACGATCGCTGAGTTTTGAGAGGAACACCGTATCATCAGAGGGAGGTTCATTTTCATTAAAAGTGTCTGCAGAATACAGATGGTCCGTGCCAAACAGACTGGACTGTGTTTGCAGGAATTTTTTGCCGATCAGTCCAAAAAGGGAATCCTCCGGATCGAGGATATAAGTATCTGCAAAGCCATTCTTCCAGTTGGTCGCTTTCAGCTTCGCATCCGGAAATTTATTTTTGAACGCTGCTGGTACATGTCCGGTAAACGCCGGCAACACGGGTTTCATCCCCAACTCCCGTTCACGCCGAACGATAAGTTGCTGCAATTCCTTGTGACTTTTCATCCAGCTAAGGGGCAGGGGTCCGCCCCATCCATCCAGATTGCCCATCCAGAACCAGGAAAAATATGCCGGACCGCTAAAGAATGATTGCAGATCCTGGTCGGTAAATCCCATTTCCTTGTAAACACTATACCAGGTGTATTCTTCCCCGGTAACTGCCAGGGGCATATTGATGCCATGCAGTGCCATCCAGTCAATTTCTTTTTCCCACCGCTTCCAATCCCACCAGCTCATGCTGTAATTGAATGTGCAGTAGTTCAGGTAGTACCGGTACTGATAGGGCGTTGACCGGTGTATTTTTTTTGAAACCAGCGGAAGTTGTCCGGGGATATTCAGGTTCGTTCCATTCCAGGTAATCTGGCAACGGCAAAAATGGGTAAGATAATAATATAGTGCAGAAGCTACTGCAACACCATTATTTCCGCGCAACACGATCCTGTCAGCACGGCTTTCAATTTCAAACATATCGGCTTTCTCTTTTGTACGCAGGTCCTCTACTACAAAACGATTTACATGAGCCGGAACGATCCGCCTGATGAGCGCCAGGGAAGCATTAGTATTTAGCTGGGAGAAAACCCATGGGTGGCAAAAAACGATCAGTGCCAATATGAGACCGGATCGAAGTTTTCTAATCTGCATCTGACAAATAAACAACTTCAATTCCATTCCGCAAAAGACTGCAGGTACACCTTTTTTTCGCAGGAAATGCCAATTCATCAATTCTTCCTGGCCTTTGAATGATTCTACGCAACGCCGGCCATCGTTATCTATCCCTTTTATTAAATACTGCAAATCTCTTAACGCGCACTGCAAATTTCAATTAGGAACCGCCTATCTATAGATATAGATTTGGATCATCAGCGATATTCTTAACCCCCTAAATCTTCTGATATGAAAAAGTATTACTCCCTCTTCATTTTATGCCTCACCCTTTCCGGCGTTGCATTTATGCATGCCTGTACAAAAGACAGTATGACGGTTTACCCTCCTCCTCCTCCCCCTCCGCCCCCACCACCACCAGCGCCGCCGATCACTACTTCCTACACCGAAGACTTTGAAGACTATTATACCCTTACAACCAAAGGCTGGCTGTTCGCAGAATATTCCCAGGCCGATACCACGGGTACGACCGCATGGTCAATAGGCGCTTATGGCGCTATTGGAAAAGGGGATACGGTCTTTTATGGTTTTACCGCTTTTGGCGATTATTCATTTCCCGGAGCGTATGCCTATTCTTATGATCCGGTAATGTACAGCCTCCAATCTGTCAGCAGCTGGATGCTTACACCCATACTAACGGTCAGGGACAGCAGCAGAATATCTTTCTATACCCGCGGAGATACAACGGGAATTTATACAAACCGTATGGAGGTCCGTTTAAATAAAACAGGATCCTCCAATGTCGGCCACGAACTGAATTCCGTCGGAGATTTTACCACGGTCTTAATGGACATCAATCCCACACAGGCACAGGGTGGCTATCCAACGACCTGGAAAAAGTATGAGTATATTTTTACCGGCATTAGTGGCACAATGGATATCCGGCTCGGATTCAGGCATTATGTAATACATCCGATTAATGCAAGAGGGATCGGTATCGATCAGTTCAAATTCGAAGTCAAATAAATCATCAGCCATGAAATCACATGCAGCCAGGAAACAGGTCATCACGCTGATACTTTGTGCCTGTGTTATTTACATTGGTGCGGGGAATGCAGCTGACCAAAAAGCGAAAGCATTTGCCAGGACTCATCCAATGGATCCTTATTCGATGATCGAAGATGGTCGGTCAGCACTTAAGGAAGGAGACCTGGTCGTAAGAATGAACAGGGATCCTTCCAGCCATTTCATAAAATATTTCAACCACCAGGACAAAAGTTATTCGCATTCGGGGATCGTGCTTTATCAAAACGGGTACCCTTATGTATTCCATATCGTGGATGGGGCGGAAAACCCGGACGGGAAAATGAGAATGGATTCGCTCAAACTTTTTTGTGACCCGAGAAAAAATGATGCCTTTGGAATATTCAGATATGAAATGAATCCTGCAGAAATTGAAAAGTTAAAAGGAATCATCCATGAATGGTTTACGAAAGCGGTGAGATTTGACAGCAGGTTCGATCTGAAAACCGATGACCGGATGTACTGTTCTGAAATGATAACGAAGGCGCTGGCTGGTGCTACCGGTAAAAAGATCCTGATTCGGACCACCCGGTTGTCAGCTGTTGAAGCCTCCTTTCTTACCGCCTATTCTCATCTTCCGTTCGAGTATACCAATCATCTCAATATTATACCTATTGATGCGCTCTATGTAAATCCATTCTGTCATCCTGTCAAAAAATACAGATATTAAATATGATCCCGTGGGTATGCGCACTGCGGGGAACGCCTTAGACAACCCCCTAAAGGACTTCGACGTATCTTCTCTGGCCTATTCCCGGTTAAGACAATTGTGTTATCTTCATTGGGTGTCCGGGTAAAGGATCATGTTATGACGTCACTGAAGACTGTGGTCGTGGAAGCGGGACTGTTACTCACCGTACTCCTGTTCAGCAACTGCAAAAAAGAATATAGTTATGAAGGAGGAGTAGCGGTATTCAGCCTGCTGGCCGCGAATGGCTCCTGTGTGGACCCGGTGTTGTCCGGCGATTATATTTTAGGATCAGCACTTAATCTCGATAATACTGTTCAGTTACAGGTGAACGTTACTGTTCCCGGAAAGTTCAGCCTGAAAACAAATAGCCGAAGCGGGTTTTTATTTTCTACATCCGGGTCCCTTTCAGATACAGGAGCACAGACAATCATTCTTACAGGTTCCGGCAAACCCGATTCCACCGGAAATTTTATTTTCTATCCCGATCTCCCCCTGAGTTGTGCGTTTCCGGTTGAAGTAACGATGCAGCAGGTGCAGCTCGCCGGTTATACCCTCGTCGGCTCACCGAATGCCTGCACTTATATTCAGGTGGCAGGTCAATATATTCAGGACAAACCATTGAATAGCGGAAATACGGTTGATGTCAAAGTGGATGTGACCAGCCCGGGAAATTATTCGATTCATACTGACACATTGGATGGAATCAGTTTTTCTGCGTCCGGACATTTTTCAAATGCCGGAATTCAGGTAGTGACGATGACCGGCATGGGCACTCCATTGAAACCGCAGAACCTGAATTTTTCAATTATGGGCGACAGTTCTGCTTGTACTTTCCCGCTAACGGTTGATAATTCCGGAAGTCCGGCAACCTATGTGATCGAATCGGGGCTCAATTTATGTATCGGCAATCTTGTCGGCAGTTACACTGCGGGTACTGCGATCTCTGCGGCGGACACATATTCCCTTACAGTTTATGTAGCTGCTGTCGGCAATTTTACAATCGCCACCCAGCCAGTAAACGGAATCGTATTTTCCTACACCGGAACATTTAACACCCTTGGCAGACAAATGGTCACTCTCGTCGGGTCGGGGACACCCGTTGCAGTCGGTACTTTCACCCTGACACCTGAAATCGTCGGTCCACATCCGCTCGGCGGACAGGCCTGTGATTTCGATGTGGATGTGAAGTAAGTTAATTATCATAACAGCGACCTTATTTCGCCCGGATTTGAGTAAATTACAGAAGGTCTTTCATTTAACTCAAGGCTTCAGGCCCATAGGCTCATATCTATGAAGCGTGTCGGTTTATATCTCGCCTTTTCGTTGCCTTTGCTGCTTTCTGCGCAAAAGGTCATCTCGATAAAAGTGGATGGAACCATTAATCCGGTTGTTGCCGGTTTTATTCACCGTAGTATCGAAAGTGCCGCAGGTGAAAATGCAGCCTGTTTGCTGATCCATCTTAATACACCCGGCGGTCTTTTGAAGTCCACCCGGAACATTGTAGGCGATATCCTGGAATCTCGCGTTCCCGTAATCGTTTATGTGTCACCGGCAGGAGCCCATGCGGGATCGGCTGGGGTTTTCATAACCCTCGCAGGAGACATTGCTGCCATGGCTCCCGGTACAAATATTGGAGCCGCGCACCCGGTGACCATGCAGGGAACCACCGATACGGTCATGAACAGTAAATCCACCAACGACGCGGTTGCTTTTATCCGGACGATCGCCGAATTCAGAAAACGTAATCAGCAGTGGGCTGAGGAGGCCGTAAGACAAAGCGTCTCTATTACTGCCAACGACGCGCTGAAGGAAAAAATTATAGACCTGATTGCAACCAGTGATCGCGAATTACTCAACCAGGCTGACGGAAAATTAATCCTCAGGGATTCCGCCAATTTCATTTTGCACACCCGGGGCGCAGTAATCGAAACCCTGGATATGGGTTTCACAGAAAAATTGCTGAATATCGTCAGCGACCCCGATGTGGCTTATCTCCTGCTGATGCTCGGGTTCCTGGGACTTATATTCGAATTGTTTAATCCGGGGATTATCTTCCCGGGTATCATCGGTTTCATCTCCCTCGTACTCGCATTCTATGCATTGAATACATTGCCGGTCAATTACGCTGGTCTTGCTTTAATCGTTTTTGGCGTGGTGCTGCTGTTACTGGAGATTAAGGTTGTGAGTCACGGAATGCTCGCCATCGGGGGAATAGCCGGCCTCCTGATTGGCTCTCTGATGCTGATCAAACCCGGTCCGGGTCCGGGTTTCGAAGTCATGCGGATTTCCCACGCCGTGATTTTTTCTACCGTTACCGTCACTGCCGCCTTTTTTCTTTTTGTTATCGGTATGGGATTAAAAGCACAGCGCAGAAAACCGGTTACAGGTATTGAAGCCCTGGTTGGTGAAACGGCCGTAGCGCTGGATGCCCTCAATCCTTCCGGAAGAGTGCGGATACACGGAGAGATCTGGAATGCCTTTTCTATTTCCGGAATGGTGGATTCAGGCGAAAGACTGAAAGTGAAACAGGTTAAGGACCTTACTTTATATGTTGAACATCTGAGAACTTAAAAAAAGATACATGCAAACAATTCCCGTATTTTCCCTGGTTGTTTTTCTATTTGCCCTCTTCATCCTGGCCAATGCCATCCGTGTACTTCGTGAATACGAACGGGGGGTCATTTTCAGACTGGGCCGCCTGTTGGCCGGCGGAGAAAAAGGACCCGGACTGATTTTTCTGATTCCCATTGTTGACCGGATGGTGAAAGTGAGTCTGCGTACCGTGGTAATGGATGTGCCACCGCAGGATGTCATCACGCAGGACAATGTATCGATCAAAGTCAATGCTGTGATTTATTTCCGCGTTCTTCAACCGCATAAAGCCATCGTTGAGGTAGAAAACTATCTCGTCGCGACCTCACAATTTTCGCAAACAACATTGCGGAGTGTGCTGGGACAGTCTGAGCTGGATGACCTGCTTTCTCAAAGGGAAAAAATCAATATGCGCCTGCAACAAATAATCGATGCACATACGGAGCCCTGGGGAATTAAAGTATCGAATGTGGAAGTAAAACAGATCGATCTGCCCCAGGAAATGCAGCGGGCGATGGCCAAGCAGGCAGAAGCCGAAAGAGAACGCCGTTCAAAAGTAATTGCTGCAGAAGGAGAATTCCAGGCATCCCAACGTCTTTCGGATGCGGCCAAGGTTTTGGCTGAACAGCCCAGTGCGATTACGCTTCGTTATCTTCAAACTCTTCGGGAGATTGCAACGGAGAATAATTCAACAACTATTTTTCCGGTACCGATCGACCTCTTGAAACCATTCCTGAACATAGAGCAACAAAAGAAAATGCCGTCGTGAAGCCGAACAAAAAATTTTTGAATCCGACGGAGATTGCTTTTAAA
>JGI1027J12803_100366615_pt1 | contig 17203 bp, 18 predicted proteins | sample IowNatreferecore_FD_12803 | JGI IMG/M metagenome (IMG submission 12803) | reverse complement strand
CAACAGAAGTGCAAGCATGCCATAAACAAATGCGCAAATGGCGCAGATCAGCATGGTCAGGTAAATCTTATTGTTGAAAGAGTCGATCAGTTTTTTGATGAAAGGAAGCGTAATGAGGAGTACCAGAAATACGGGAAAACTCGCAATAAGTATGGCCGGGAAAGCCGGGAGAAATATATACCATTCAACAGGATGAAGTATCAGGCTGCCTGTTAAAATGCCTGCATCGAGTATTACTGCTGAGAGGAACCATATTCGAACTGCTATTGTGCTGTTTCTCATATGTGGAAATTAAAAGTACTTTGAGTTACAAAGTAGATGGACAAAAAAAATCAATCTATCGATCGGATCATTTTCTCCAGCGCATCCAGGTGCGATTTGAAGGCTTTTTTTCCGGCTGTCGTGATAACATAATTGGTATTTGTTTTCCTGCCAATAAATCCTTTTTCTACCTGAACATATCCCGCTTCCTCCAGGGTTTTCATATGGCTCGCCAGGTTGCCGTCAGTAACCTGGATCAGTTCTTTGAGTTCGTTGAAATTGGTGCGGTGATTCACGATCAGCGAACTCATGATGCCCAGCCGGATCCTACTGTCAAAAACCTTATTCAATTGCTCTATTGGATTCTTCATGGTCAATCGGTATTTAAGTCCCTCAAGCTCGTCTCATTGTTACCGTGCCGGTCATATTTCCACCACATGGCTATACCATAAATAATGTGTAGCAGGCCAAAACCAATCGTCCAGAAAAAAATTCCTTTTCCCGGAATCCAGAGATTGATGATGCCCAGGATAATTTCACTGTAACCTAGCCATCGGACTTCCCCCATGGTGTATTTGCTTCCGTTTACCAAGGCAAGACCATAAAAAATAAGAGAGGCAGGAGCCACCAGGCCATAGGACTTACTATCAATCAAATGCCAGATGAGGAATCCGCCCGCTGCCAAGGGAAGAAAAGTGTTCCACATCAGTCTCCTGGCTGCCGCACCCCAGATGGCTACACCTTCTTTGCGACTCTTTAATAAAGTGAAAAAACTGGCGACGACAAAAGCAGCGGCAAAAGTTAATCCGGCAATGATCATCAAATCATTCCTCAGTGTGGTAATGGCTCCGGGGTACTGAAGATATTCCGACTGGTAGTATCGCCCGATTCGCTGATATGCCGCCGTGGCTCCGCCAAGTGCGCAGATCCCTGCTCCGATACCGCTCCAGCCACTAAGACTAATAAAGCGACTGCTGCGCTCCATCATGCGTTTAATATCGTGTAGGGTTTCCAGACTCTGTGTTGGATTGGTCATAGAAAAGTGCTTTGAAATTCAAAGTAAAAGAACTTATTTGGAATTTGCAAATAATGCGGCCCACTTTAATAAAATAAAAACTACCCGGGGATTTTTCTATTCGTGACCATAGCCGTGAAGGCCCATGTCCTCGACCAGTTTTTCTATTATGATGGAATCCTCTTCACCCATACCGATCTGAAATATTTTACCGGCGATATCAAAGCGCATTGGAATCAGCGGGTTTACATGGTAGGCATCCAGGAATTCATTCACTTTTTTATCCAGTTCAGGACGGATTTTCATAAAACCTGAAGGATCTTCCGTATCATAATCATTCGGATTGAAATGAACCAGTTCGGTTCTGTAACTTTTTTTAATTCCATTAAGTGTATAGTCATGTATCCAGATAGTCGGATTCTCCATATGCCGGAATTGATGAATACTCAATTTAGCCATTTCCGGCCGCTGTTCATGGCCTTTAACGCTTCCGGGGGGGAGGTGAGAAAAAGTTGGTACATGTGGGCCGTATTCCCGACATGAATTTCATACTGATTTTTTTCCAGTGCTTTGAGAAATTCCTCCGCCACAACTTCCGGTGATATCCCCGCACTGCCTCCGATGGGCTTTGAAAATTCGGTGTTTACCAGGGGTGGCATAAGTTCAAAAACTTTAATGTTGGAAGTCTGCTCCAGGGCAATCCTTAACGACAACGTATAGGAATGCAGGGCCGCCTTGCTGGCAGAATATCCCGCAAGACTTCCCGGAACAAATGCCACGATAGAGGATACATTTACAATAGCAGCCTCGTTTTGTTTTTCTAACAGGGGCAACAATTTTTCATTCAACCGGATAACCGATAGATAATTAGTAAACATTTCTTTCCCGGCCTTTTCAAAAGCATTCGCCCCTGCTTCGGAAATATCATATAACAATGCATGACCCGCGTTATTGACAACCATATTCAATCCGGGGAACTCTGTATACATTCTCTGTGTCAGCTGAGTGATATCCGCAGCATTGCTCACATCCGATACGATCGGGGTTACATTCCGCAGTCGGGAAGCCGCCCCGTCCAGCTTTTCCTTATTGCGGCCTGTTATGATTACGTGATTGTTCTTTTCAGATAACAGGGTGGCTATCTGGAATCCTATGCCTGCACTGCCCCCGGTGATGAGGATTGTATTTTGACTTGTTTTCATGACTTTATTTTTATTTTTTATAATATACCGATCGGTATATTTTTTTAGAAAAAAATTAACTGATTTGTTCGATATATTTGATTAATGAGTCCATAATTGCAGTCCGGTAGGCAGCTTTGCCGGTAACCCGGGCGATCATAATGCCTCCTTCAATTAAAGCTAAAATGGTAAGTGCCGTTTGTTCCGCAGGAATTTGTTTTCCGAATTCTCCGGTTTCTTTTCCCTTTTCGATGATGCTGACCAGGTTTTTTTTCCAGGAATGGATCGCCCTGATTACCTTCTTTCTTAATTCCGGATGGGTATCATCAGACTCAATGGCTGTATTTAATACCGGACAGCCGCCGGATGGAAAGGGGTAATCCGAAAAATCGGTATAAACTTTTCCATAGACCAGTAATTTCTCACGGGCAGATTTGAACCTGGACACTTCCTGATTCAGGATGGAATTGACCCGGTTTAAATTATAGTCGAATGCGGCGAACGCCACTTCATCTTTATTGGTAAAGTTTCCATAGATACTACCCTTGGTCAGGTTTGTAACTTCAGTCATATCGGACAAAGAAGTACCGGCATATCCTTTTCTATTAAAGATGGGAGCTGTCTTTTCAATGATAAAGGCCCGGGTCTGTTCACTTTTGGTCATCGGGAGAAATGAAACACAAATATATACCGATCGGTATATTATTTCAAAATATATTTTTGCAGTAGGTTTTATAAATATTTACGATTGGATATTCAATATGCTCCAACACACATTTCGATATGCGATAGACGAATAATATTATTCCATCTTTACCAAATAGGCAACGCCTCAACGGAGAAAACCCCGCGAAGACTCACGGGGTCCAACTTCACCACTTCATCTCAGCAGTCACAATTTTTCCATATCCTGCTGCACATCAATATCCTCGCCGGAAACCCGGATGACTTTGATATTTTTATCATTCTCGATATTAACCACATAGACAGGTTCAATATTATGGGCACGTATCTCCGTTACTGAAGTAACCTGGTAACAGGTAAAATAATCCGTTACCTGGTCCTTCACATTCTTTGTAAGGTCGTATCCCGGATAACTCAATAATGTGTATTTCCAGTTACCATGTTTATCATAAAAAACTCGGTTTATCGTGTCCCCGCGGTGGGAAACACAATAGATATTCTGATTATCGAGCGTATACCAGCTGACATCCCGGGCACCCGCATAGTTTGCTTTAAAATGTGCGATCGCCCGTTCATTGGCAGCACCGGCGGTAACTATTTCTTTACCGGGACTAATGACCGGCGCCGCGTGCAGACTGGGTTGCAGGCAATATAGTCCTGCAAAAAGCATTAACTTTTTCATTGTACTGATTTTTTAAATTATAAAATGGGCACTATGGTCCGGATGGGTGATCCCGGCCATTTATTCTCAAGTCTTGCACTAGTATCCCATGTGAAGAAAACCGGATTTTCTGAAGAAGCTTAGAAACAGTGAAATGATGCCATGTGCGTGCCAGAAAAATAAAATGCTTTGAGTCAACACAATTTGAAAAAAAATGATTGATTTGTATGTCCGTTTTTGATACAAACAGGGAACGGAGCGGACAAATTTTCACTACCATTAAAATTGTATTTCACCGGCACTGCTAATAACAAGACGCGCGGTCAGAAAATTTGTTGCATTTCTGTAACAGACATTAACATTTTCTTAGAATTCGACCCCTAAAGGTTACATTCATTTTATTCAGTCTGTTCGACGATCGCTCAAGCCGTATTCTTTTTTCAGGAATTCAATCAGCGAAGTTGCTTCCTTGTTTAATGTTTCAATACGATCCCGGTAACTGGCGATCATGCCACCGAAAGAATTTTCCTGCATGCAATGCAAACATATAAAAGCCTCCCTGCATGACTGTAAAAATAATGCCGGACTTTTTTTCAAAACTGCATTCAATTACCTTTAGGCAGGTCTTCAAAAAAACACCATGGAACGTTTAAATATTGCCGGCCGGATTTTTTACGGAATCGCCATCGCCGCAACCGGTATCCAGCAGTTCTTCTTTCACGATTTTTTTCAAATTCTTTTTCCTCCGGTTCCATTTACGATCCCGGGCGTATACTATTTTTCACGGCTGGTGGCCTTTATTTTGGTCATCGCGGGCCTCGCCATTATAATGAATATTAAAACCGGCTTCTTCGCATCTGCATTGGGATTTCTTTTTCTCTTCTTATTTATTTTCTGCCAGGTTCCATATGAATTATTTATAAGCCCCTATAGTCCCATTCATCTCGGTTTATGGATCAACCCGCTGAAGGAATCTGCCTATGCCGGTGGGGCGTTTGTAATTGCGGGTCAGTCAGCAGTAAATATCAATCAGCGCTTAAAGTTGATTGAACGGGGCCGCAGGTTCGCTCCCATCGGAGCCTTTCTGTTTTCTTTCACTATGATAAGTTTTGGCCTTTCACATTTTTACTATGCGGATACAGTGGCGGACCTGGTTCCCGGCTGGATTCCGGCGCATTTTTTCTGGACCTATTTTGCAGCAATCGCCCTGATTGGATCGGGTATCGCGATAATTATACGTTTCCGTGTGTACTTCATCTCAAATTTGCTGGGACTCATGATTTTTCTATGGTTTATCATATTGCATATTCCGCGGGCACTGGCGGCACCGCTGGCAAATAATGGAAATGAAGTGACCAGTGCATTCTCTGCCCTGGCCTTCAGCGGGATCGCGCTGGTTATTGCAAACAGTCAGCGGTCCCCGGTGGTGGGAAAATTATCTCCGACGTTTTTTTCCCGCCCATTCTCAGGAAAATAAATTTTTCATGTGGGAAACTGAAACGGTTGCCAACACGTTAACCATTTATTAGCGGGTATTACACAAATATTAAGGTTCTTATATCTAAATTTAACGCATGGCCGGTGCCCGTTTTAACTGTAATGTGATAGATTGAAAGCTTCGTTCATTATCGTTTTTATTCTTTTGAAAGGGCTTATGTCTTTTTCACAGGCAGACGGTCCCAATAATCCCAGCGCGAAAATTTCCGGATCTGTCCGCGGCATCGTTGAGGACACTGTAAATAAGCAGGATCTCAGCCAGGCAACAGTGTCAATAACCCCGCTGGCAGATTCCTCCGATATCCAGTATTCGACCACCGGTAAAAAAGGTTCCTTCCTTATAAAAAATCTAAAAACAGGTACCTACCGCCTCCTTATCAGTTTTGAAGGATTTGCACCCGTCCGTAAATTTTTTACCATCAGCACGGCAAACCCCGATATTGACTTCCACACACTATACATGCAAACCACGACCGATCTTTTAGAAGAAGTCGTCATACATACACCGCCTGTAACAATCCGCCATGACACGGTAGAATATAACGCGGGAAGTTTTGCCACCAAACCCAATGCGCTGGCCGAAGACCTTTTGAAAAAAATGCCGGGCATTCAGGTAGATAGGAACGGCGTGATCACTGCACAGGGCGAAACAGTCACAAGAGTTATGGTAAATGGGAAGCGGTTTTTCGGGGATGACCCGAAACTGGCCACCCGAAATCTTCCACCCGATATCATAGATAAAATCCAGGTATTTGACGACCTCAGCGACCAGAGTAAGTTCAGTGGATTCGACGATGGGAACCGGGTGAAGACGATCAATATCATTACGAAAAAAGATAAACGCCAGGGATATTTTGGAAAATTAGTCGGGGGAGTCGGCACCAATGAGAATTACGACGAGAGTATTAACATGCACCGTTTTGACAATGATGAACAGATTTCCTTGCTGGGCCAGGCCAATGATATCAATAAACAAAATTTCACCGCAGATGGTAACAACGGGGGCAGGGGTAGTGGCAGCAGTGGGAACAGTCCGGCATCTAATACAGGTATAACAACTGTCTGGGCCAGTGGTGCCAACTACAGAAATAATTTTGGTACAAAAACAGACCTCTATGGAAATTATTTTTTTAACAGTCAGCATATCACCATAAATACGCAGGACAGTATTCTAAAATCCATCCAGGGACAGTTAGGACAGGATAGTTCCAATACCACTGCCGGTTACCAGTCCAGTATTCAGAAACGCATCACGAACCGGATTAATTTCAACTTGGAGCATCGTTTTGACAGTAGCAACACACTCATTTTCCGGCCAAATATCATTTTTCAAAACAACGAACCGGTCTCTTCGTCATATTCAACAACGGTAAATAATTCGGGGCAGCCCGTGAACAGTTCCCTGAATAAAACCACCGGTTATAACAGCGGATTCAATGTGACAGGTTCCAATCTCCAGATCCGTCATAAGTTCGCCAAAAAATACCGGACCATTTCCCTGGATATCAATGCATCGGCGAACGTGAATAAGGGCTATGGATATAATTATGCGTTGAACGAATTTTTTATGCCTGCGCGTGTGGATACATTAAATCAATATATCCAGGATACCCTTCATGCCTACACGATATCTCCCACACTTTCCTTTACAGAACCGGTCGGAAAGAACCAGATACTGGAATTCAACTATAATTATAATTACCAGCACAATGTTTCGGTCAACAATACTTTTGACTATACCGATTCGCTCCATCAATACAAATCCTTCGACAGTCTCTTCAGTAATTCCTACCAGTTTATTTCCCATGCCAACCGGTTTACGATGAATTATCGAATGCAGAATTCCAAATTCAATTTATTAGTGGGTACTGGTCTGCAGTTCACCGGTTTCAATAGCCTGAATACAACCAAAAATATTCGGGTCGGGCATGACTATATGAATTTTACTCCTACGGTTAATTTTCAATATACCTTTTCCAAAACCCAACATCTGCGTTTCAATTATACCGGGAGACCCGGAACACCGTCTGTCTCACAGCTGCAGCCGCTGATCACCACTACGGATCAGATTAATTACCAGATGGGAAATCCGAACCTGAATCAGCAGTTCACCCACAGTATGCGAATATTGTATTCCTCCTTTGACCCGGGTACGCAGCATATTCTTTTTGCCACGATCAATGCGAGCACGATTGTAAATGATATACAAACTGCCATTTATTACAATTCAAAAGGCGGCCAGCAAACTACCTGGGTAAACCTCAATGGGACTTATAATATTTCCGGTTATTTTAATTTCGGGATACCCATAAAAATTCCGAAATCCAATCTCAATTTTATTACCAACGCCAACTATTCGCAGAACCAGACCCTGTTGGCACAGGACTCTATTGCCGCGGCAGATAATGAATGGGCGCATGTTTATTCCAGAAATTCATTTATATCGGAAACAATTTCCTGGACAACCAATATAAAAAAGAATTTCGACATGAACCTGAGTTCCACTTCAAAGTATAATATCAACCGGAGGATGGGAGCGCCTGTGCAGAAATCGAATACACAAAATAACCTGAATGCTTTTTCCCAGGCTTTTTCTATCGAATTAACGGCTTACTCTAATAACGGCTGGCTGTTTGCGGCCAACCTGGATTATACCTATACCAACAACAATGCAGCTGCCTACAATGCCAGTGTTCCTCTTTTAAGTCCCAGTATCGCGAAGCAGGTATTTAAAAAGAAAAATGGCGAAATCAGGCTCAGCGTTTTCGACCTGCTGAACCAGAATGTTGCGGTCAGTAAATCAGTCACCTCCAGCCTGGAAACTTATACTCGAACCAATGTCCTTAGCCGTTATGCGATGCTAACGTTCACCTATAATCTGAATAATTTCAGTGATAGCAAACAAAAACAGATGCCGGGACTTTTTCCACCGGGCCGCGGAAGAAGAAATATGAATAGCTTCGACCGTTGAGCCAGACGGCTTCGCCCCGAGTCATAATAAAAAAACCGATAATAATGAATTCAAAAGAATTAAAAGCCTTACAGGCTCCGCTGAAAGAAAAATATCTTCAAGAACCGGAGTCCGCCATGATTACATTAAAGGCGCAGGGGAATATCGGGGAAAATATTTCGTGTAAGGTTGAAACAGGCAGGGCGATCGTACAGGCGGGGCTGCATCCCGCTACAGGAGGTACGGGATTACAGGTTTGCTCGGGAGATATGCTACTGGAAGCGTTGGTCGCCTGTGCAGGAGTTACACTAAATGCAGTGGCAACGGCAATTGGCCTTGAAATAAAAACCGGGTTAATCAAAGTGGAAGGAGACCTGGATTTCAGGGGAACACTGGGTGTCTCAAAAGATACCCCCGTCGGCTTTAAGGAAATCAGACTTAACTTTATATTGGAGAGTGATGCTACTGCTGAACAACTCGAATCCCTTCAAAAATTAACTGAGCGATATTGTGTGGTTTATCAGACCCTGAAATCCGGGACAAAATTGAATACTGTTTTTGAGTAAGCTTTAACCATACGGCCATCATGGATAATAGTAAATCAGATAAGCGTTTTACGGTCATCCTGATCATGGGGCTGCTTACGGCAATTGGTCCGTTATCAATCGATATGTACCTGCCTGCTTTCCCGGCAATTGCAAAAAACCTGAATAGTACGGTTTCTGAAGTGGCCCTGTCACTATCCAGTTTTTTCATCGGCATTTCCGCTGGTCAGTTGTTATACGGCCCGCTGCTGGAACGATTCGGCAGAAAGCCACCACTATATGCAGGGCTCTGTTTTTATTTTCTGGCTTCATTGGGCTGTGCCCTGTCTCAAACAGTAAATCTGTTAATTCTGTTCAGGCTCTTTCAGGCAGTCGGCGGTTGCGTAGGCATGGTTGCAGCCAGGGCCATGGTCAGGGATCTGTTTGAAGTAAAAGAAAATGCCAAAGTATTTTCCCTGCTGATGCTGGTCGTATCGGTATCACCGATTATTGCGCCCACACTGGGTGGCTATATTACGGCTGCTTTTGGCTGGCGTTACGTTTTTGGTGTGCTCATCACGGTCGTACTCCTTATCCTGGCCGGCACTTATTTTTTCCTGCCCGAAAGCAGGAAGCCTGATCCGTCATTTTCGTTGAAGCCTGCTCCCATACTCCGGAATTTTGCATCAGTACTTAGGCATCCCCATTTTACAACTTTTGCACTGACTGGCGCCATTTCTTATGCAGGACTCTATGCTTATATCGGTGGTGCACCTTATGTTTTTATGGAAATCTTTAAAGTGACTGAAGTTCAGTTCGGTTGGATTTTCGCCATTATAGCCGCTGGTTTGATTGGTGCCAGCCAGGTCAACAATATCGCATTGAAGCGAACCGGCAGTGAACAGGTTATTAATATTGCATCATCCTGCCAGTGTATTGCAGGACTTATTCTGGTGATGCTAACCTGGTCCGGCTTGAATGATTTGTTTCTAACTGTTTTAATGATATTTATTTTCCTGGCCTGTCAGGGTTTCATTTTTCCCAACTCTACCGCACTTGCGCTTGCTCCACTGGGGCATAATGCGGGCAGCGCTTCCAGTCTGATCGGGGCCATACAAATGACCATTGGGGCGAGTGCATCGGCCATCGTCAGCATCCTGCATAATCATACCGGCATGCCAATGGCCATAGTAATGACCTGCTGTGCTGTCGCGGCGTTCACGGTTTTCAAATCCGGAAGAAAATTTCTGATCCGCAACCCTGACCAGAATACTTTAAGACAACAGGATGTGGAAATGGCATCAGAGCTGTAAGGAGGCTGAAACACATCACTGCTAAAGAGAAACCTGATTAATCATTGGGATTCTCCTGTTGATCGGGAAAGAATTCCCTCAGGAAATCAGAGGCGCTGGCCTGACCGTTAGAAGTTCTGCCTGTTGCAATAAAACCGCCGCCGCCGGTTTGAGTGGGCGCTAAGCTGAATCCCACAGCGCCCGTTGTCGGAGGGCCTTCGAAGGATGTTTTCTGATTCCATAGATCGCCACCACCATTACCATCCGGAAAACTATATTCCCAGGTCGTATTATTATTGCTCACATTATCCCCGGTGCTTAGAAATGCATGATTGCCTTCGACAAAAGCCGAGCCATTTGTGCGTTCAATCGTCGTATACAGATCATCGTAAGCTTCCGTACTGGTATTGCTAATATTTCGCAACTGCGTCCATTTCGAACCTGCGGACGAGGGATCGAATTGCCAGAAGTCAGCCTGCATGACACCAAGGTTTACGCCGGTGGCGAGATAGGCTTTATTGTTATACGTGAAAGTGAGGGCGCCGTATCTTTTAAATCCGCTAAACCCGATATCGTTCCACAGATTCTTTTCCGGATCATATTGGTAAAAATCTTTTTGCGCGTTGTTCCCGTCAAAGCCGGTACCGGCATACCCGAAATTTCCGAGACCGAAGGCAACAGCTTCGTAGCGCACTCCGCCCGGATAGTCCGCGATTCTCGTCCATATATTCATGGCTGTATCCAGTTCATAAAAATCGCTGAGGATATTGATCCCGTCAAAGCCGGTGCCTACATACCCATGTCCCAGAACGCTGAAGGCGATGGCCGAACTTCTTCCCGGACCAGGCATGGAGGAGACTTCCGACCATAGATCCGTCACTGGATCATATTTCCAGAAGTCAGTAAAGCGGGTAGTGAGACCATCCCATCCCGTTCCGATGTAGGCGATATTCCCGATCACAAATGATACGGCTTCGCTTCTTGCGGAACCGTTGAGCTGTGCCCTGGTAATCCAGTTCCCGCTCTGTAAAGGGCTTACATTACTGGGTTCGCAGGAAAGGGCTGAACATAATACGATGAGTGGCAGGTAGGGCGGGGTATAGTGCTTCATAACTTGTATTGGTTGAATCACCGAAAGGCAATAAAGATGATTCAGTGGCTGCGCACAATTTGAATAGTTCCTCAGCTTTCACAATTTTTTATCCAAAGGATTTTAACAGATGGTTTGAATGATTGCTGATTCCGGGATTGCAGATCCCGACGCTTTTATAGAAACTTCGGTGAACGTGAATCATTTTACGAATTCATAAATTTAACTTTGGAAGAGAAACCCCGGATTCGATGAATCGTTAAAAAGAAATAGTATGGAAGGAGAATACAGTTACGTAACCAGGCTGGACACTAAGTATAACCATTTGGAGAAAATAGACGTGCCTGAAATGGTAAAACAGTGTAAGGATAAATGGTTCAACCAGACCCTGACGCAGGTGAATGATAGTGTTGTGAGAATAGGCATTGTTGAAGGAGAATATCACTGGCACAAACACGATCACGATGATGAATTTTTCTTTGTACTGGATGGTCAGCTCTTCGTTGACCTGGAAGGAAGCACGATCGAGTTAAATATAAATCAGGGTGTCACCATTTCCAGGGGACTAATACACAGAACCCGGGCCCCGATGAAAACCGTCATGCTCATGGTTGAGACAAAAGAGATCCAGCCGACGGGAGATAAATAATAGTGTTCGCACAAATTCTCCTAACGGTTTAAAACGAAATTTCAAAATAATTAAACCTTGCTGGTCTTAACCCCGTTTTTATAAACCCGGCAGTCATCCGCCAGTTTTTTCTTGTGCATGATTCCCCAGTCTCTTAAAGAATTGATGACCGGACGAAGTGTTTTACTGTGCGGCGTTAAAGAATATGTGACTTTAACCGGGTAACTGTCCTCTATTTTTCTCATGACCAGCCCATTCAGTTCCATATCGCGTAATTCCTTGGACAACATCTTATCTGTTATGCCCTGAACCTCCTTGGCAATTTCGGTGAACCGTTTTTCTCCGAAAGTCAGTGCAACTATAATGGGCAGCTTCCATTTACCGCTGAGTACATCCAGGGAATCCCTGACGGGTTTCAGGATGCCCATGCACTGGGAACGAGCTTCTTCAATAGTTTTTTTCATGGTCTTTGATTTCCGGTTTCGGGTGAGTCACTATACTTAAGTATAGTACTATACTTTATATAGCAAAGGTAATGTAGTTTTGTATCTCAAAATTAAAAATTAAAAAAATGGCAACAACAAAATGGGTTCTGGACCCAACGCATAGTGAACTGGGATTCAAAATAAAACATCTGATGATCACCAATGTATCGGGTTATTTTAACAAATTCCAGGTAGAAGGAGAAACAGTAAATGACGATTTCAGCACGGCAAAAATTCAGTTAAAAGCGGATATGAGTTCAGTGGATACCAATAACGAGCAAAGAGATGCCCACCTGCGTAATTCAGATTTTTTCGCGGCAGACAAACACCCGGAAATGATTTTCGAATCGACTGGCATAGAAAAGGTCGACAGTGATAACTTCCATTTATTTGGGAACCTGACAATGAAGAATATTACTAAACCGGTACAATTAGATGTAGAATATGGCGGTATCACGAAAGATCCATGGGGAAATGAAAGAGCGGGTTTTACGGTTACCGGAAAAATCAAGCGCAGCCAGTGGGGAGTAAATTTCAATGGCATCCTCGAAACAGGTGGCGCGATGCTGGGAGAAGAAGTAAAAATTCAGAGCGAAATTCAGTTGGTAAAACAATCAGATGCCAACGCAAAAAAAGGAGCGAAAGAAAATGTTAGTCAGAAGGAAGTTAGTCAGGAAGTATAAACCGGCGGGTAACCCCGGTTTCCTGGGAGCAGGTCATATAGCACGTGCGGTGGTGCAGGGCGAATTCAGGGATACTGATCCCTTTATTCTTCTGATGGATGACTGGCTGGATAAAAAAACTGATGAACCGGTGGGCGGTCCGCACCCGCATGCCGGTTTTGAAACCGTTTCGCTTCTGCTCGACGGCGAGATAGGGGATGATGCGCACAAAATGAAAGGGGGCGATCTGCAACTGATGACAGCCGGAAGTGGTATTATTCATACCGAAACAATCAGTGGAAAGATCAGGATGAGGCTTTTGCAATTATGGTTGAATCTTCCAAAGAAAGACCGGTGGACAACACCCCGCGTCCAGGATATTGCGCTCGATCATGTGCCTTCGGCTTCATTGGATGGCGTCGAAATTAAATTATACAGTGGTTCCCTGGCGGGTGTTACTTCGCCGGTAAAAAATCATACGCCACTGATCATCGCAGACGTCCGGATACAGCCTGCTGCTTCAGCAGTTTTGAATATTCCGGCGTCCTGGTCCACTTTTTTGTACGGGCTCCAGGGTGCGTTGCTGATCGGTGATGAAAAGAAAATACTGGATCATGATGAGGTCGGCTGGCTGGACAGACTATCAGACGAAGGGGATACTGAACTTATCCTGTCAGCAGGCAAATCCGGGGCAAGAGTTATATTATATTCCGGACAGCCACAGGGCGATCCGATTGTTTCACACGGACCATTCATTGGTGACACAACGGATGATATTAACAGATTGTACCGGGATTTCCGTGCGGGCAAAATGAGACATATAGCAACTGTGCCGGAATCCCAACGGATCGTCTGGTAAAGCGGGTGCAACACAAGTGAGTGGAGTGTTATTCCGGATAGCTATCCCCTTTTTGACTAATTCACAATATTTTTCGTGACGTTTTTGATTTTGTATTTACTCAGCGTTTTCAGCACGTCATCGTAGGTTCCTGTTTTGGGTTTTCCAGTTACTACAACCCGTGAATCTTTAAGGACTTTTGCATTACGCTGTACATATTCAGTGAAATCTGAAATGGATTCAACGGAAAGTGGTTTGTCATTATAATATGCGTTAATGGTTTCACCTGCATTAATGATGAAATAGGGATGTGCACTATAATCGTTGACGCGCTTTATTGTGTCTTTGGTTTGTGCAAAACTGTAATTCATTCCAGCCAGGTACAGGGTTAAGAAGATGATCCATGGTTTCATACTCGGGGCCTTTGAGTGGCTAATTTAATGAAAATACGCCTGCGGTAATTATCAGTAAAAAAATCTGAGTGCAAACCATGCAGGGAAAAATTGCGGCTGAGTAATTAGAAATGGAAATGCAGGCTCCGATTAAAAGATCCACTAAGTAAAAACCATTAGGAGGAACTCCCTGGGCTATTGGTCGTTTGCACTCATCGTGCCTTTCAGGAGCTCAGAAGCCGTGAATTGGGCCCATTCACACGGGTACGCTTTTTCTCCGGTGGATCTGTCTGTCGGGTATAAATTTATGTTTCCCTGGATCTGGTTTTTACTTAAATATTAATTTTTTCACTTGGTCGATTTCATCCTGGTTTACCGTATGCCCCATATTAGGATAAATTTTTTCGGTGAGAGCCGCACCCATATCTCTCAGGATATTGGAAGAAGCATAAACGCGTTGTACGGGAACATGAAAATCGGGGTCACTGGTTCCCAGGAATACCGGTGTCCCTTCAAAATCACCAGAATAATTTTCGGGATATATCCGGTCACCAATAAGACCACCGGTGAAGGCGACTATGCCGCCATAGCGGGTAGCGTTTCTCGTTGTATACTCAAGAGTCAGGCAGGCACCTTGCGAAAACCCCAGAAAATAAATATGTTCTTTCTGAATTCCCTGTTTGATCGTATCAGACACGAGTTTGCCGATCAGACCGAGAGCGGAAGAAAGCCAGGGCTCATTGTCACGCGGAAGGGCCAGGAAAGAATTCGGATACCAACTATTGTTAGTTGCCTGTGGAGCTGCAAGCAGATAGTCACTTACCGGAAAATAACCTGCAAGCGAAAGGATATCTTCCGCACCGGCCCCGCGACCATGCAGCATGATCAGCGCCTTAGTTGCATTAGTCCGGTTTCCGGAATAAATAATTAGTTCCTTGTGCATTTTATTCTTTATAAGGAGTCAGATCAATTGTCAGGGGTTTTAATTTGCCCGATATCGAATCTTTTTCTTTTTCGAGCCATTCCGGTAGTTGAAGATGTTCGCCCAGCTGAGCGGCATCTTCATCCACTGTAAATCCCGGAATTGCAGTGGCTGCTTCAAACAAAACCCCACCGGGTTCACGGAAATAAATAGATGTAAAATATTTTCGGTCCAATACTGGAGTCGTATTCAATTTACGTTGGAGGATTTTATTTCTTAGCTCCAGTTGTGATCCCGAATCCGGTGTGCTGAACGCGATATGATGAACTGTTCCGCTGCCTGCATGTCCTCTCAAGCTGTCGGGGCTGCAGACCAGGTCTATATAGTTACCGGGCTGATCAGTGGCAGCATAACGGAACCGGTTTCCTTTTTCAGCGATCAGCCGATGGTCGAGTTGTTCTGTTAATAGTCCCGCTGTGCGTTCATACCCTTCTTCCCATATTTCTGCACTGTAAAATCCCCGGATGCAGTGGCTTTCACTGAGTAGTCCGGAATAACCGGTGCGCGGATCGTTGTCGTTAAATATGAGCTCCAGTCCAAGTCCGTCCATGTCCTCAAAGTAAATTGCCAGTTCACGATTAAACCGCTCAAGCGGTTTCTTAAAAGGAATATTAAAATGATTTAATCTCTTTTGCCAGAATTCAACGGAAGCCGACGGTACAGAGAAAGAAGTCGTGTTCAGCATGCCTTTGCCGTGTCGTCCATTTGTCAGTCCTTCATAGGGGAAAAAAGTGAGGATGGTTCCCGGCCGGCCCGTTTCATCTCCATAATATAAATGGTAGACTTCCGGCGCATCGAAGTTCACAGTTTTCTTTACCAGGCGAAGACCCAGGATGCCTGCATAGAACTCCAGATTTTTTTCTGATCTGGAAGCGATCGCCGTGATGTGATGTATGCCGGTAATCAATTGTGGGTTGCTCATACGAACAGTTTATAGATTGTTTCCGCCTCAGGCCTGGCTGTTATTTCAGAACGGGCAAAAATTTCTCGATTTCTTTCCTGGAAGACTCGTATTGCTTCGGCAGTTTAAGTGTTGAACCCAATACAGACAAGGGTTCATCCACTGTGAATCCCGGATTGTCCGTGGCAATTTCAAATAATACGCCGCCGGGTTCGCGGAAATAAATGGAAAAGAAATAATCGCGGTTGATCTGCGGGGTAATCTGTAATCCCCTTGCAAGTATTTTTTCCCTGTAAAACATCTGTGCGTTTTCATCGGAAACACGGAAGGCAATATGATGATTCGTTCCTGCCGTATTGATTCCTTTCTTACCTGAAGAATCTTCCAGCAAATCGATCATATTGGCTGTTGGTATGGCATCCGTGGTAAAGCGATAACGATTCCCCTCCTGTAACAGTAACCGGTAACCCAGGATATCTGTCAGGATTTTTGCGGTCTCGTCAATTTTACGAAGTGTCAGGGTCGTATTATAAAATCCTTTCGTTGCATGGGTGGCATTTACCTGTCCGGTTTCCCAGCCGTTCCGTTCATCAAATTCAATAGGCGTTACAAAACTCAGCTGCAATCCATCAGGGTCCTTAAACAGGAGATAGGTTTCTCCAAACCGCTCAATTTTTTCACCGGCGGCGATATTGAATTCCCTGAGGCGGTTTTCCCAAAATTCCATGCTTTCCTTATCGATGGAATAGCTGATTTCTGTTGCCATGCCAATGCCCGGTGTGCCCGGCCCAATTCCTTCCCAGGGAAAAAAAGTTAATATCGTTCCCGGTGTTCCCTGTTCATTACCATAATAGAAATGATAAGTTGCCGGATCGTCAAAATTCACAGTCCGTTTCACCATACGCAACCCCAATACACGCGTATAAAAATTATAATTGCGCTGCGCATCGTCGGCGATCGCCGTGATATGATGCAGTCCGAGTACCTGGTTTGGCATACGGTAAATTTTTAAAAAATCCGGACTATGAAAGTTACACCCGATTTTTTCAATTATTCTTTTCTTATTCCCAGGGCTGACCAGACTTCCCAAGTCGCCTAAACTGGTCCTTATATCTAGTGAACGGGGACCTAAAAAAGGGGACTGTGGAAACAGCCCCCGG
>JGI1027J12803_100052800_pt1 | contig 17253 bp, 1 predicted proteins | sample IowNatreferecore_FD_12803 | JGI IMG/M metagenome (IMG submission 12803) | reverse complement strand
CTTTTCTACCGACAGCGATCTGTTCGGATTGCTGAAACGCGCAAGCGCAAGGCCTCAAACCTTGCCGCCGGCACGCTGAGGGTACTCAAACCAAAATCTTCGGCCTCCGCCGCCAGAAGAGAGCTTCTTGAAGAATTTCTTATCGGTGTCTCGGAATCTGACTTTGAAGCACATCCTCCAGAAGTGCCAAGCGCAACGGACTTAAAATTGCGGTTTTAGAGATTTGTCGGCTTTGCAGTACCGATCAAATCTAGCGCGATTTACCTGGGTAAATATGCGCAATTCTCGAATTTTGTTCTGTGTCAGAGGTGCGAGCAGAAATGGGATCATTCTTGCACAAACTCTTGTACATTTGGAAAGAGTGCTGTGATGGCTGCACGCAGAGTTCATTGCTGGCGACAATTTATAGATTGCTACTTCTTTCCTTTTACTGAATACTCTCTGCACCTCTTCCGGTGAGTGCGCCTAACCAAACTGTGTCGGGTGCAAAGGGCAGCGCTGCGGATCAAAACTCCGCTCCTGGTTTCCCGTCGATCAGTTTACCTAAGGGGGGCGGGGCGATTCGCGGAATCGGGGAGAAATTCGCCGCGAACCCGGTGACTGGCACTGGTTCGATGAGCATTCCCATCGCCACCAGCCCAGGACGGTCTGGCTTCGGCCCCCAGCTTTCACTTTCGTATGATTCCGGCGCGGGCAACGGACCGTTTGGTTTTGGATGGAATCTTTCGGTTCCTTTGATTACCAGGAAAACTGACAAAGGATTGCCCCGATACCACGACGCCGACGAATCGGACGTCTTCATCCTTTCTGGTGCGGAGGATTTGGTACCGGCGTTTAAGACAGATCCGATAAACGGCGAGTTCGTAATGGATGCAAAAGGCAACTTTGTTTACGATGAATCTCCGCGCGATGGCTATCTTGTTCGTCGTTATCGTCCGCGGGTAGAAGGGCTGTTCGCGCGGATCGAACGTTGGACGAGGCTAAGTAATGGCGATGTGTACTGGCGCTCGATTTCTAAGGACAACATCACAACCTTATATGGCAAGACTGAAGAAAGCCGCATCTTTAACCCTTACGATTCTTCTCAAGTTTTTAGCTGGTTGATCTGTCAAAGCTATGACGACAAGGGGAATGCCATTGTTTACAATTACAAAGGAGAGAACTCCGACGGGATTGACCATGCACAGGTGCACGAGAAAAACCGCACATCTTCGAGCCGCTCGGCAAATCGCTATCTAAAGCGAATCAAGTACGGCAATCGCACGCCGAATCGTGATGCCGATTGGAAGCCCACCGATCCGGCACAACTTCCAGATTCGACGTGGATGTTCGAAGTCGTCTTCGACTATGAAGACGGTCACTATCAAGAGCAGCAGCCGGACACAAACGGCAACATATTTGCTCAAGCTACGATCGGTATACCTCCAAATTCTTCATGGCCCGTACGACAAGACTGTTTCTCGTCCTATCGAGCCGGGTTCGAAGTCCGGACATACCGGCTTTGCGAGCGCGTGCTGATGTTCCATCATTTTGCCGATGAACTCGGCGCAGCGGACTACCTGGTACGTTCAACTGAATTCATCTACAGCGAAGGCTCAATTGCATCATTTATCACGCAAGTTACACAATCTGGCTATGTTCGGCAGCTCGACGGTAACTATTTAAAAAGGTCGCTACCGCCCCTCGAGTTTGAATACAGTCAGGCGACTGTCTGTGAAGAAGTCCGCGAGGTCGATGCCGAGAGTCTTCAGAACCTCCCAGTCGGCGCGAATGGTTCGCAGTACCAGTGGCTCGACTTGGATGGCGAAGGGCTTCAGTGTGTTCTCTCCGCACAAGATGAAGCTTGGTACTACAAGCGTAACCTGAGTCCGATCTCAACCGTAAAGGAGAACGGAAAAGAGACGGTTGTGGCGCGGTTCGATCCTCTGATAGAGGTTGCATCAGAGCCCTCTATTGCGGAGGGAGGTAGCGCTCGGTATCAGTTCCTCGATCTCGCAGGGGATGGAAATCTTGATCTGGTCCAGTTCGAGAAGCCGATATCCGGATTCTTTGAGCGAACGGAAGAGGAGCAATGGGAAAGTTTCGTCCCGTTTCAATCGGCGCCTAACGTGCGATGGGATGATCCCAATCTAAGGTTTGTGGATCTAACGGGCGACGGCTACGCCGACATCCTCATCACGGAGGATGACGCGCTAACCTGGTATCCTTCCTTGGCCGAAGACGGATTTGGTCCCGCGGAGAGGGCGCGCCAATCCTGGGATGAGGAGCAAGGGCCGCGACTGGTCTTTGCAGACGGCACCCAATCAATTTATCTCGCCGACATTTCAGGCGATGGCCTGACCGATTTGGTGCGGATTCGCAATGGCGAAGTCTGCTACTGGCCGAATCTGGGCTATGGGCGTTTCGGCGCCAAGGTGACGATGGACAACGCGCCATGGTTCGATACACCGGATCAGTTTGATCAAAAGCGTGTTCGCCTGGCTGATATCGATGGCTCCGGGACGACGGACATTATTTATCTGGAGCGCAACCGCGTCGCGATGTATGGGAATGAATGCGGAAACAGCTGGAGTGCGGTCGAGTATTTGACGAGCTTTCCGCCCATCGACGATCTCTCGTCCGTAGCGGCGGTGGACCTGCTCGGTAACGGCACCGCCTGCCTCGTATGGTCATCACCGCTACCGGGGAATGGGCAAACGCAGATGCGTTACATCGCCCTGATCGAGGAGAAGCCACACCTGCTTGTAGGCGTGAAGAACAACCTCGGTGCGGAAACTGTGATCGAATACGCAGCGTCCACAAAATTCTACTTGCAGGACAAACTGGCGGGAAATCCGTGGATCACCAGGCTGCCTTTCCCGGTGCACGTGGTAGAAAGGGTGGAAACCATTGACCGGATCAGCCGGAATCGCTTCGTCACGCGCTACGCTTATCACCATGGCTATTACGATGGTCCCGAGCGCGAGTTCCGCGGCTTCGGAATGGTTGAACAATTCGATACCGAGGAGTTCGCCACGTTAAGCGCGAGTGATGAGCTTCCTGATGCTACGAACGTTGACGAAGGCTCTCATGTGCCTCCAGTCGTGACAAAGACATGGTTCCACACGGGCGCTTATTTGGAAGAAGCAGCTATCAGCTTGCACATGGCACAAAACTATTTCGGAGCGCCGCCTCTAAATGATCCTGACTTGGATGCAAAGTTCGCTGCTTTCAAAAGCCAATATCTGCTCGACGATACTGTTCTGCCTGACGGGTTGACTGCTGTTGAACAGCAGGAAGCTTGTCGCGCTCTGAAGGGTGCAGTGCTCCGGCAGGAGATTTATGCGGCCGACGGAACCAGCAAGCAATCGCTACCTTACAGCGTCTCCGAGCGGAACTATACGATTGAATGTCTTCAACCGATCGAGGCAGGCAACCGCCATGGCGTGTTCTTCACCCATGCGCGTGAGACGATCGATTATCATTACGAACGCAATCTTTCCGATCCACGCGTCGGTCATGCCTTGACCCTGGAGGTAGATGCCTTCGGCAATGTGCTCAAGTCGTTGGCCATCGGCTACGGGCGATTGCACGCTGATCCGTCACTCGCACCGGAGGATCAGTTCAAACAAACTCGGACCCTAGTCACCTACACAGAAAACACGTTCACGAACCCCGTCCTTGACGATGACAACTATCGCACGCCTCTGCCTGCCGAAGCGCGAACTTACGAGTTAACCGGCTACAACCAGAGTTCCGGGACTGGGCGATATGTGTCATCGGATTTCGTTAGCTTTAGTAAAGAAGGCCTTGTTCTGAACTTCGACGAAGAGATCGCCTACGAACAAATCTCATCCACCGGGAAACAACGCCGTCTGATTGACAATGTTCGCACTCTCTACCGGCGCGATGACCTTACCGGGTTGCTTTCGCTTAGCCAGTTACAGTCTCTTGCCCTCGCCGGCGAGAGCTACAAACTGGCTTTCACGCCGGGATTGCTGGATCAGGTTTTCGTGCAGTCCGGCAAAGCGACGGCTGCCGAAATTGCGACAATCCTTCACGATGAAGGGGGCTACGTTCAACTGGATGCGGACGCGGATTGGTGGATTCCCTCGGGCCGCAGCTATTTCCTGCGCGATGCAAATGCCGAAGCAATTCCAATCCAAGAATTGGCGGCAGCGCGCGCTCATTTCTTCCTGCCATGCTGTTTCAAAGACCCTTTCGGCAATCCGGCTCTTATTGACTACGACGCTTACGATCTTTTACTCGCGGCCACGGAAGACGCGTTGCAAAATACCGTGACCGCCATAACCGATTACCGGGTCCTTCAGCCAAAGCTAATGACCGATCCCAACGGCAATCGGGCGGAAATAGCGTTTGATGCCCTAGGTATGGTGGCCGGTACGGCAGTCATGGGCAAGGAAACAGAGAGCCTAGGCGATTCGCTCGCGGGCTTCGAAGCCGATCTGACCGCGCAGCAGGTACAGGACTTCGTTGATGCCAACGACCCACACGCTCTCGGCGGATCGCTTCTTGGTAGCGCGACGACACGCATCATTTACGACCTGGATCGCTTTAAAGTCACCGGCCAGTCGGCTTACGCCGCTACATTGGCCCGCGAGACGCATGTAAGCGATCCGGTGCCATCCGGAGGATTGAAAATCCAGGTAAGTTTTAGCTACTCGGACGGCTTTGGCCGTGAGAATCAGGAAAAAATTCAAGCAGAGCCAGGCTTGGTTGAGGTTGAAGACGATGCCGCAAACATCACAACCGTAGATACCACGCCGAACGTCCGCTGGGTCAGCAGTGGGTGGACGATCTTGAACAACAAAGGCAAGCCGGTCCGTCAATACGAACCGTTTTTCAGCACGCATCATCAGTTTCAATTCGGCAGTGAAATCGGCGTAAGCCCTGTCTTGTTCTATGACCCGGTCGAACGCGTCATTGCCACACTGCATCCGAACCACACCTACGAGAAGGTCATCTTCGATCCGTGGCGACAGGAGAGTTGGGATGTGAACGATACAGTCTTACTTGATCCCAAGACCGATCCCGATGTCAGGTCCTTGTTTCTGCGTCTGCCGGATGGCGATTATTTGCCCACCTGGCATACACAACGTATCGACGGAGCACACGGTCCTCAGGAGCAGGATGCGGCGCAAAAGGCTGCTGGACACGCAGGCACTCCGACTGTTGTTCATTTCGATGCGCTCGGACGCCCTTTTGTCTCGATTGCTCATAACCGCACGAACGGACTCGACGAAAACTACCCCACCCGCACTGAACTCGACATTGAAGGCAACCAGCGAGCAGTTTTCGACGCACTCGGACGCAAGGTGATGATCTATGACTACGACATGCTGAGCACGAAAATCCACCAGGTCAGTATCGATGCGGGCGAGCGATGGACGCTAAGCGATGTGGCAGGAAAACCGATTAGAAGTTGGGACAGCGGCGATCACCAGATGTGGCACGAGTACGACGCATTGCGCCGGCCTATTAGCCTCTTTGTGCAAAGTGGTGCAGGCCCCAAAACACTTGCCGGGCGCCTTGTCTATGGTGAGGGACAGCACGGTGATCAAGCGCTAAACTTGCGCGGCAAAGTCTTTCAACAGTTCGATGGGGCCGGCATAGTAACAAACTCGGCGCTCAATCCAGAGACCGGTCAACTCGAAAGCTGTGATTTCAAAGGCAACCTGCTCCGCAGCACCCGGCAGTTGCGTCAAAACTATTGGGATGAAGCTGATTGGTCGATCGCCTCACCACTCGAAGATGAGATTTTTGCCAGTAGCGCGACCTACGATGCGCTGAATCGTCCAGTGACACTGACCACGCCGGATCGCAGTGCGATTCGGCCCACTTATAACGAAGCAAACCTACTCGAGCAATTAAGCGTCAATCCCTGCGGCGCACCAACTCCGACGCCATTCGTAACCAATATTGACTACAACGCCAAAGGCCAGCGGGTGCTGATTGAATATAGTAACCATGCACGCACTAGTTACGATTACGACCCTGAGACCTTTCGCCTGATTCGCCTACGCACGACCCGTCCGCAAGGACTCCACGGTCTGGCGACTTCGCTCTTCAAGGATCCAACAATCGTTCAGGACCGTAACTATGCCTACGATCCGGCGGGCAACATTACGTCAATCCGCGACGATGCTCTCCTGGTTGTCTTCCACAAAAACGAGCAGATCGATCCTAATGCTGCCTACACCTATGATGCCATTTATCGTCTTATTGCTGCCAGCGGGCGTGAGCACATCGGCCAGACCGCATTTGCTCCGCCTCCTCCCGTTGGAAATCTCCGCGATTATCCATTCGTGGGACTCGCGGCCGATCCCAACGACGTACACGCGCTCCGCAACTATACGGAACAGTATCAATATGACGCCGTCGGAAACTTTGAGGCGATGATCCACATTGCCTCCAACGGCAATTGGACTCGTGACTACCATTACGCTGAGCCTAGTCTCATCGAATCGGGAAAGGTGAACAACCGTTTGAGCAGCACAACGGTTCGCGCTGTAACTGACAAATATGCGTACGATGTGCATGGCAATATGATCCAGATGCCGCACCTGCCGACGATGGAATGGGATTCTCAAGATCATCTGCATGTCACACAGCAGCAAGTCGTCAATGGTGGCTCAGGCGAGAGAACTTATTACGTTTACGATGCGACGGGGCAGCGTGTGCGTAAGGTGACCGAGCGAGCGAACGGTACAAGGAAGCAAGAGCGTACCTATCTCGGCGGCGGTTACGAGATTTATCGCGAGTACAACGGCGATGGCAGCACGGTGAGTCTGGAACGCGAGAGGCTGCATATCATGGGCGACAAGAGACGTGTCGCCTTGGTGGAGACCAAAACGATTGATGCAGACGCGCCAGTCAATTCTTTGCCGAGCACCTCGACACGCTATCAGTTCGATAACCATCTCGGGTCGGTGTCTCTCGAACTTGATGAGAACGCCGCAGTCATTTCCTATGAGGAGTATTACCCGTACGGCAGTACGTCCTATCAAGCCGGGCGAAGTGCCCCAGAGGTCAGCCTGAAGCAATATCGATATACGGGAAAAGAGAGGGATGAGGAGACCGGATTGAATTATCACGGGGCGCGGTATTACGCGAGCTGGTTGGGGAGGTGGACGGCGTCCGACCCTTCAGGAACCGTCGATGGCCCAAATACGTACGCTTACGTGCGCGGGAATCCTGCTGGATCGACTGATCCAACCGGTCGAGAAACCACAACGTACTTGGGCTCTAGCAATGAAGACAAGTATGTCGCGAGATTAGATCGGACGTGGGGTGGAAATCAATACTGGTCAGAGACCGGATCGCACGGTGCTGGCTGGTACGTACGCACAGAGGGGGATCACGTACTTGCAGCGCCACTCAGGCGCCTGCAACTTTATCTCCCTCAGCCGGCGGATATTCCCTATAGTATAGAATGGACTCGTCATGACGCATTTGTACCCCACGAGCCTCCCGCGCCTCCACCACGCACGTCGGACTTTGACAGGATGTGGTGCGGAGGGCCCTGTCGCCCCGGTCAGGCGGAGGAAGGAAAACGTTGGGCCAAGAGTCTCGATGCGATTCCGCAGCTTGGCGCGATAACTGTCGGATTGTGGGGGGCAGTGGTCACTCCTTTTCTTGCACCTGAGATCTTGCCTGGCATTGGTGGAAAAGCGTTGGCAGGAGGCATCGGCGGTGGCATCACCAATGTCAGCACTCAGATTTATCGTGATCCATCGAGGAAAGAGCTGAACCTTACCTCATTGGGTACATCGGTCGCATTCGGAGCAGCGGGAACTGCCTTTGGCTCGTACCTGTATGGGGCTGGCGGCCCTTTCGCCTGGGCGAAAGACCAAAGTCTGTTTTTGAATGCAGGTAAGTTCGGAGCATCCCAAGGCATTTGGTTTATCTATGGCCAAGGGACGTCAACAGTTAATTCTTGGGTGAATGGAACACCACAGAAGGAAGAGGGAAACCTTGCAAACTTCAATCAAGCAGGTCAAGCGGCACGATCGCTATTATTTAACGTGGCCGGGGCGTATTACCCAGCTTGGCAGGTAGGTGGTGGACTTCAACAGGTGACGGACAGGGTGATTTTCTCTCCTGTTCAGGCAGCGGCGGGTACAGTTCTATTTCCAAACGCCGGGGTACACTGACCCAGAACATAAGACAAGGTCGCTAACAGGAACAAGAGAATTGAATTCTCAGACTCAACGCAAAGATGTGTCAGGTGAATCACGAAAGGCCGGCTTGGCTACAATCTTTAATGCCGACCTCAAAAATGTATCGCTGGCTGAGCGCCTTATCAAACATCAACAGATGAACGAGGACTTAAATACACCCGACTCACACTAAGTCAGGAGCTCTCATTATGCCGACGCGAACACAACCTAACGCCATTCCACGCCCCAAGGTACAGCATCAATCGACTCGCGCGCTGCCGGTGATCCCGATCGCTCCTGGTGCAAGCCGATTAGCGCCGAGTAGGATTTCCGATACCACGACGAAGGCGAGCGTCGATGCAAAGCTGAACGCTGCCCTTAAGGAGGCGATCAAGCAAGCGATCGGATCGACTCACCCGATCGTGGAGAAGTTTATTGACACGTTGCCGCTAGACTATCACGCGCTGGCTAAGCAAACAGTGCTGTCGGTCCTCAAAAAGATCGTGGTGCCTGCGATGCTTAAGAAGCCGGAACTCGCAGATCTTGGCAAACAGCTTCAGCAGCTCAAGGATAACGCTGGTGCGGCCACAGTCGGCGGCGTGTTGCAGGCAACATTGCCCCTTTCGCAGAATCCGCTTTTTGCAGACGACGTGCGCCAAGGCAAGACGCTAGAACTCTTACGCATCGCCAACCTGAATCAGACGCTCCTTGGAAAGCTGGATGCGGGAAAGAAGCAGCTGGAGGCGTGGAATGACTTCGACTGGGACAATGTTGTCACGCAGAAGATCCTTACGTCGACGCAGCGTGACGATCTATTTTTCACGACCGAGCTTAGCCGCCTTACCGGCGAGCAATACGAGTTAGTTAAAGCTGCGCGCAAAACGGGGCTGAAGAGTACCGCCGATCTGGTGGAGTGGGATCGGAATGCCTGGCTTGACCTAATTCGCAAGACTCCGAACTCGGTCCCCGATAGCGTTACGCCCGATACATATGCCGGTTCGTTAACAAAGGCGGTGCAACAGACGTTCCCATCAGAATATTTGGCAGCACGTATCGCAGACAAGACGATCGCGAAGCGACTTTCTGGGTCGTGGAGCAAGACCAAGGAATTGATTAAGAACAACCCCGACCTTCTTACCACGCTCGACGCGACCGATGTCGACTGGAATGGCGTCAAGGCGAATAGACAGAAGACACTGGCGAAAACGCTCGCTGACGTCACGTCGTTCGTCGGAACATATCGTCACCTCGGCGTTGCCGACGTGCTCGCGAATGGCCGGAAGTCCGCCGCGCAAAATAGCGCCGAGATTGGGCGACGCATCGGAGCGCTGGGCCGCTTTTTACAAAACAATAAAGCTGAAGACTTACGCTATCTCAATCTCCTAGAACATCCGTCAACAGCCAAGACGAGCAAAGCGCGTAAAGTGACTAAGAGATCCGCGAGCGATAATGGTGATCTCGACTGGACTGGGATAGCGCCCGCGGATCAAACGGCGGTCCGGAATCAGTTACTTGCTTATCAGCGGGTGCTTCACCTAACTGAGGAGCCAGATACAGCCATGGCGCTGTTGCGCGCGGGCTTCGACTCTTCCTCTGCGGTTGCGGACCTTGGCTATAACGCATTTCGCAATCGAACAGGACTCGACGATGCGAGCGCTGCGTCGGTTTATCGCAAAGCGTCGAGCAAAGCAGCGCTGGTTGCTAATACCGTGCAGTTGCAGAAAGATGCGATCTCCTCAATCGAACAGGGTCGCTATTTCCAAGGCATTGACCCTTCGTTTGTCAACGACCTGAAAGACCTTCCCGGATACGCGGACCTATTCGGCAACACCAGCTACTGCGATTGCGAGGATTGCCGCTCCATTTTTAGTCCCGCCGCCTATTTCGTCGATCTGATGTATTTCATCGAGAAGAACATCACCAAGCCGGCCTTCAGTGGAAAGAAGAAACACCCGTTACGGTTAAGGAACCGTCGCCCTGATCTGTGGCACTTGAAGCTCACGTGCGAGAATACTGATACGCTGATTCCGCATCTCACCCTCGTGATCGAGATATTAGAAAGCTACTTGAAGCGGACGCTCTCGATTCAAGACGTGCCGCGGAAACTTGCCAATGACCGCAGCGCAATCGGGCTCCCGTATCACGCACCCCTGGCAACGCTGCGCGAGTACATATCTGACTGGAAGATCACGCTGACTGACGTCTATGAGACATTGGAGGCTCCACTCCATGTTCTTTTAAAAGAAACGCTGCGACTGTCTGATGGCGAATGGAAGGCACTGGTCACCGCGACACCGCTCGATGTCGCCTGGATCAAATTTTCTTCTTCCAATCACACAAAGATGGATGTGGTAGACTTCGAGCGATTCACCGCGTTGTCGCGCGAGCAGATCAGCGAACTGCAGGCGACCAAGACTGCTGGGGGATTCACTATCGAACGCGTCGCGCTCAGCAAGGACATTCAGTCGGAGAAGGAGGTTGCTAAAGCATTGTCCAAGGCGCGGCTTGATCGGGTTGGGCGGTTTCTGCGTCTGGCCCGCAGCTCCGGTTACACGCTCACTGAGCTCGACGAGTTGCTGCAGACACCGCGAATCACCGATGTACATCATTTCTCGAAAAAGGCACTGACCGGCCTTGCGCGATTCAAGCGACTGAGCAAGTCACTTGGGTTGTCAGTCGCGTCGCTCATCGGCGTTCTCGATCACATTCCGACTCGGCCGATGAAGGCAGATGCAAAGTCGCTCGCCGATCAACTTGGCCTCGCTGCTCTCACAGGTTCTGCCGGTTTCCCACTGAAGTTTCACCATGCCCATTTCAATACGACTCATCCAACAGACTCGAAGGTTGATCCACGCTTGCCGGCCTTGCTGGCCGTAGTTGGCCTTGTCGAGTCCGATCTGCTGGCGGTGTTCGAGGCATGTCCAGTCGCCTTTCCGTTTGATCCTCAAGGCAATTGTCAGCTGACGGCGGACAACGTCTCGCTTCTCTACGCATACGCCACACTTGCGCGCACGTGGAGCATCACACCCGGCGATTTGATTCTGGTTGTTACCAAGCTTCTTCCCAACACTTCGGGAAACGACATTCGTTCGCTCGATTTGTTCGAAGCGCTCCAGCAGCAGGTCACGTTGCTCAAGTCGCTTCCGCTGGCGATCTCCGATGTATTCTCGCTGCTCGATCCGGCAAACGCGGTGGTCACTATCGACACTGTGGTCTCGGCTGTGAACGACTTGCAGCAATCGGACGCGCAATTGTTCGGGGCGAGCGTGCTGACATCGTTGCCTGGCATCACGCCTGAAGACGCGACGACAATTCTCGCCCAGCTTGTGACGGCGCATCTGCTGGTACCTAGCGGCGACAAGTTCGCACTGACTGATACCTACACGCCCGGCACGGCTCTCCCGCCGATCCAAGTCCCACAGCAACCTGACCCCAATCTCCCGCCGATCCTTGTCCCGCTGGCGCCCGCCATTGTCGCCGAAATTCATGCCGCGCTAATGGCCTTTCACTTTATTAATCTGCTTCCAAACATGCTCGCTCCGATCGCTGGCACGGACGTTGACAAAACGATTGTAACATTCGCGTTTGCACAAGCTGGATGGGACGGCGTCGCGATGTTGCACGCCCTCGCGACACCGATCGTAAATGGCGTCCCGACCAAGCCCGCTGACCTACAGCCTCTAGTTACACTTGCATGCGATCTGACGCGTCTTGCTGGGCTATTCAGTAGCTTGGGAATGGAGACTACTGATTGCTGGTTCGTGGCTCAATACCCGTCGATTTTTGGTATTCAGGATATTCGGGCATTGGGGGTTGCCGACCTCGACGCGATTCGCCGGTATCGCCAGCTTCGCTCTGCCAGCACGCTCACCGCTGCCGAGCTGCAGAATCTGGCGTGGCAATACCAAGTGCGCGCCAACGGCAATCAGGAGATCGTCCCTGCGCCACTATTCGATAGTAGCGCATCGCTAGTGCCAGTTTTCCGGGATGCGCTGGAGTCTCCTGATTACGCGCCTTTGACGCCGGCCGCCGCGCCTTCGTTCACGTCCGAGGCGCTCGTGCCAAGCCCGTTGAATGCCGCAGAAATTGCACTGTTGGCGAGTGGCAGCAGTCTCGACGCGACCCTTCTGCGCTCCATCTTTCTATCGCAAACACTGCCCTCGAACGCCCTCCTGGGACTAAGTCGTGCGCTTCAACTGCATGCTTTTTGCACGTTACTTGGAGTTGGGGGACATAGTCTTGGAAAGCTGCTACGACGCGATTTTGCTGGGCTAACATCCGCCGCTTACTGGCTATCCGGCGTGTTAGAGAACAAATATCCAGATCAGGCCGCACGCGATAAACACATCTTGCCACACACGGAAGGACTGAACGAGCTGCAACGAGACGCCTTGTGCGACTACATCATCGCGCGCGATAATAAGTTTCATTTTAAGAGCCACGATGAACTGTACGCCTATTTTCTTATTGATGTTGACATGGGCGGCTGTTTCGAGACGTCGCGCCTGGTAGCAGCGCTATCGAGCCTCCAGCTTTATGTCTATCGCTGTCTTGTCGATCTCGAGCAGTCGAAGTCTGATAACCTCGACGTGCTGTCGAAGATCGACGCCAATGATGTTAGCCAGCAGTGGGAATGGCGGAAAAACTATCGAGTGTGGGAAGCCAATCGGAAGGTCTTCATTTATCCGGAAGACTATCTCGAGCCCGAGCTACGTGACGACAAGACGCCCTTGGCGAAGGATCTCGAGGACGCCCTCCTTCAGCATAAAATCACGCTCAGCGCCGCGCAGGATGCCTATCATGACTATCTGACCGGCTTCTCGACTCTCGCTCAGCTGGAGGTCGCGGGCGTCTGCTATGACAAGGCGCACGACCGCTATTGGTTTGTAGCGCGCTCTCACACCGATCCGTACCAGTACTATCTGCGCCAATACCACGTCGAAGCAAAGCGGTGGGATGCTTGGGAGAGCATTGACCTTGGCATTAGCGCACCGTACGTCTGCCCACTGGTTCACCTTGGCCGCCTATATCTTTTTTGGGTGGACATCACGTCAATGGACAACACCAGTTTCGTTGACGGTAACTCGATCTTTCTTTCGGTCCAGCACCAGGTTAAGCTTCATTACTCCTATCGTTTGAACAACGGTCAGTGGTCAGGCGATCAGAAACTGGTCCTAATCGACAAGATTATCGATCGCTCGGTAAACCTGGACAACCCGGCTTTCCTTCCGCTGCCCTCCGATATCTTTGGAATGGTGAGCATCGACAAAAACCTTTCCTATCAATTTGTCGACAACTACCGGTCGTCGAAGACTTACGCTAAAGTGATCGTCACCGCCGCTTCGGACCCCGGATTCCTCAATGTGCACTATTTCCGAAGCTCGCTTCGCACCGACATCGAGGATAAGAGAGTCAGCACTACCGTCATCAACGGCAAGATCGAGCAGACAATTGATTATACACCGATTTCCGATCAGATGATCGATCGCATCTATACCCTGACACCCGACCTACCCGTGATTCGGGACAAGAGTGCATCAAGTATCGCGTACTACCGAGCCAAGCTCGACCTGCTCCGCAACCAACTCGATGACATCCGGTCCGGCCCGCTCGAGAAGGCGCTGTATGGGTACCTAGGCCCAGATGGGCAGCCTGTATACACTTATGACTACGAGGTCCCACTCGTCGAGGTGGACTCGGAGTATTTCCATGACCCGTCTAATGGCACTGAAGCCATCGGAATTTTGTCAAATAAGACTAATCCAGAAGCTCCCTGGTTCGCGCTAATGCTGCGGAACTATGCGGACTCGATCGATCCGGCCGCAACGGACTCAATGCTGATCACTCAAACAAAGAGCGGTGGCGCGATCCTCACCAACGCGATCAGCAGCCGGAATCCGCACGACATGCTCCCCATCAATCACAAGCAGAGCGAAACTATCCTGCGGCATTGGCGGCATGAGCACTGGATCCAGGAACAAACCGGAAAGCTGGCCCCGCGGCGTCTTGCAGTGCGCATCAACACCACGCTGGATTTCTACCTAACTAAGATTCTGTTCGCGGGCGGCATTGACCAGTTCCTCTCCTTGAAAACGCAGACAAGTCAAGGCGAGGATGGGTTGCTCTTCAGCACGGTCAAACCGAAGCAGTTCGGATTTGCCGCCGACGCGTGGAACGTTCTGCCGTTCACTGGGTCATTCGGGACCTACTACCGCGAGATGTTCTTTCACATTCCATTCCTCATCGCGAATAAGCTGAATTCACAGGGCAGATATGAGGATGCCAAATACTGGTATGAGAAAATCTTTAATCCGACGGCGCCGGCAACGCAGGGTGACGCGAAGATCAAGCACCGTGTCTGGCAGTACTACGAATTTCGCAATCTGAAGGTACCGAAATTGAAGGAGATCCTCACGGACAAGGCGACGATCGACGTCTACGAGCACGATCCATTTGCCCCGTTTCCGATTGCGCGACTGCGCATGAACGCCTTTCAAAAAGCAATCGTGATGAAGTACGTGGACAATCTCATCGACTGGGGCGATGACCTGTTCCGCCAGGATACCATGGAGTCAGTCAATGAGGCGACGATGTTGTACGTCCTCGCAGCCGACATCCTCGGTCCGCGTCCTGTCAGCGTCGGCCCCTGCAAGACCGCCGATGAGAGCTCCCTCACCTATGAAATGCTTGGGCCCGCCGTCGCAAAGGGATCGGAGTTTCTCATGTATGTGGAAAACGTCCACATCCAGGTCGAGAACGAAGCGCAGGTTCGCACGACACTGCCAGGCAAGAAAGTTAAGGCCGGTGCGAAGAACACCGTGACCGAGCCGACTATGACGGATATGACAGGCATGGCAAGCACGAGTGACACGCTGAGCGACAGCCTGCGCAGCACGGGACTTGGCAGCTTACGCGAATATCAGGTGCAGCCACGGATCCTAGCCTATTCCGAGATGACGGATCCGGCATTACAGACCGACATCTCGCTTAACGTTCCGAATGAAAGCGACAGGCGACCCGCTCGCCCTGACATGATGCGGCAGTACTTGCCGGCGTTTTGCGTGCCGGCTAACGACATCTTACTCGGATACTGGGACCGCATAGAGGATCGGTTGTTCAAGATTCGCAATTGTCTTAACATTAAGGGCGAACGCGTCACGCTAGCGCTCTTCCAGCCGCCAATCGACCCCATGTTACTCGTGCGCGCGAAGGCAGCTGGGTTGTCGATTGAAGATGTTATCGGTCAGCAGCAGGAGGCACTGCCGCCGTATCGCTTCACTTTCCTCGTAGAGAAGGCGCGCCAGTACATCGGCATGGTCCAGGGATTCGGCAACACGCTCCTTAGCGTCCTTGAGAAGAAGGATGGGGAAGAGCTCTCGCTGCTGAAGTCGACTTACGAGCAGAATCTTCTCAAACTGCAGCGTTCCGTGAAGCAACAGCAGATCGACGATGCTCAAGCGCAGTTGGCAGCTCTTCAGTCGCAGCAGCAAAACGTGCAGAACAAGATCGATTATTACAACGGCCTTATCCAAGGCGGATTAACCGATTGGGAGAATATGGAGCAAGACATGAAACTGGTAGCAGGGACTTTGCAGGCGTCCGCAGGCGGGATCAACCTTCTTAGCGGCATACTCTATTTAATCGCAGATGTGGGCAGCCCGTTCGCAATGACGTACGGCGGTAAGGAGTTGGGCAGCAGCATGCAGACGTTTGCAGAGTGGTACTCGAATATGGCGCAGTGCGCAGAGACTGCGGCTGGTGCTGCTGGATTGGAAGCCACGTTCGAGAGGCGATCACAAGAATGGCAACAGCAGCTCACGCTAGCGACTGAGGAGATGAACCAGCTTACTAAACAGGTTCTAGGCTCTCAGATCCGGCTTTCAATCGCGCAGAAAGATCTCAGCATTCACGACACACAAATCGAGCAGGCGGCCGACATCCACGACTTTCTAAAGAGTAAGTTCTCGAATGTGGAACTCTACACCTTTTTATCCGGGAAGCTTATGCGCCTCTATCGGGAAGCCTACCAGATGACGGCGCAGGTTGCACGCCAAGCCGAGCGCGCATTCCAGTTCGAGCGCGACAGCACGGATGTGTTCATCCAGAGCGACAATTGGCAATCCGAAAAATCCGGCCTGCTTGCCGGCGAGCGACTGATGCTGCAGCTCAACCGGATGGAGAAAGCCTATCTCGAAACTAATACGCGCGATATTGAGGTAAGCCAATCGTTCTCGCTCGTGCAAATCGATCCGAGCGCTCTCGAGAGCTTGAAACAGACTGGCAAATGCCAATTCACCCTTGATGAGACCTGGTTCGATCTCCAATATCCCGGGCAATATCGCCGCCTGCTTAAGTCGGTGCGGCTCACGATTCCCTGTGTTGTGGGGCCGTACACCAACGTGGGAGCCAAGCTGCGGCTCAACGGGAGCCAAGTGCGCCGCGTGCCGAATGCCGACCCGACTCTAGTAGAAGATGTGCCGCTCACAATGACCCGAACCATAGCGACGAGCCATGGGCAGAACGATGGCGGTGTGTTCGATCTCAACTTCCGCGACGAGCGCTACCTACCATTTGAGGGTGCAGGCGCAGTTAATAGCACGTGGTCGCTTGATCTGCCGTCCCAGATTCGAATGTTCGACTACGATAGCATCTCCGATGTCATCATCCACCTCAGTTATTTGGCGCGATACGACGACGCGCTCGCAGACGCGGTCGAGACAAACATTGTTGATCGATTGAAAACCTACGCACAGACTACCGGGCTGTTCCGCCTGATCAGCTTGCGCCACGACTTCCCTACGGAGTTCTATCAGCTCCTGAATCCTCCAGTGGGCCAGCCACCCAAGACCAGCCTCACGCTGGAGAACAAGCATTTCCCGATGTGGCTCAGCGATCAAGCGCTGCACATCTCGCAGCCGGTGGTGGTGTGGCCACAGGCGGTGAAGGGTCAAACCATCGTTGCTGCCGTTTTAGCATTAAAAGTGACCGGATCGCCTGTCGGCAATTGGGTCGCCGACGGCGCAGGCAGTAGCAAAGGCACCGTTAGTGTCTCGGGCTCGCCGATTCGTTCGTGGAGCATCGAAGCCGCCGCCGG
>JGI1027J12803_100161831_pt1 | contig 17345 bp, 8 predicted proteins | sample IowNatreferecore_FD_12803 | JGI IMG/M metagenome (IMG submission 12803) | reverse complement strand
GTGGCGTCTTCGATAAAAACCCGCACTTCATCAATCCAGTCATTCGCAGCGTTTCGTTTGAGACACTCGAGGAATTCACCGCGCCTGTGCGGATCGGGATCGTGATAGTAACCAGTGAGTAGGATCATGTCGTCCCCCATCTCGCGCTTTTCAAAGTCTTGTCTCTTTATCCAGAGCGACGTCTGCTGCTTCTTGTTCGGTCAAGAGCGGCGCCGGTTGCACTGTCAACCCGTTGATTTTTTCTTGCCGAAGCAGCGCCAGCAGATTTCCGGAAACCACGACACGAGGTCTCCAGGCCACACGATCCGCCGGGGTTTTCACCTCGTGTGAAACAGCTAGTCCATGTTCGCGGACCCAGGCGAGGTTTGCCTCGGTCAGAACGTCGCGCCCATCGCTCTGCACGGCCCAGGTACCCGGTGGAGTCTCATTTGGGCTACGGTACATGGGCTTCGGCACAACGATTGGTTCCGGCAGGTTTGTAATTCCATCGAGGCGAAACCAACCGTTTTCGTCAATCGCGTTGAATTGAACTCCAACAGCATGTTTTTCGAGCAGGTCTTTAACTCGCTGGTTAACCAAAATCACGTCGAAGTAAAGATCGAGCGCAACTTCAACATTCGTCAGGAAGTGCGATTGCACGCCATCCGGTGCGAGGATGTCCTCTTCAACATCCACGGATAAATAGAAGGCCGGTGCGGTTGCAATGGCTTCGGCATCTACGTGGAAAGCGTAAAAAAGCTGTGGCTCAAGATGATCTTTGGCGGCGGCATCGAGCGCCTGTCGGGCCGTTTCTTTGTCGCGAAAGGAAAAAATCCCGGCTTGCGCCGTTTGGGATGGTCCAAACCGTTTGACAAAATCGTCAGCGGCGGCCACAGGCTTTCCCTCTTTGAAAAGCACGACGAAAAGTTCATAGCTTACGTTCATTAACAACCTTCTTGTCCTTAGCCCAGCACCTGATATGCGCCGCGCTCATTCGCCATCGGTTTGACCGAAACGCCGAAGATCGCGTAGCACTTTTCCTTCCACCTGCGGTGCTCGGATGCCGGCTGACCTTTAAGAAACGCACGCAAGCTTTGCCCGCCTGTACCCGGCATTCCGCTGATTTCTCCCGGAGTGTATTTTCGGCTGAAGAAAACATTGAACTGAGCGTTGAGGCTCGCACTACTGAGCGCCAGGTTCGTGACTGAGTTCTCACCAATGCCCGATGATTGTTCGACGATATGCTCCCACTGCATGCCGCCGGGATTGTTGAATTTCTTATGATACCGCCAGTTCAAGACCTGACGCGCGTCGTTAAAGTTACCTCCCCAGTTGTCCTTGTCCTTAATCTTGTCCCACTCTTCATCCTTCTTGTAGGCACTTCCGGGCGTCGATTTCTTCCACAAGTTATCGTGATCGGTAGTACTCGCCGTCCCCGTCAGCGACAGTGCCTCAATGCGATACTGAAACTTGAAGTTTCCATCTGCGCCCGGCGGATCGGTCGCCGTCACCACTCCCGGAACATAACGATAAATTTCGTCCTCTGAGTTTTCCGGATTCTCTTTTCTGTTTACTGCCCCTTTCTTGAGTGCCTTTACCTTAATCGCATCGTTGACCTTCAGTGTCGTCGGATCGAACTTCTTCTTCTTGGTTTTTCCACCTGGATTGATCTGCACGTCCACGTCGTATTCATTGGCGCCGGTTTGCTCGAGAACGATGCTGGTGAGCTTGTACTTGGATTTAATGCCCGGGAGCTTCTTTCTCACAGAGTCGAGTGTCGCGCCGCTGGCGTTCAGGGCCGCCTCGGCATCTGCCACCGCACTAGCAACTGCGGCCTTCTTCTCATTTTCGGTTCGTTTGTCTGGTGTCCCGCTGAAGAGGCTCTTAAACAGTGACTTCGCTTTGTTGATGAGCCATTGGACAGCAGTTTCAATTGCTTTATCCACCGTCGCGCGGACTTGCTTAACTACGTCCCGAATCTTGTCACTGACTTTGCCGAGCCCGACAAAGCCGGCCAGGAAGCTAATCGCCAGAGACAACAAATTGCCGAGGATGCTTTCCACCTTTGCCGCAGCCCCGCCGATATTGCCGGCCGCAATCGCCACAATCGAATTGATGAACGCCGTGACGACCTGAATGATCTTCGAGATCTTGTTCACGAAGACCATCACCGTGTCGTAGATCGAGATAATTGCGGAGATGAAGCCCGCGCCCGGAATGAACATCGCGATCAACTTGGGAATGGCTTTGGTCACCACAGCATCCTTGACGAAGCTGATGATGCCTTGAACGATCGCGTCTTTGAGGCTCGTCAGTTTGTCCTTGATAACTTCCCACGCGGCCGCTGGACCACCGGTAATCAGCGCCTTGACGACGTCAAACACCGCTTCGAGACCCTGCATGATCAGCTCGCCATTGGGACCGAGCGCCTTGACGATCTTTCCGCGAATTTGCGCCCAACTGACACCGAGGATGCTGATCGCCATCTTGCCGAACTCAATCAGCGAGAGGGCTTTGGGGATGTAAATGCCTTCGAGTGATCCAGTCAGCCAGTCGATCAGTCCTTTCTTCAGGTGCTCGACGAAGTTGCCGGCGAAATTCATGAAACCAAGTTTCGCGGCCTTGACCAGGTTGCCGACAAACGGCAGCGGATTTTGCAGGATGGCTTTTAGCGCGGCGCCGGTCTTCTTTATATAAGCAAACGCTCCGGGGCTGACGACGTCGAAAACGATCTCGAGCAACTTGAACATTGCGTCGAGACCCCAGCTCACGAACTTGCCGATGAAGCCGCCAAAGACGCCGACGAGTTTCGCGAACGCTTTCGGCACGAGGATGATGTCTTCGATCGTGAGCGCCTTGAACGCAGCGATGAAGAGGTCCGGAATCTGGCTGACGAAGCCGACCAGTTGCGACATCGTCGATTGGAACCACGCCCAGGCCCGCGGAATCGCCTTCGCATCCTGCATCTTCTGCCAGACGTCGCCGAGCCCGATCATCTTGAGCAGTGGTCCAAGCAGAGTCTCGGCGCTCCGTTCGACAGTTTCCCCGGTGATCGGATCTTTCCCGAGGATGCCTTTCAAGAGGTTGTAGCCTTCGGTGCCTTCGGCGAGTTTCGCGATCGGTTTGAGGATCGCGTCTTTGATCAGATCGATGATGCCGTTGACCAGACCTTTAGCGAAGCTGATGATGCGATCGATCGGCTCAGTGAAGATGCTCTTGGCTTCTTCCCAAACAGTGCCTGGCTCAAGGAGGATTCGTTTGAGACTCAACCGGGCGATGAACTCGGTCACGGCGGACTTGATTGCCGAGCCGGTCATGCCGAGTGAAGCAATCTGTTGCTCGACAAAAGCACCCGCTTTTTCAAACACTCCTGAATTTTCAAGCGCCTGAGTGATCAATCCACCGCCCGGCAAGAATTCGATCAGGGCCCGCAGGATGTTTGCCGCGCTGCGATCCACGGGGCTCATGTTGATCGGGTTCACGCCCAGCACTATGGTGAACATCCTGAAGCCCGGGATTATGTTCGCTTTACCTGCCAGCCAATCGAGCGGATCGGGTATATCGATGCCGAGATCGCTCAAGCCAAGACCTTGCGGACGCGGGCTGGTCCGCTGTTGCACGCTGAACCGTTCCCCACGCACGGCAGCTGTCGAAGCACGCTCGGCCTCGTGTTCGAGCGGATCACTCATCGACGGTGTGAAGTGCTGGAGCGTCACGCCGCCGGCTTGCTGGACTACGTGCGCAACTTCGTGCGCCATCAAACGCAAGTCAGTCGGCTGTTCACCGGGACCAAGGAAGATGTGATTGCCGTAAGCAAAAGCGCGGGTAGACAGACTTCTGACGACGCGTTGCGCACTCGCATCCGTGTGTACCCGAATCGGCGTGAGATCTACTGAGAACGTTCGCGCCAGAGAATTTCGCACTGCAACCGGCAATTGCACGCCCGTGCCTGTGATCGTCGTGGCATCGATTCTCTTCAGTTCGTGCGCGGTTACGGCTTTTCCGATCGGACGATGCAGCGGCAGCGCCGGCGGGACAATAACCTGGTTCGAGGGTAACTGCGCGAACTGAATAACCGTTGCCGGACGTTTGCGCGCGCCCGTGAAATCCTGAATTGATTCGCGATTGAGTGTTTTGTTCGCGACTGTGTCTGAAAAGCTCCACGGATGCAGATCGATCGCGACCGTCTCAACCGGAACGGATTTCTGCTGCGGGGGTCCAAGAGAGGAGACGGTGGAAAAGTGCGTTGTCGCCGTCGACCGGCGGAATTCTTTCGGAAGCGCAAATCGCTGTCGATCACCTTGCGCTTTTTTTCCGCCGACGCGCGCGAACGCCGAGCCTGCTACGCGCGCCGGCTTGGCAAACGCGCGTGCCGGCGGTAGTGCTTTAGGCTTCGCCGCGACGGTGGGTTGCGCTCTTGTTTGTACAGCGGTTGTCGACATATCTGAATCGAAAACCGATAATCCACGTCGAAATCAGCCTCACAGATGATTCGACTAGGATTTCAGGAAATAGCGGCCCTCACGAAATTCGAGTTGACCTGCTTTAGCCAACTGTTCCAGCGCCCGCGCCGCCGCATTCGTGTCTATTCGTGCCTCCCTCGCCAGGAACACTATTCCGCGGACCCGCGTTCCCTTGGGCGTGCTTTCTGCGGTTTGTTTTGCGATCTCCAGCACGCGGTCAGCGGTTGTCGGCGGTGGCGGTCCACCGACCAGCTTCAGAGTGTTCAAAAACACAGGAGGATCAGCACATTCAACGGGAGTTCCCAGTGGTCCCGGCTTAGTCGCATCTCCCGGAGGGGGTTTGATTAGTGAGATGGCGACCTTGTACCTGCTGGCCACCAGGCCACCCAGCCACTTGAGTTTTTGTTCAGGGGATGCCGACGCAATCGTGTTGCGATCACTGGGCGGAGGATCGCCATAGTAGTCAGCAGTGGTCACGTACTTCACTTCTGCCCCCTTGTCTTTTAGATCCTCGGCAGTCTTTTCTGGCCCCTTCATGGCGCTGTTCAGGCCTTTGCCGACATTCGCAAGATTCCAATCAATAGCGGGGCCATTGAGTCGCTCAGCCAGCAGGTGCGCGCTGCTGAACATTGAGAAAGCCGTTCGCGTGATCTCTTTTCCGTCGCGCGTAATTGTTTGCTCGCGCGGTTCGACAATCGCCTCAATCAGCTCCTTGAACTGAACCCCCTGCGACGGAGTTCCCTTCGTGTTCCCTGGCCGTTTGGTAAGCGGATCAGCGATTACACGAAGGGCTCTGCCTGAAGTAACAGCATAGGTGACGGCCGTTGGACGGATATCGTTTGGACCAAGCTCGGTAGCTATTTCATCGATGACTCTTTGAACCCGATCGTGCCGGTCTTGCTGGTCCTTCTCTTCAGGCTCTGCACCGCCAAACAGAGCTTCAATCTGTTTGTACTTCGCTTGTAACTTGTCGCGCTGTGGCTGTGGCCGAAGCGCAATTAAGTCTTGCAGTGTTTGTTCGGTGCTGCGCACGATAATTACTGGCTTTTTTCCATCGCGATCCACCGTAATTGTGTGTGGCTTTCCATCTGCGCCCGTAAACCCTCTCTTAATCTTCCACCACGACACAATTTTCCGGGCCGCACCTTTCACGGTGCCAACAACCTTGCCAACCAGCGCCTTTCCTTTTTCCCAAATCCACTTCGCCACCTTCAGGAGAACACTGCGAACTTTGGCTCGAATCTTTTGAATCGCATCGCGGATTTTGTTGGTGATACCGGTCAAACGGAGCAGAGCCGCGAGGAAGTTGATCACCAACGACAATCCGCGGGCCAGTCCTTTCTCCATCGCGTCCGCGGCAGCGCCGATATTGCCTGCGGCAATCTCGGCAATCGACCCCAGAAAGTTTGAGATCATCTCCATGATCTGCTTCGCTTTCTTGATGAAGAACACGACCGTGTCGTAGATGCCAATGATCGCCTTTACAATTCCGGCGCCCGGAATGAAGATGCCCACCAACCACTGGATCGCCTGTTCAATAATCTTCTGCTTGATAAAATCCTTGACCGCTTCGATAAAAGCGTCGCGCATCTCGCCGGCCATATCTTTCAACTGGTCCCACGCGGCCATGGGCCCTTCAGTAATCAGCGTCTTTACGAGGGTAAAGGTCTTTTCAAGTCCGGCGACGACCGGCTCGCCCATCACCTCGACCATTACCGAACGAATGTTGGCGTAAGAGATGCCGATCATTTGCAGCCCAACGCTGACGATGCCTTTAAAGTCCCACGTCTGCGGCAGGACTATCCCCTCGAGCGAGCCAGTCAGCCACTCGAACAGCGCATCTTTCAAATGTTTGAGGAAGTTCTTGCCGAAGTTCTGGAAGCCCAGAATCGCGGCGTTCATCAAGTTCTTCACGAACTGAATCGGCTTGGTGAAGATCGCTTTCAGGACCGCAACGCCCTTGTTGATGATGTTCTCGATCTCGGCGAGCGAGAAACCAAACTTCTCGAGCGCCCACGTAAAGAATTTCTTGGCGGCCCACAACAGAAGCTTGCCGAGCTTTGCCAGCGCGCCCGCCATCGCTTCTTTCATCTTCTCGATCTTTTCGTCGATGGCCTTGATGGCGGCAGTCTGTTTGTCCTTCAGTTTGTTTTGTAGATCTTCTTCCTTCTTCGCAACGAACTTGTCGAGCTCGTCGAGCTTCGAATTCATTTCATCGGCGGCTTTCTTGCCGATGTCTTTCAGGCTTGGGCCAAGCTTGTCAACATATTCCTTGATTTCCGCGCGCGCCCGCTGCAATTCGTCCTTGCATTCCTGAATCACGCGCTTGTTGTCGGCGGAAATGTCCTCGATGAGTTTGTTGATGGTGGCGACAAATTTTTCACGATTACGATCGAAAATGGCTTTGACCGGCGGGAGATCGTCGATGCCTTTGATCCAGTCACGAATCTTCCTGGCCCAACCAAACATGCCGGAGTAACGGTCTTCTTTGAAAGCGTCGATGTCGCTATTGACGTTGTCCTCAAAACTCTTCGTTGCTTTTGCATTGCCGTCGTCGAAGCGCTTCATCGATTGCGTCTCGAGATCAGCGAGCCGCTTCTTAACCTTGTTCTGCGCCGTGGTGTAGATGCCATTGATCTTGGCGGCTACTTCTTCACGTTTCTTTTCCAGCGACGATTTCGCGCCCTGCTGTTTGGCGCGCGTCGCACCCAGACCCGCTTTCCGCTTGTTGGTCATGTCGGTGCGGTGCTTGATCTCTTCCTGCTTGAGGTCTTTCTCGACGCTCTTGCCCTGGTCCTGCGCAAACTTCTGCACCGCTATGGGCTCGTTCTTCGCCGCGGTTTCCATTCCTTTCTTTTCTTTGTTTGCGCTTGCGAGGTCGCCGCTGTCGACCATGTCGAGCTGTTCCTGCGTGACACCTTCTTCCTTCAGTTTCTTATCGCCTTCGTTCGTGTAGTTCGAAAGATCGGTGTGCTCTTTTTGCAAGGGCGCAATGCCGTCCTGGCCGAGATTCATCGCACCTGTCGGCGGCGCGATTTCTGTCGGCGGCAGCGCTTCGGGTTCGTGTTCGCGCGGAGCGGGCGGCGGCGTGTTGCCCATGTCCTGAAATGTCGAGACGACGGCGCTCTTGTCGCTCTGCATCGTCTTCAGAACTTCAGCGCCGGTGTGTTGACCTTTCATGTCGCGCTTGAAGTTGTCGACCTCTTCGATTTTGCGGGGCATGTTCTCCTGCAGTGTTTGCTGGAGAGTTTGCTTGCCCTTGCCGGCATCGACCTTCGGCGGGGTACGATCGCCGACGACGCTGACTTGCGCAGAGTTACTTTTCGAATGACCTTCGCTCTCAGGAATAACAACGGACGCTTCCGCCTGCGTGCGTTTTTCAGCCGCCTCGTCATGCGTTTGTTGAGCCGTTCGCAGTTGTTGCAAACGCCCGAAACCTTTGGCCATGATTGGCGCTGCTTTCGCCGCGAGATACTGCGCGACTTTGCCGTTTCCGACTTTGCTCAACGCCGGCGAGCCTCCGCCTTGCGGCTTGCGACCACCTTTGCCACCAGGGCCGAACTTTTTCCCTTTCGCAAACCCCTTGAGCTGGGTCTTCTTGTCTTCTTTCTTATCGAGTTTCTTTACGTCGGGAACAGGTTGTGGTGGCGGACCTTTGCCAATCTTTGTTACTGCGGCACGGGCATCCGCTTCGAGCTGGATGACTTGTTGAAATGTCATGTCGGCCGGCAAGTCGATCAGTTTGCCGTCAGCCGTGCGGTAGTACTTCTTTCCAAGAATCTCGACAGGCTTTCCACCGAGAAACATCGAAGGCGGACCGGTGGGCTTTTGCGCTACGGGCGCAGCACCACGCGCCGGCGGCGACTTCGAAGCAGGAGCCAGAACCGTGGTGGGCTTCGTTGTTCGGGTGGTTTCAGGAATGCTGTGCCGTCCCTTCTGTGATCAGAGCCGGCGCAGCGGGCAGACGCCTCCGGCTTTTCGATACTCCCGTTCAATAGCGGCTTCGACCATCGCGGACGTGACGATGCCGCCGTCTTCCAGTGCCAGCAGCGATGCGTGCAACGCGGCGTTCTTGATTTGTCCGCCGGTCATCGCGCAGCGCGCGGCCGCTTCTTCAAGCAAATTCATATCGACCCTGTGCGTCGGCGGGAGATGTAATTGCCAGATGGTCCAACGTTCGGACGACGACGGGGGAGAGAAGTTAATAACGACGTCCATGCGCCGTTGGAATGCGTTGTCGATGCGTTCGGCTGCGTTTGTTGTCACAAGGAGAATGCCGTCGAACGATTCTCCTTCCAGTCTTTGCAGCAGGAAATTTGTTTCGAGATTTGCGTAACGATCGTTCGAGCTTTGCACGCCCGTGCGTTGCGTCAGCAGCGAATCGCCTTCATCGAGCAGCAATATGACGTCGAGCTCTTCCGCGCGCGACAACACCAGGTTCAGCGTCTTCTCGGTCTCGCCGATGTACTTGTTGACGACGGCGGAAAGATCGACCCGATACAAATCCATCTGCAAGGTCGCTGCCAATAAACGCGCGGCTAAAGTTTTGCCGGTGCCGCTTGGTCCACTCAGCAAGGCGCGTACACCCGCGCTGGTTTTGCCGCCGCCGATTTGCGCTTGCAGGTTTTCCCGGTGCCTGCACCGGCTTACTAAATTTTCCAGTTCGCGGCGTGTGTCTTCGCTCACGGCCAGTTGGCCCCAATCACCGGAAACCGAAAGTCGCACGGCGAGGGCATCGAGCGCCTGGCGATGCAACGAGCGGGTCGCGCGCTGCGCGTCGGCCTGCACGATTGCTTCGTGCTTGTTCAGCGCGGCGTACGATTTCGCGAGGTGCGCAGCGCGATGAATGTTGCCGGCCGTTAGGCGAAAGCGGCGGCTAATGCCATCGAGATCGGCGAGTTTGTCCGTAGCACCGGCGCGTTGCCAGTGCTGGCGGCGGAGGTTCGCATCGGGCATTTCCAGGTTGATCGTGATCGCTTGTTCGACGCCGTCGCCACTGACGCCGCCTTGTTTGCCGGCGACGATCCCGTAAGGCGATCGGCAAGCCGAGAGGTGCCGAACTTCAACCGTCTCCTGCGGCGCGAGATCCAGAACGATTACCGGCAGCGCATTCAACGCTGTGGCGAGCGGGCCCACTAACCGCCAGCGCTCGTCATCGTTAACAGAAGCGGGCGTGACTTCCAGCAACCCGAGACCGAGTTCACGCGCGAGCGCGCCGATCAGCGTCCGGCGTCCATTACGGCTGGCGCTGCGCACCATCACGCCATTGGCCTCGCCCGACACGAGCAGTTTTGGAATCGCTTTTACCTGTTCGTGCAATGCAGGGGTGAGAATCAATTGATCGATCGACAGCAGCTTGTCTGCTTTGCGGTAGCGAAACCCATGGCCGGGAACTTGGTTTTGCTCGCCGCGCAACGCGTCCCACAACGGACTCGGAACTTCCATCGCCCATTCAAGGCGCGGCGCTTCTGGGTTGACTACGCGGACCAGTCCGAGCTCGTGCATCCTTCGCAGGTTCGCGCGCGCGTCGCTCCAGTTCATTTCGTCGCGTCCCCAGGAGTTCAACAAACCTGGAGTCACGCGATGCTGGCCGGGCGTTCCCTGCATTGTTTCGAAGATACTTCCGAAGCGCAGGTCCTCTTCAATTAAGCCGATCACTGTCAGCAGGATCATCGCCGAGTGATCGAGACCGGCCGCCCTGCGCAACGCATCGATTGGCAGATGCTCGACAGCTTTCGGTTCCCACTCGCGAAATGACTCGATCCATAGTGAAACTGCCTTGCCTGAATTCACTCCCGCCAAACCACCGTCGGCTAACTCGTTGTTGTAACCGACGAGAAACGGGAATTCTTTGAAGGCTGCCTCGGCTGAACCAAACAACTGACTCACGTGATGGAACACACTGAGTACGGCTCCGTAAAAGAACAGCTTGAAGTGTTCCGCCGGAGTTACTTCCAAACCTTCGAACAAATTCTTTCGCATGGCTCTTCTAATCGAAATGGAACGAGATAAAGCGGCCCGCTGCCGGGACCCAGCCTGGATCCCGATCAAGTCCGGCAAAGCGAATCGCCAGTGGCAAGTCCGCCAGACCGAAATAAATATCGACGTGCGTGTCAGTGGCGCGGACTCTCGCATAATGCCGGCAGAGAATCGGAAGTGTCTCGTCGTTCGCTTTAAGTCCGAGAGCCACTCGCAGACGGACACGCACATACGGCATCAACAACGACAACCAATGACCCAGGCTTCGTCGACGAAGATCTTTTGAATGAAGCAACGCGAGATTAGGCAGTTGAGCGCGCGTTAAAGCGTCACTTGAGATTCCGTAAGGCTCGATTTCGCGTTGCAGTTGCGCGCGCACATCCGGACCAGCGAACAAATCGAGAAGGAGAAAGCCTTCGGGATGTAGCACGCGCAGACGATCGCGACTCGTTTCCCATTTGCACAGCTGATCCACTGCGAAAGGCAACAACCATTCGGGCGGCAGACGCCATTCGCTCTCGGGCTCGAAATTCTCGCCCGGCGGTTCGGCTTCATCGCGTCCTGACAGGTTTGCGAGCGCTGCCCAGATTGGATCATCGCTTTGAATGCCTTCGAGGAGTTCGCTGCCAACGAGCGCTACGAAATCCCAAATGTTCAATTCAATTCCCGGCGCGAGGGGTGAAGTGAAATCTGAGTACAGGTTCAGGTACATACTGAGATTGATGAGGTAGAAAAGTCCTCCCAACTTCGTATCGAACTCGATGACTGGTCTTTCGAAATGCTCAAGATCGAGAGTGATTGAGGGCTCGGGCTCTGATTCAGGCAAGACAGCGGCAACGTCAGGAGAACTGTCGGAAATGTCCCTACGCAATTCAGAAGGCGAGGAAACCGATTCCGGTTGCGGGGGCGGGATGGCAGTCAACTCCGTCGCCGGATGCTTTTCAACGTGTTCATGCATTGCTTCCCGTGCCAGAAGCTTTGGAAACCCATGACCTTCTTCTCTACGTTGAGCTATTAGCTGATCCGCTGACGTGGCGGAAAATTCGATAGGGACTTTCCCACGTTCCGCTGGTCTCGACACAGCTTGCGACGAAGATGTCTTTGCATGCGAACGTGTCGAGTAATTACGATCCTCTTTGTTAATACTTGACTGCCAACGCGCAAGCCCTCGCGCAAAATCGCGTGAGCGCGCCTGCGACGACGCCCGGTAAATCATCAGGCCAACGCCCAGGAAGCGCTGCTGTTCATATGAGAGGAGAGAGCTGTCGGTCTCCGGAACGAACGCACGCCACGGCGGGTGTTCGACTTCGGTGTCGCGCGTTTTCGTGGCAGGAAGTAGCCCGTCAAGATCTGTTGAGCTGTCACTTTCGTTCAGTGCTTTGCGTGCAACCGCAACGTCCAGCAAGGGCAGCAGCGCGGTCGCTCCAAAACTATGCGCAACTGTGTGTATCAGTTGCCGGCAAGTGGTGTCGGGCAATTGCCCGACGAATGAAACCGCAACGCTAATCATCGCGAGGTGCTGCAACGCGGCAGGAACATATTGGGACTTGCTAGTCCAGAGTTTCACCACCGCCGCGAGGTCGCGATCACTGAGAATTCCTCGCCACCACCAGTTTGTCGTCAACGAACCGCGGCGCCAGTCCACCGCGAGACAAGCGAGCAACTCCGCGCCGTCCAGAAAGAGCACGGCCTCGCTGTCCGGCGACACGAGTTTCGTGAGCGGACGCACGGCTAGTGACGCGAAGCGATTAAGCATCGACGTCAACGCCTGCTGCCATTCATAAGCGGGTTGCAGGCTCGATGCGGAAAGTGAGAATGAGTTGGGAAGCGGATCGTGTGCCTTCCGAATGCAAAGGATGGAATTCACGGGCAGCGATGTCGGTCGCCAGTCAACACTCGAAAGCAGCCGTTCAAGACGGATTCGAGTGAGAAGCGAATCGTGCATGTCGCTTCTCACTCGCAGTCTGCCGATGGATGTTGCGTGGTTTTCCAGCATCGGTGTTTACTCACAGCCAACTGTAGGTGCGGCTCTCCGTGGCCGCCCGTTTCACGGGATGCGCGTGTTTCCGAAGCACGGGTGGCCACAGAGGGCCACGCCTACAGTTGTTTGCAACAGTTCCAATCACGGTTTACTTGAACAGGTGCTTCAACCAATGCAAGAGTCCGCCCAGACAACCGCAGCCTCCATGCGGTGGTTCAACCGGTGGGGGCTCCTTCACGATCGGGTCCTGTGGCAAAACAGGATCTCCCGGTGCGCGGCCCTGGACCACCGTGTTCACCTTCGCAGTGCCATTGTTTTCGACTCGCAGTAGATAGAACGTTTCTGCGATGCGAATCGCGCCCTGCAACCGTGCGTCCCAACCGTCGAGGTCGCCCTCATGCTCCAGGAAGTAACCGAACGACGATTGCGGAGTCAGAATGCGACGAGTGCCACGACCCTTAACATTCCTGCGCCGGCCAGTGTCGTGATAGACGTGGACCCGATAGGTCGGCACGAACTTAATCAGGTCTTCGATCGTGTTACGCCCACGGCTGGCGAAAGCCGAGTTATTTCTGAAGAGAACCCCGCCAGCCGGCTCTCCTTCCCCTCCCGGCTGCTGTTGAGGCACCCTCGTCGGCATGTTTAGAGTTTCGAGATACAGGTAAACATCCCGCGGCACGGGACTGATTGGCTGAAGCCCGACAATGCTGATTTCAGCTTCTCTCGAGAACGTCGAAGCGGCCGCGAGCCACATGTTGCGACGGATACTATTGACCAGAAAGACTTCACCGCCGGCATGGACGCTCGACAATTCGACCAGAATGCACTGGTCGCGTGTGGTAGTCCCGTTTCTGAAATTGTTCAGGATGGCGACACTTGTCGGATCAGTGAGATCCGGTTGTGTGGGCCACAGGAAGTGAGATTCGCCGCCGAGTTGGTTTGTATCGCATGGGACACTATCGCCTCCCGGAATATTTTTCCAGGATTGCGAAGTCAGCGATCCAATCTGAGAGCCCCAGTTTGCCATTCGGAACCGCGCTCGGACCTCTCCTCTTCGCGTCGTGTCAGCAAACGGAAAAGTCGGATGTGCAAAGAACATGTTCGAGTGGTTCGGTTGCGTTGCGTCCACTCCGTTCTGGTCAAACCTGATTTCGTTGGCGGCTGCTCGCGCAGTGCCGTCAATGTTCTTGGTTCCAATACCGAGCACGTCGATGGTGACGCCCGTTTGATCGCACGCCACATCGTTAGCGACATTGGACACGCGCACATCATCCCAGGTGGACGGGGCAGGAGGATTGTCGAGGCCAACGCCCGCCTTGCCCGGCCAGACGTATTCGACGTCGGAGCCTGGTTCAGTCGGTGTGTTGACGTAGGCTGAATACCACATCTTAAACGTCGTGCCTGGGGTGATCTTGACTTGATTCCCTCCAAGATCGAGGAACTGTCCGATCGGGACGCGCATGTGGAACGCAAACGGCGTCGGGTTCGGGGTTCCGAAATTGATCCAGGCCCGCGTACCGGACGCGACCCATGCAGGCGCGCTCCCTGAAGGCGCCCCCCAGTTCCCGCCCGAGAAGAGCATGCTGTCCGCGTTATAGGCGACCCCTTCCGTCTGCCCGCCCGGAGGAGTCGGACTAGCCGTCAAGAGTTGAAGCGACACCACGAGAGCAGTAGTTGCCGTACCAAAACCTACAAACAGAGTGTCGTCTCCGATCGCTGGATCGACCTTTACCAACCAGGACAACAGCAATTCCGTTTGTGCGGAATTGACGAGAGCGCGGAACATGAACTGCACTCCTGCGCCGTCGCCGAGAGAATGTGTAAGAGCACCAACCCAGCGCGGATCGTCCGGCGAACCGTCGAAGGGCGCCGGTGTGCCGCTTAACCAGTCGGGTGGAGTCGGGTTACCGGGAACTCCGACTGCGGTTGGGAAACAACTTGTTGCCATATTCGCCCTCCTTTGTGAGCAGGCAGCTCAGATACAGCGACCGTCCGTTGGTCTATGTAAGGTTGAATGTTAATTGCGAACTTCTTTTTTTGTTGCTCCCTTGACGCTTCAAGGTAAATTCGATTGCGGCCGACGTAGAAGCGCCGGCGAGCGGCGTTATTTTATAAGACGGCGTTTCCTGACCGGGAGCGGATATTGTGTAAGTGGGCGGTGTAGCAAAGAACCCGGTCCCAAGCTCGACCTTCCAGTTCGCCGCCGGCGACAAGATCGCATTTAAGACATCATAAGTGCGCGTCTCAGTGCCGCTGAACTCCGCGCGAAACTTAACCGTCACACTGTTACCCGCAACTACGGACACAGTACTGCCCTGCAACGCCTCCGGCGGCGCGGAAGCGATCGGAACGAATGATGTGATCGTGTCGTCAACTTCTACAGTCGCGCCGATGACGAAATTGCGATTGTCTTCGGAACCCGAGATACCGCTTCCATTCGCCTTAACGTTTAGGCTGAATTGAGTAGTGCCGGTGGGAATGGTGTCCAATTGAATGCTTATTTGCGTCGACTGACCGGGCTGTAACGTAAGTTGTCTGTTGGCAAGTTCCTGATCGGAAGCGTCGAGAACCTTCAGGCTACCTTGCAAACTGGTGATAGAAACGATCGGCTGGATCTGCACCGTTTGCGGCAACATCACGGGAGCTTCGAGTTGAAACTTGAACTTTGGTTTCGAGCCAACAGTAATCGTCGCCGGCGTTACATTGAGAAAACTGAGCGAGACGTTTCCTTGTTGACCCAGTTGCACCGGTTTGAGCGTTACTTGTTTGGAGTCAGAGCTGGTGAAGTTGCTCGCGGTGAGTGTTACGAGAGTGCCCGACTCGGATACTCCAGGTACGTCCGGTATTTCAATGATCAGTTTTTCGTCATTCGAGCCGGTCTTGAAGATCGTCACTCGGACGCTGTTGAAAAACACTCGCTGGGCGCCGATCGAATAACCAAAGTTACGTCCAAAAATCGTGATTTCCTGGCCCACGCGTAGATCGCCCGATGGCGCGATGCTCGTAATCGCGACTCCACCTCCGATGACGCTGCCGCTTTCGAGCACCGACACTCGATTGGTTAAGTCTTGCAGCACATCGACGATGCTATTGAATTCAACCGATTTGACGATGTCACCCGGTTCCACGTGATCTGGTATGTTTGCCATCTGCGACCTCCCGTTCGCCCTAAATCTCTCCGAAGTTGCTGAAGCTGAATCTATTCAAGTCGTAGCGCGCATTGCCGCGGTACGGCGTGTGGCCATTGACAAAGATGACGTAGGTTTGTGGACGTTTCGCGCCGCCAAGATCGAATAGCTGCACGTTTTCTCTGATCAAGTAGAGCCATACCATCTCGCCGGAATTCAGATCGACAGGCGGATAGGCGAGCGCCTCTTTCATCAAAGAGTCGATTTGCGCACCCTCAATGAATACCGGATCGCGGTGAATCTTATTTTGGAAAAAGACTTTGTAGTCGAAGGCTGGTTTCGGCGCAGTGCCAATCGGCACGAAACCTATCGACGGCAGAAAATTGAAATAGGTTTTTGCATCTATCGTCGCCAGGCTGGGCTGTTGCGTTCGCAGGTCCTGAAGCTGATCCTGAAATTGGAGAAACATTGCTTCCGCTTCAGCACACCGGCGATCAGAGTTGAGTGTGATCCACGCAGACGCCGTTCGGGGTTTGGTAATCCGGCGTCTGACCGACCACATGTCAATAAAATTGATGCCGTCGTCGTCAGTCCAAAATAGAACCGCGAGCGGAACTTCGCAATCAGTAAGTTGATTTGGTCGCAGATCGTCGAGCAGTCCCCACTTCTTGATGTCACTGCCGAAGGGATCGGCGATGAATGGACTGATGTCCGCCACGCCAAAGCATTTGTAGGCGATGAAGTTCCGCAGGCGGTTCGTAGCCTGCAACTCTTGTTGGCTGAATTTCGAATCGATCTGGATCAAACGAAACTGAACTGCTGAAACGACTGTGTCAGTGTTGCACGTTGTGGTCGCGGGATTAACGGCGCTGGTGACTGCACGGCCTTCGGAGGTCTGTGCCGGCGCGATCGTCAGCAGATAGACACCGGCGCCGGCCACGTATGCTCCGGTTTGCAGTGGCAGGCATTCGCTGAATCCCGCGGATGCTCCTAAGTTGGTAGAAGTGCGTACGAGCGCAACGTCCGTGCGCGCTTTCAACATTAGTGTCTGGCCCAGGCGATTGATGGCGAGGCCTGCATCGACACTGACGGTCGGCGACTCCTTCTTGAAGTTGACTGGCTTCGTCGCTTCCAAACCATGGGCAATGCCATCGCCAATCGCTTTCCCAAGCCGCCGATCTGCTTCACGATTCGCGGATTGTTCCAGAGTCAGATCGCGAGCGCTCAACAACCGGCCGTTGAAGAAATTGATTGAGCGAATGGCGCCGTCAGTGATCGGCGTTTGAAGATCTGTAGCACTCATTTGAAAGTCCTCGTTCGACACTCGACGCGCTAATCAAATTAGTTCGCTTCGTATCGACTGATTTCAGTCATCACCGCTAAATTCCCGACGACGTCGGGCGGCAGTTGCGCGCCACCGTCAGTAATGCTCAAAACAATTCCGTCGGCCCTGAACTGTCTGAACATCACGATAGGCGCCCGGACCTGGCCGTCCTTGGGCTCAACCATTATTGCCTTCACAATCCATTGGAATTTCTCGTTGGGCGGCGTGTAACCCTTAAAGGTCAGTAGAAATTCACCGTTTGGACCGACGGCGGCTTTCAGGTCGTTATAGACTGGACCATCAGACGAACCGTCGCCACGCACTATTCCTCCAGCAACAATTGCGAACCGCGGAAGGCCGGCAGGGTGTTCGACGAAATCACCACTGGCGACGCCCGGCGGTCCTTGTGGGCCTTCAGGGCCCGCTGGACCTTGTGGTCCTTGTGGGCCTTGTGGCCCGGTAGGTCCGGCGGGTCCAGCCGGTCCCGCAGG
>JGI1027J12803_100425771_pt1 | contig 17498 bp, 14 predicted proteins | sample IowNatreferecore_FD_12803 | JGI IMG/M metagenome (IMG submission 12803) | reverse complement strand
AAAAAAAGTTGTAATTCTTCACTTCTGATAAGTCAGATGCTCTTTAGGGACAAATTATTCAAATACAAATTATTAATGATTTACAAACAGGCTGTAAAAATCGGAAAAGGGAGCGTCCTAACGGGATTACATATATTATATAAAAAGTATATGGAGTGAGACGGGAGTCAACACCACCTATTTTTTCTCTCTTCCTGTAGATCCCGGCTTCTATTCATTATTCGCTTTAATTTGAAGGGCAGCCAGTAAAATAAGCCAATTATTTAAAAAGAATTTATTCGGTCAATTGAAGTAAAAACCCATAAAAAGCATGACTAAAGAATTTGGTTTTGTACTTAAAAAGAGCAGGAGGAAACAATTTGGTAACATTAACTTAATATAGGTTGTGGGTGAACGGCACTATTTTGCGACAGATTAAATAAACACCTGCCTTTATGCAACAAGAATTTCAACTCTATTTTCCGGTGCTGAACAGGTCGGCAAAAATCAGGAAATCGTCCTATTCCCTGGTTATATTAAGGGAGGGTTTATACTCTGTTTCAGTTGACAAACTACCATTGGTTGAATACTATATTTATTTTGACAGCCCCGTTAAAGGTGACGAATTGAAACTGAAGTTTTATAAAACTACCACCGATGGAAAGTGGTACGATAAATCTTATTCCGAAGAAGCGGAATTGAATTCACCCGAATTCGGAATTCCCGAAATAAACAAAGAATTAAAGGCCACACTCGATGCTTATGATCTGCAGCATGCGCAGCATAAGAAATTCTCCGCCTGATTCCGCTCCATTTTTTTATTTCCACCTGAAGTAACTCTCTGTGATTGGCGACTGGCCTCGTTTTGCGTTGGTTATTACGGCCTGTCCTTTCCTGATCAGACGCAGGATCAACTCTTTCTGTTCATGAAATTCACCGGTGATCAGGCAAATGATTTCAGCCATCTTGTTTTCGAGTGAAACGGGATCCATGCCGGCAAACTTTTTTTTGATCAGATCAATGATTTCAAGGTCTTCCATCAATGCAAGCTTACCCTGCAAATCCAGCTGCGGGCGCTTATGGGAGCCTGCAGTATTGTAGGACAGCGTCAACGCTGTTTTAAGGGAACTTAAATAATTCGCATATATAATTCCCTGGGCATATAAATAAAGCTCAATAAATTTTCTTTTCTTACCCGGTAGATTGACGCGATTGGTAAATGCTTCAAAAAACCCTTTATAGAAAACAGACATACACTGAAGCCGGAAGCTCTTATCGTATTCATTCTGCAAACTAAATTCAATTCTGTTAATGAGCCCGTTCGCTTCATCCAGCAGCAATTCAATGGTCTTTCCATCGGATTTTTGACGCCGGATCAGGTCCTCAAATACAGGTCTGCGCGAAAGAAAACGGGTTAAAATAAAACTGCTGTAGAGCGCACTGTTGGAATTCGCGGGCTTGATATTAAAAACGAAAGATTCGCCGAAATCAAATCTTTTCTCGGCAAGAGAAGGGTTATTTCTTTCCTTTCTGAAAAGTATTTCCAACTCCTGGGTATTTTCTTTCCGGAAAAAATAGCGCAACTGTGGATCGAAATCGGGAAAGGGTAATGGGATGATTCCAAACAGGCGATCAAATAACGCTAATTTGTCAGCGTATTTTTTCAGGCTTTTGAATTCTGCATACAAACCCCGGATCTGGTGTTCTGAAAAAAATGACATCTTCTTTTTAAGGAATGGTTTTGCCAAATATAGGTTCGAATATTCCTCATTTGTCGTTGGAAAATCAAGGTTACCAAATTATGAAGGATTTGTAAACGTGCTGTTACCACGGGCGGGACCAGCGCTTTTTGGATCTGTTAACATTTTGGTCATATTCCGGTAACATTACAGTCATAGTACTGACCTTCTTTTGTCCTCAATCAAATTGTAAAAAAACTTTTTATGAAAAATTGGATCACTGGATCTTTCGTCAGAATTACTGCCTTGATCTTTATTTCAGTTTTAACCATGAAGTCAGTCAACGCCCAATTTGTTTTCAGTAACGACTCGGCTTTTAGAGCAGGCCAGGAAAACACGGGTCGTCTTTGGGGGTACGCTTTCGGCGATTTTGCCTATAAAGGTCACGCCGATTCACTGACCCGTGGGAATGCTAACCAGTATACGGGCATACCCGCACACAGGGATGAGTTCGCATTCCGTCGTATCTATCTTGGGTATGACTATAATATCAGTAAAAAATTCACGGCCAGTATTTTACTCGCGGGTGAGGACAATTTTCCTGCCGGAAGCCCGCCTGCCAATGGCACTTTTGTTTTGAATTCCAATGGGGGTTCAACAGGAGATTTGACCCTGAACAACAAACTGACTTTTTACATTAAACAAATGTTCCTCCGCTGGAAAGGGGTCTGGAAAGGAACCGATCTCCTGGTCGGTCAATTTAATACACCTGCCTTCCCCGACATGTCGGAAAAAATCTGGGCCTACAGACCCATCGAAAGAACGATCATAGATATCCGTCGTACAGGATCATTCGATCTTGGTGTTGGATTACAGGGGGTGTTCGATCCGGAAACGAAGAATTTTGGATATGATGTGATGATTGGAAATGGTACCGGTGACAGGCCGGATAATACCCAATTCAAATGGTTTTATGGAGATCTTTATGCCTATTTTGGCCACAAGCATTTTGTAGTAGACTTATATGCCGACTACCAAAAATTAAACTGGATTCCCCAGTGGCATCACTCCAGGCAAATGTTCAAGGCCTTTGCTGCCTGGAATAGCTCTGCAACAGACAAGAGTATGAATCCGGGGACCGGCTACACGATTGGTGTGGAAGGTTATGTCAATAACCTGTTTAACGACAACTTTGCACCAAAGATTGCCGGTGGTGCGGATACTTTGAGTACGGCGCCCAATGGAATATCATTTTTTGTTCATGGAGATATCGTAAAAAATAAACTCAGGTTTTTTGCGCGCTGGGATCTCTATAATCCAAATAACCTCGTGAATACGGCTGTTTACAAATCCTACAGTGGTAATACCGGAAACTATAACGATAATTCTTTCCATACTGTTTATGGAGTTAACGCGGGCGGTCAAAATACTGTTACCTATACATCCACCGGCGATCAGACCTACAAACAACAGTTTATTACTGCCGGCCTTGACTGGAAACCCGTAGCCCGCATACACTTTATGCCGAATGTCTGGTATAATAGTTATTCATCTCAGATAGCATCCAATAAAGATTATGACCTTGTTTGGAGAATTACATTCTTCTTTTCTTTTGGTAAAAATTATGACAACGGCGGATTTTAAAATTCTCATATACAACAAAAACGATAAAAAATCATGAAAAAGCTTTTAATGATCCTGAAACAAAGCCTTGCCTCTTGTGCTTTAGTTGTTGTTGCTGTAACAGGCGTTCAGACAAAACTGGCTGCACAGGATGACAAAACCATTTTAGGTGCCGGCAGTTCATTCATTAATCCCCTGTTCTCCAAAATGTTCGCAGATTATCATGCCAAAACAGGCATCCAGGTGAACTATCAGAGTATCGGATCCGGAGGGGGTATTTTACAGCTCACGAACAAGACGGTTGACTTTGGCGCATCAGACGCGCCTCTGAACGATGAGCAGACTACTAAGATTGGCGTTCCTGCCCTGCATATCACACAGGCATCAGGCGCTGTAGTAATAACGTATAACCTGCCGGGCGAAAATAATTTAATCAATCTGGCGCCCGATGTGATTGCAGATATCTTCCTGGGGGTAATCAAGACCTGGAATGACCCAAGAATCACCGCACTTAATAAGGGAGTTAATATACCGGCATTGCCAATTCTGATTGCTCACAGATCAGATGGAAGCGGTACAACAAATATCTTAACTAATTATTTGTCGAAGGTTAGTCCGGCCTGGAAGTCAAAGGTGGGATCCGGGGGTGCTGTAAACTGGCCAACAGGTCTGGGGGGCAAGGGGAATGAAGGTGTCTCTGGATTGGTTAAGCAAACGCCTGGCGCCATTGGTTATGTTGAATTAATATATGCCCTGCAGAATAAAATGGACTACGCGAAAGTGAAGAACCAAAAAGGGAAATTCATCGTTCCTTCTATTGAATCCGTAACAGCAGCAGGGAATGTTAAGCTTCCGGAAGATTCTAAAATATTTATCACAGATACTGATGCGGCGGATGGGTATCCAATTGCCGGATTCACGTGGGTGATCATTTACAAAGAACAAAATTATAGTGGCCGTTCTAAAGAACGGGCGACCCAATTATTGAAATTGCTCTGGTGGAATATTCATGAAGGACAAAAATATTGTGCTCCGCTGAACTATGCTCCTCTTTCGAAGGAGGCATTGAGAGTGGCAGAGAAAATTCTGAAATCAGCTACCTATGGCGGGAAGTCAATATTATAATAATCATTAAATATTACCAAGGGATAAATTCATTCTAACTTACCCGCAACTGCTTCCTGCGGGTAAGTTATTTTAAATAGTTTTATCATTACTATGGATGTTTCAAATAACATAAAAGCCAAAGCCAGGGATTCCAATAGACAAATTAGAGCGGAATCGATCTTCCGAAACTCACTGATCTGGGTGGGGGCAGCGATGGTCATCTTGGTAATTGGATTAATGTTAACACTCGTTTACGGCTCAATACCGTCAATGAAGGAATTGGGCATAAAATATCTCTGGGGCAGAACATGGGATCCCGTTAGTAATGTATATGGGGCTTTCCCATTTTTACTGGGTACTTTGCTCACTTCATTTCTCGCGCTCATTATATCCATCCCTTTTTCTTTCGCCGTTGCTGTTTACCTTGGAGAATACAATCCCAAGGGCTGGCTTTCCAATTTTCTGAAAAATACGGTGGAACTGATTGCTGCCGTACCTTCTGTCATCTATGGTTTTTGGGGATTACTTGTACTGGTTCCGCTCATTCGGGAACTCGAACTAAAAATAGGCGTTTTGCCGTACGGAATCGGAATTTTTACCGCCTCCCTGATCCTTGCTGTCATGATCATTCCTTATGCAGCGTCTCTGGGACGTGAAATGATACGGCTCGTACCTTCCCATTTAAAAGAGGCTGCATATGCCCTGGGTGCCACCCGTTGGGAGGTGATCCGGAATGTGGTGCTGCCTTACACCAAATCAGGTTTGTTTGCAGGTATTTTGCTTTCATTGGGGAGGGCGTTGGGTGAAACAATGGCTGTGACCATGGTGATCGGCAACACCAGCGAAATCCCAAGTAGCATTTTTGCCCCGGGCAATACCATGGCCAGTGTGATAGCCAATGAATTTACGGAAGCGGACCGTACGGTCTATTTGTCTGCCCTCATCGAATTGGGACTGGTATTATTTTTAGTTACTGTTGTTATTAATATAATCGGGAAACGTATTATTCAGCGGTTCACAAATGAATAAATTATGAGCGCTCATGTAAAATACAGAGTGGGAAAAAGTAAGCTGGCACAGGGGATTATTGTATTCCTGGCTTTTGTCATTACACTCCCCCTGATTTTTATTATCCTCTATATTTTCGAAAAAGGAATTACAAAAATCAACTGGGACTTTATAACCAAGATTCCCAAACCAGTTGGGGAAGCCGGAGGTGGAATAGTCAATGCCCTGGTCGGATCAATTCTGATTGTGCTGGCAGCTTCTGTTATTGCCATTCCGATTGGAATCATGGGCGGGATATATTTAAGTGAGAACAGAACCAGCCGTCTTTCTTATTGGAGCCGTTTATCAGTAGATGTGCTGCAGGCCGTTCCTTCTATCGTTGTCGGGATCGTTGTTTATTTCTGGGTCGTTAAACCTGTTGGGGCATTTTCCGCCATCTCAGGGAGTGTTGCCCTTGCCATTATGATGCTTCCTATCCTGATACGATCAACTGAAGAAACGTTGAAGCTAATACCCTTTTCGTTAAAAGAAGCAGGACTTGCACTCGGCCTTCCCTATCACAGGGTAATTTTGAAAGTAATAGTACCATGTGGAGTCAGCGGTATCCTTTCCGGTATCATGTTATCCATCGCCCGCATTGCCGGTGAAACAGCGCCATTGTTGTTTACCGCTTTCGGAAATCCTTTCCTGAATACCAATCTTAAAAGGCCTATGCAAAGTTTACCCCTGATGATATTCAACTATGCGACGAGCCCCTATGATGAGTGGCATGAGATGGCCTGGGGTGCAGCACTGATCCTGTTATTTACCGTATTATTTTTAAATATTACCACAAAGCTGATAACAAGAAGATGGAACGTACAATTATAAGGAGTAAAAATTTCAATGCTTATTTCGGAACCAACCATGTGGTGAAGAATGTAAATATTGAAATTCCGAAAAATAATGTGGTTGCCGTGATGGGACCTTCCGGTTGCGGAAAAACAACCTACCTACGTTGCATCAACCGTATGCATGAACTGATCCAGGGTGCAACCAGCGATGGCCAGATGATATTGAACAACGACAATGTTTATGAAATGCATCCGATTTTTGTACGTCTCAAAATCGGCATGGTGTTTCAAAGACCCAACCCCTTTCCAAATCTCAGTATCTATGATAATGTAATCGCGGGGTATAAGCTCAACGGCATGAAGCTGCCAAAGGCAGAGAAAGACCAGAAAGTAGAAGAATCCTTAAGAAAGGCGGCCTTATGGAATGAAGTAAAAGATTCCCTGCATAAAAAAGGTACTTTTCTTTCGGGTGGGCAACAGCAGCGTTTATGTATCGCCCGTGCGGTTGCGATGGAACCGGAAGTATTATTGCTGGATGAACCCACTTCAGCCCTGGATCCTATTTCAACTTCAAGTATCGAGGAACTCCTGCATGATCTGAAAAAAAATTATACACTGGTCATCGTGACCCACAATATGCAACAGGCGGCCAGGGTCAGTGATAAGACCGCTTTTTTTTATCTTGGGGAGCTGGTTGAATATGATGATACAAAACTGATGTTCACGAACCCGCAGGACAAGCGTACGCAGAATTATATTACAGGAAGATTTAGTTAGGAATTTATTTAATTAAGATATTATGTCACAATTAGCAATAGAACTGAAAGAGTTAAAAACGGAAGTGATCAATATGTGGAACCTGGTGCATTCGCAAGTGGTCAAATCGAATATTGCCATGGTAAACTTCGATAAGAACCTCGCCCGGGAAGTCGTGTCAAGGGAAAAAAGAGTAAACGGAATGGAACTTAAAATTGACCGTGATTGTGAAAATATTTTTGCACTGCTGACTCCGGTGGCGGTGGATCTTCGTTTTGTGCTGGCTGTTTTGAAAATCAATTCCAATCTGGAACGCATCGGGGATATTGCTGAAGGCGTCGCCAAATATATGCTGAGTGCGGACAAGCCCTTTAATCCGGAGCTTTTGAAAATGACCGATACAGTTGCGATGTATGATGAAGCAATCAATATGCTGGAAGATACGCTGGCTGCTTTTGAAAATGAAGACACTGCGCTGGCGAGAAGTATTTTTCAAAAAGATGAATTCCTGGATAAGATCAATATCAATGCGACCGGGATGACCGTTAAATACCTGGAAGAAAATCCCAAAGACGGATACCAGGCACTTATTAACCTGTCCGTTATCCGGCGGCTTGAGCGCGTAGGCGATCAGTCAAAAAATATCGCAGAAGAAACAATTTTTTATGTTGAAGCGAAAGTGCTCAAACATAATGAAGAGTAGGTAAGTGTAGGAGTTTAGGAGTTAATGAAACCAATCCTATACTCTTATACTACTTCAGTTCCGCATTCTTCGCCAGTCCATCGGGATTTTTCAGGAATGCGTCTTTACATTCTTCCGAACAGAAACCATACACTTTATCCTTATAGTGAACCGTATCCTCAATACCAGCGGTCACCGGCATGCCGCAATTCGGATCCTTCTTATTGTCCACCATGGCAGCGGTATAAATAATTTTAGCTGAACCGGATTTCATCATCAGTGAATCTGCACGCGTTGCCTCTGTTTCATTCCCCGCTGTCTGCGAATTTTGATTACAGGCAAAAATTGCACAACAAAGCAGGCACACTATAAATTTAGATCGCATCTCTTTATTTTATAATTAGGTTTAATGACCCCGGTCTATTCAATCCGGAATCGGCAAAAATAAACCTTAGTTGCCAAGTGGCAAATCCGGAAACCTGCTGACTATTCATATATCAAATTGATTCAGAACTTTTTTTAGTAGGCTGCTAATGCACTACTAAAAATAAATCGTCTGCAGTCGGATATTCAGGAATCATGATCGTTCAGGCAAAAAAGTTCAGTTAAGCTGACGGCTCTTCTTAACCGCTTCCATAGCAATCATGGCTGATTTGCGATCGACACCCCAGTGATAGCCGCCTAAATTTCCGGAAGAAGTGATAACGCGGTGGCAGGGAATCAGGAAGGCGATGGGATTGTTTCCGACAGCCGTACCAACAGCTCTCGAGGCATGCGGGTCGCCGACTTCTTTAGCGATTTCGTGATAAGACGTCAGTGCGCCTGAAGGAATCTGCAGTAAAGCATTCCAAACCTTGATTTGAAAGGGCGTTCCTTTCAAATGCAATTTCACCTGGTCGAGATCAGACCAGTCATCGCGAAACATTTTGAGTGCCTGCTGCTGATGCAAATCTGTTTTCTGTTCCAGCGTAGCGGCAGGAAAGCGCAGCCTGACATCTGATTCGGGCGGTTCGAAACCTTCATTCAAAAATGAAATATGACAAATACCTTTATTGGTGGAAGCGATGAGGATATTTCCGAAAACGGTTTCAGCGACACTGTAATAAATATGCAGATTTTTTCCGCCCTGCTGGTATTCACCGGGCGTCATGCCTTCAATCTGAATAAACAGGTCGTGCAGACGGCTGGTACCCGACAGGCCGGTTTCAAAACTTACGGTTGCAAGGGTCTTTTGTTCCTGCAGAAGCTGCTTGGCATATTCAATGCTGGTAAATTGCAAAAATTTTTTTGGACTCACCCCGGCCCATTCCTTGAAAAGGCGCTGAAAATGAAAAGGACTGAGATGTATCTGCCGTGCAATTTCATCCAGGTCAGGCTGGTCCCTGAAATTTTCCCGGATAAACCGGATAGCTTCTTCAATACGTTGGAAATCCTGCATGCCCCAAAATTAAAAGGCAGGCCGGTCGCAGACAACCCGAAAATTGCTATAATTCAATTTTTTCATTAAAATTTTTTGAACCGGGAATGAAGCTGTTCAGTCTCTTCGGGTTACATTCTTAAAATCCTTGGAAATATTGGCACTCATCATTCCCGTGGTATCTTTCAGCTCACCATCTCTTTTTTCCTTCATATTCACCTTGAATTCGCAAATAAAACCCTTGGGTGCTTCGAAGTAAGTCACCGTAAGTACTTTGAATTTCACGCGGGAGGTATCGATGCGGGGATTGTGATTCAAGGACAGTTCCATAGAGGTTTTCAGATTTTCCTCAATCTGTTTCGGGCTGTCTTTTTTGATACAGGAACCCAAAAAAAACAATCCCAAAAGGAATAGAAAAATGAAATATAGATTTTTATTCATGGCGGCAAAATAAATAAAAAGGAATCAGCTGGTTCTGTTTTTTTGATCTGAATCTATACAATATGTTATTTGAACACATAGGATTTTGATTTGAATTCCAGGTTGTCACCCCTGTTAATTCAACACAATTAAAAGTTAAAAAAATATTAGGTCAGCATTCAGGAAATCTTAAATTTGGTTATAATTTAACATCGTTAAACCAAAAGACGAATTGCTTATGCCAACAAAATTTAAACTCCTCGCGGGGCTGAATACCGCATTCCTCCTTCTCCTTAGCTTCAGTCTTTTCGCTCAAACAACAATCACCGGACGTGTTTTAGGTAACACGGATAAGCAGCCGATTGTGGGAGCAACTGTACAGGTCAAGGGAGGCAAGTCAGCCACTTTAACCGGAGCGGATGGTTCATTTACCATCACATCCTCTCAGAAGGTAAGTGCATTGATCGTTACCATCGTAGGGTACGAGATGTTGCAGGTTCCTGTAAAAGGGAATAGTGTAGGAGATGTATTTCTCAACACGACTGCCACCTCCCTGAACGATGTAGTTGTGACGGGCTATACTACCCAGAAGAAGAAAGATCTGACGGGTGCCGTTGACGTGGTAAATGTCAAAGACATGAAGGCCATACAGGCGGGTAGTCCGGAGCAGATGCTGCAAGGACAGGCTTCCGGTGTGACCGTAATTACCTCAGGAGCTCCCGGCGGACCGACAAACGTGTTCATCCGCGGTGTGACTTCTTTTGGTAATACAGACCCTCTTTATATTATAGATGGAGTTCCGCTGAGCTTCCATGACATCAATGCAAACGACATTGAGTCCGTACAGATTTTAAAAGATGCATCTGCATCTATTTTTGGTGTACGTGGTTCCAACGGAGTTGTTATCATCACAACCAAGAGAGGTAAATCAGTAGGAAAACCCACACTTACTTTTGATGGTTATGCCGGTGTACAGGTTCCTTTATCCGGCAATCCATTCCATCTCCTCGGTTCGCAGGATCTGGCCAATGCACTCTGGCAGGCAGATATTACATCCGGCCAGGTAGACAGCACCGGTAATCCAAGTTCACAGCAATATGGTAATGGGCCTACACCGGTCCTACCGGATTATATTACACCAAGTGGGGCCAAAGCGGGCAGCCCTGCGGTAGATCCGGCAAAGTACAATGTTGACTACAGCAAAGGGCCGATCTACCAGATCACCGCTGCAAACAAACAGGGTACTGACTGGTTCCACGAATTATTTAAAAATGCACCAATACAAAGCTATAACGTAGGTCTTTCCGGAGGAAGTGACCGGTCTACTTATTTCTTCTCCCTGGGTTATTTTAACCAGCAGGGTACACTGATCGATACATATCTGAAAAGATATATGGCCAGGATGAATACCACTTTCGCCCTGAGCAAGGGTATCCGGGTGGGTGAAAATTTCTATGCTTATTATCTGAACAACCCGCAGATCGGATATTTTGGTGAAAATGTAATCAACTATGATTACCGTGAGCAGCCAATTATCCCAGTCCATGACAGCCAGGGAAACTGGGCTGGTTCAAACGGATCGGAACTGGGTAACTCAGCCAATCCCGTAGCCACCCAGGAACGCACAAAAGATAACCGCGGAAACCAGTGGAATATCATGGGTAACGCCTGGGCCGAAGTAGACTTCCTGAAACATTTTACGATAAGGACCAGCATCGGCGGTAATATTCAAAATAATTACCAATGGCAGTTTACTTATCATACGTATGAAAACGCGGAAAACAACGGTTCCAACGCTTTCCAGGAAAGTGCTAACTACTTCAGCTACTGGGACTGGATCAACACACTTACTTATTCCAATACTTGGGGAAAGAGCAATTTAAAAGTGTTTGTTGGTTCTGAAGCCATCGACCAATATGGAAGAGGCCTCCAGGGTAACCGCATCAACTATTTCTCAGACAATACAAATCTCTGGACTTTAAGCAACGGGGATCCCAAAGGACAGACCAATGGAAGTGGCGTAGGTCAAGGATCTTTATACTCTTTGTTTGCCCAGGGTATATATTCATTCAACGATCGTTACCTGTTAACAGCAACGATCCGCCGGGATGGTGCCTCAGTATTTGGCGAAAACGAAAAATATGGTTATTTCCCGGCATTTTCTGCAGGATGGATATTAACCCAGGAAGATTTTATGAGCGGGGCTACCTGGCTGAACTTCCTGAAACTGAGAGCCAGCTGGGGTAAGCTGGGTTCATATGCCAACGTAAACCCGACAAACCAGTTTACACTTTATCAGGCCGGAGCAGGTACTTCTTATTATGATATTCAAGGAACAGGAAGCAGCACAGTATTAGGTTTCCACGCCGGACAATATGGTAGCCCGAACACAGGTTGGGAAGAAGACGTGATCACCAATATTGGTATGGATGCGGTGTTGATAAAAAATAAAATTGAATTTACGATCGAGTGGTACCAGAAGCAGATCAACGGACTCCTGTTCCAGGACAATGCCGGTGCAACGTCCGGTGCTTTCCCAAGCAGTGAAGGCAATGGCGCCCAGGCACCTGCGGTTAACATCGGAGACGTAAAGAATAACGGTGTTGACATGTCATTGACATATCACACCACCCTTAGCCCGGTATCTAAATTAAACATCACGGGTATCTTTACAACTTACACCAGTAAGGTTGTAAGTATCCCCAATGCGGGTGGTTATTTCACCACAGGTGGTAGTCGTATCGGTGATTTTGTACGTAACGAAGTTGGTCATCCGATTGGAGCCTTCTATGGATACCAGGTGATCGGTTATTTCTCGGATGCGGCTGATGTATTAAAATCTCCGACACAGGCTGATGCGGCTCCGGGTCGTTTCAAATTCGCAGATATCAATCAGGACGGAAAGATCGACGCTACGGACCGCACTTTCTTTGGTAACCCGAATCCAAAATTCACCTATGGTATTAATGCCAATGGTAATTACAAGAATTTTGATTTCACCATATTATTCTACGGATCGTATGGCAATGAAAATATCAACTATACGCGCTACTGGACTGATATGTGGGCTACCTTCCAGGGAGCTAAGAGCATTAATCTTTTATACAACTCCTGGACACCCAGCAATCTGAATCCGAAAGCGCCGATACTTGAAAATAAAGCGACTTTCAGTACGACGAATAATCCGAATTCATGGTATAAAGAAAACGCTTCATTCTTCAAAATGCGTTCACTGATTATCGGATACACGATCCCTTCCACTTCTCTTAAGAATGTTGGTATCGATCGGTTAAGAGTTTACGTCCAGGGTTCGAACCTGTTTACCATTACAGATTATACTGGTCTTGATCCTGAAATTGGCGGAAGTTCATCAGCATTCGGTATTGACTACGGATCTTATCCGGGCAATCAGAAGTCTTATTCTGTTGGATTGAGCGTCACTTTTTAACCCATTGAATATCTGTTAAATTAAAACATATGAAAAGAGCAAATCAAAAAATATTTCTTCCTTTGGGGATCGCGGTCGTAGCACTCGTGTTCTCCTGTAGTAAAAGCTTTCTGACAAAACCTCCGGTAGGTAGCTATACCCCGGATGTGGTTGCCACCAAGGCAGGCGTTTCAGGTCTGCTGATAGGCGCCTACTCTCTTTTGGAAGGACATGGCGGTGCCGGACCGGATGTTCCCGGAGGCGGTGACTGGGTTACTGCTGGCAGTAACTGGGTTTGGGGCAGCGTTTGTTCAGACGATTCCCACAAAGGGTCTGATCCGGGTGACCAGCCAGATATCGTGGGCCTGATGACCTGGTCAGAATCTCCGACCAATAATTATAATGAAGGTAAATGGGAGTGGTGTTACGACGGTGTTCAGCGTTCAAACGAAGTATTGAGAGTAATGCGCATCGCTACGGATATCGACCCGGTTGATACCACTCAGTTTGCTGCCCAGGCCCGTTTTCTGCGTGCTCATTATATGATGGAAGCTAAAAAAATATTCGGCAATGTTCCTTATGTGGATGAATCAGTCACTTATACCGGTGGCAACTGGCGCGTACCAAACAGTGCTGATGTAGCATCGAATAATGCAGAAGTATGGCCCAAAATTGAAGCCGATCTGCAATATGCAGTTGACAACCTGCCGGAAAAAACGGATGCAGGTCGTGTAAACAAATGGGCTGCGCAGGCCTACCTTGCCAAAGCCTATATGTTCCAACAGAAATTTTCAGCTGCGCTTCCATTGTTAACACAGCTTATGACCAGCGGTACAACACCTGCCGGAACCAAATACAAGCTGCAGGATAAATACAGTGATAATTTTAATGCGGCTACCAAAAATAGTAGTGAATCCGTTTTTGCAGCTCAGAATTCTGTTAACGATGGTTCCGGTGCGAACAATTCCAACCCGGGAGATGTACTGAACTTCGATTACCAGGGTCCGATCGGTTGTTGCGGGTTTAACCAGCCGTCCTATAGTCTGGTGAATGCTTACAAGACAGATCCTGTAACAGGTTATGCAATGCCGGATACCTACAACAACAGTAATCTGAAGAATGATCAGAATGTAAAATCAAGCGATCCTTACACACCTGATACAACCACTCCGCTGGATCCCCGGTTAGACTGGGTAGCAGGTAGAAGAGGTATTCCCTATCTTGACTGGGGTATTAATCCCGGATTTATCTGGATTCGTAACCAGGCCAGCGCGGGTCCATACCTGCCGGTAAAAAATGTTCCGTATAAGAGCCAAATTGGTGTCTACACCGACAAATCTTCCTGGACTCCCGGTTACACTGCCATCAACATTAACCTGGTACGCTTTGCGGATGTAATTCTCTGGGCCGCTGAGTGCGAAGTTGAAGTTGGTAGCCTGGATAATGCGCAGGATGACGTTAATCTGGTGAGAAACAGGGCTGCAAATCCTGCCGGTTTTGTTCCAGCTTCACCTGCCAATTATTTTATCAAGCCGTATGCAGCTGGTTTCTTTGCCGGACTTGGCAAGGATGGAGCACGTAAATATGTTCAGTTTGAAAGAAGGCTTGAACTTGCTATGGAAGGTCAGCGTTTCTTCGACCTGGTACGTTATGGAACTGCTGCTGCTGAACTCAACGCATATGTTGTTAAAGAAGTGGGCTATGGATATCAGCTTATGCAGGGTGCCACATTCACAGCTAACTCAAATTATTTTGCGATACCACAACAGGAAATTGATGCAAGTACAGAAGGAGGTAAGCCAACGCTTACTCAAAACCCCGGGTACTAAACGTCTTTTCTATAAGATTTAATGCAAGTCCTGTCTCGGCCAAGTCCAGACAGGACTTTGCTTTTGACCCTGAATCTATTCAGGGATGAATCAATTATATTGCATCAGAATATATTTGCGATGGTCTGTTGGTCCGTGTTCCGCTATCTTTTTTTTTCTTCCCTGGTTTTTGTTTGTATTTCCTGCAACCGGCATAAATCCCTGTTTGAAACGATTTCATCAGATCAGTCAGGCATTCATTTTAAAAACGAAATCAAAGAAACTGATTCACTGAATGTGCTGAACATTTCCAATATCTATAATGGCGGGGGTGTTGGAATTGGCGATTTTAACCAGGATGGTCTGCCCGACATCTATTTCACAGGAAACCTCGTTTCGAATAAGCTATATCTTAATAAAGGAAATTTCAAATTCGAAGACATTACCGCCGCATCTGGTGCCGATGGAAACGGAAAATGGTGCCGGGGTGTTTCGGTGGTGGATATAAATAACGACGGATGGCCGGATATTTATGTTTCTGCTACGATCAATACTAACCCTGAAAAGCGGAAGAATCTGCTGTATATCAATCAGGGCCTGGATAAATCGGGAATCCCTCATTTTAAAGACATGGCCGCTGAATACGGTCTGGCGGATACCAGTTATTCAACCATGGCCGCTTTTTTTGATTATGATAACGACGGGGATCTGGATATGTACCTGGTGGTAAATGAAATTGTGAATCCTTCCGTTCCCAATGTTTTTCATAAGCTGGCACATGACGGTTCATTTCCCAGCAGCGGGAAATTATTCAGGAATGATTGGAACGATTCATTGAAACATCCGGTATTTAAAAATGTAAGCAGGGAATCAGGTGTTGCCATTGAAGGTTATGGACACAGCGTAAACATCTGTGATATTAACCAGGATGGCTGGAAAGATATATATGTAACGAACGATTACCTTCCAAACGATCTGCTTCTGATCAATAATCATGACGGCACTTTTACGGATCGCTTGTCAGATTATTTCAAACATACTTCTTCCAACGCAATGGGCGTTGATGTTAATGATGTGAATAATGATGGCCTTGAGGACTTCATTGTACTCGATATGAATCCGGAGGATAACTTCCGGAAAAAAATGATGCTCAATTCGGCCAGTTACCTGACATATCAGAATAGTGATTATTTCGGTTACAATTATCAGTACGTTCGAAACACCCTCCAGTTGAACCAGGGGCCACGGGTTAACCGCGGGGACTCTATTGGCCCACCGGTTTTCAGCGATATCTCTTTTTATGCCGGCGTAGCGGAAACTGACTGGAGCTGGACACCCCTGCTGACTGATTTCGATAATGACGGATACCGGGACCTCATCATTACCAATGGATTTCCGAAGGACGTTACAGACCACGATTTTATTGCTTTCAGAAATATTTCCTCTTCACTGGTATCCACATCAGATCTTTTAAAACAAATCCCCGAGGTTAAACTTCATAATTACGCGTTTCATAATAATGGGAACCTGGGTTTTTCAGACGTAAGCGCAGATTGGGGACTTTCCACACCTACATTTTCAAATGGTGCTGCATATGCAGATCTTGACAATGATGGATTCCCGGATCTGATCGTCAATAATATTAATGATGAAGCCGGAATCTATCGCAACAGAAGTGCCGAAAATCAGAAAGAGCCTAATCATTTTCTGAAAATAAAATTCAGCGGAGACAACAAAAACCGGGACGGATTTGGTGCAAAGGTGGAGTTGCATTATGATCACGGTAAGCAACAGGTGTATGAAAATACCCCTTACCGGGGCTATCTTTCAAGTGTAGAGAACATCGCTTTCTTTGGATTGGGCAAAGCGGTAATAGTGGATACTGTCATTGTTCGTTGGCCGGACGGGAATCAGCAAATCCTGAATCAGGTGAAATCGAATCAGCTCCTTTTGGTAAAACAATCAGACGCAAAAGGAAAATATGATTTCAATAAACCCATCCTGGCCGGGTATACAGAATTTAAAGAAATAACGGATTCGCTGGGCATGGAATATACGCACCAGGAAAAAGATTATATCGATTTCAATATCCAGAAATTACTTCCTCATAAATTGTCTGACTACGGTCCCGCGCTTGCTGTTGGTGATATCGACGGCAATGGTCTGGAAGATCTTATTATGGGTGGTTCTTCCTATCAAAGTGCCAGGATATTTCTTCAGCAGCCGGATGGAAAATTCGTACAAAAATCCCTGATGCAACAGGACTCTTTAAGAAAGCCTGAGCATGATATGGGCTTGTTATTATTTGATGCAGATGGGGACGGCGATCTCGACTTATACATCGCCTCCGGTGGAAATGAAATGCCCAGGAATACGACCGGGTACCAGGATCGTTTCTATTTGAATGACGGTAAGGGAAATTTTACGCTGCATCCCGAAGCCATTCCCAAAAATATGACCAGTAAATTTTGTGTGCGGGCGGCAGATTATGATCATGATGGAGACCTGGATCTTTTTGTGTCAGGACGCGTCGATCCCGGAAATTATCCAAGGCCGGTTTCGAGTTTTATCTGGAGAAATGATTCAAAAAATGGTAATGTACTATTCACGGACGTAACACAAACGGTTGCCGGAGATCTGGTAAACTGCGGAATGGTTTGCGATGCCTTATTTACTGATTTTGATAATGACGGATGGCCCGACCTGATCATGGCGGGCGAATGGATGTCGCTGGCTTTTCTTAAGAATGATCATGGAAA
>JGI1027J12803_100329329_pt1 | contig 17504 bp, 10 predicted proteins | sample IowNatreferecore_FD_12803 | JGI IMG/M metagenome (IMG submission 12803) | reverse complement strand
GCGGTCCGGTCTTCCAGCTCTTTCGGAGGTCGCATAGAATGCTCCTGAGGCGTCCTCGCCAGTGGAGCCGAATCGTGGACTTGCCAGAGCCTAGCGCCCCGACAGTGATGGGATCATTCCAGGTCAAGGGAACGAAGACTCTGCCGGAATAGGAACGCGATGCAACGCTACCGTACCTTTGCCCCTCCGGATTTATCCTTCCAGCACGTTGAACTCAACCACATTCAGGGTCACAATGGTCAGCGGAGAATGTCTCAGTCGCCCCAGAGAGAGTGTTATTCGATTTTTTGCACCAATCTTAGTTCTCCTACTTATTCGTCCGCTCACTGCAGCACAATTGCAGACGGAATCGAGTGGGAATTGTGATTTGTATGTCAGCGTTCGCGCTACAGATGAAGGTAGCATTGATTCTCCTATCCAAGTTGACCTCCTTACCGCTCGAGGATGGATTGCCACTATTCACATCACTGGGGCTGAACCTGCACAATTTCGAGTTAACAACGGAAAGACCTATCGTCTGACGGTATCTGGAAACGGGATTGAAACTACTACGACTTCGTATTTTGAAATAAATCCTCTGGAAGCGTTGCATACGGAGACGATCCGCGTAAAACCAAAGAACCAAGCGCCGGATAGGCAATCGAGCTCACCAACGATTTCCGTCAGCGAAATGAATATTCCCAAAAAAGCGCATGCAGCTATGAAAAAGGGGCTTGAGGCCTACTCGAAGGGGGATATGCAGAACGCTGCAGCTCACCTCGAAAGAGCTATCGCTGAGTATCCACGCTACGCACGTGCGTACGATATGCTCGGAGCCGTTGCGATAAAAACCTCGGATCGTGCTAAAGCGAAGGAATTGTTCTTGAAAGCGATTGGCGTCGACAGTGCGTTCTTGCCTGCATATCTCGACCTGGCGCGCTTCGAACTTCAAGACCAAAATTACGCAGAATCGGAATCACTGCTGACAAAGGCGATAGCCATGAATCCATCCGTGCCTGAGGCTACGGCCCTACTTGCAACCGCGGAATTCATGAATAAGGAATACGACAAGGCGTTTGCCGACGTAGAGCGCACTCACTCTCTGGCCGGTCACGAGCAATTCGCGGAAGTTCACCTTATGGCTGGTAAGGTGCTTCGCATTCAAAATCGCCCGGATGCAGCTGCTACGCAGTTCCAGCTATTCTTAATTGAGAAGCCGGATAGTCCGCAGGGACAAGATGTACGCGAGGCACTCGCTTCACTCATTGCAGAACGACGGCCATAAGAACAGTGCCGACAGCACACTCGGATAGAAAAACCGCCCGACAGACGCGTCATTCAACGCGCCTGCCGGGCGAAAACGGAAAAGAGCAGCTGTAGGGTACTGCTCTGTCCCTCGACCAACATCCGAAAAGTCAGCTACCAGCTGAACTTGACCATCATCTGGATGATGCGATGGCCAATTGTGTTCGTGGCAGATCCGAAATTCGGATTTGTCAAGTGGCCTGAGCTGTTAAACGTAAGGTTCAAGTTTTGATCGCCGCTAAGGAACGTTCGGTTCGGATGGTTCAAGAAGTTATATCCCGAGAAGCGAAACTGGAGTTTGTTGGTTTCCGCTTTTCCGAAAGTAAAATTCTTAAACACAGATAGGTCAGTATTGAAGAAGCCAGGGCCTGTTAGCGTCGGGAAGATATAGTTGCCCTGCTCCCCTGGCGTAGCCATGCCCGAGAAGCAAGCACCATTAATGTATTGGTGTTCTTGAAGCCCGCTACGGGGATCGCAAGTGAGCTTTGGCATCAACGTGATGTCCGGGGCACCAAGCACATTTTGGCTTCCCGCCTGAATTGGTACTTGAAGCGTCTTGCCCATAAAGGTTGTGCCGGCAGGAATAAAACCGACATAGTTAAAGGTAGCGTTAACAGAAGCCTGCAAATCGACTCCAGATTGATACTGGCCGATTCCAGAAATTTGCCAACCGTTTGCCACTTGCTTCACGAAGCCGCTGGCATTCGCAATCTTGGGAAACTCATAGACGTAAGCAATGTTGAAGATGTGGGTGCGGTTATTCGGGAGCGTACCATAATTGTTCTTAAGGACTGTCGGATCGCCTGTCGCCGAACCACCTTCGCCGCGAATACCCAGCGCTTTGCCGAAGGTGTAGTTTGTTAAGAAAGTAAGTGGCCCGGATTGCTTATTCCAGGTCACTTGCAAACTGTTGTAGTTCGAATACATCTTGTGATCGATGATCTTCACCGTCCCATAGGATAGGGGACGGCCATTTTGCACCTGATTGGCAGTGTAGCCGTTGCCATGATTGCCATCTGGATGGTCGCAAGAAGCGGCGCTTCCATCCATCAGACTGGGATTGCAGTTGGGCAGCCAACCGCACTGAAGTATTCCATCTCCGTTCGCTGTGGCGCTGCAAACGTTGGCGTTAAACATGCCGCCCAGAGAAATGTCGTTAATCTGGTCGAAATTATTGTTCCAGTTACTGAGATAGTCGGACTTGCTACCGACGTATGCAACTTCCAACTGGCTCTTCCAAGGCAGTCGTTGTGCGATGGTAAAGCTGTAACTCTGTGTGCGCGGTTCTTCACTGTCTTTTGGATCAAGAACTGTGACTCCACTAGGCACGCTGAGACCGGCAAGGCTTGGGCCGAGCGACGCAATGGTAGGGCTCCACAGCGTCGGTGACGAGAACGAACCGCGAACGATTCCGTATGCGCCGTTCTGCACGTTCTGTTCATCATGGAAGTGGTACATACCGTAGCCACCACGAAGCACGGTCTTACCACTACCAAATATATCCCAGGCAAAACCGACGCGAGGATTATAGAAGAACACCCGGCTGTCGGATCCTGACAGCGGAGTTTTGGAATTAACTTTGTTCCACAGGATACCGTTGAAGGTGGCCCCATTTACGGAACCTCCCTCGCCAGCGCTGCAATTTTGATGAGGAGGCAAATTAGGGTCCGTTTGTGGGGCTACGGCGCAGAGTCCTGGATACCAAGCTGCAAAGCCGTAACCGGTTGTATCGCTCCATGGGCCGAGATGGGAAAAACGCATCCCATAATCGACAGTCAAGCGACGCGACACCTTCCACGAGTCGGTTGCGTAAAACTCAGCGGTGATGTATCGAAACGCAGGGACTACATCGAAGTTCTGTTCAGCATATTGGGTGGTCTGCCCCATAAGCATGTCCGAATAGGCATTGCCCGTGGAGTTAGATCCCCAGTTGCTGAAGATCATTGTGCCGTTAACAGCCGCGTTGCCCGGCTGTTCATTCCAGGTGCGCTCCCAATAGAAGCCGAACTTTGTCGTGTGGGTCTTCCAAACCTTAACCAGGTTGTCTGCAACAGATGGCAAGGTCTTCTTCGCATATACGGTGCCGTTGAGTTCAAATCCGGCATTGAGCATGTTGGAGATGCCGTCCCCCCACCCTGTCATTTGCGGGAAAATCATGTTCTCTGGATTTGGGTGATCGAACAGCAAGTTGTAATCGAGGCCAAGAGAGCCGCGCTCTACTTTGGAGCGATCCGCGAAGCTGTTGGGCAAGTTCAAATAGGTGTAGCTGAAAACCAGTTCGTTAGTCAGGCTGGGACTGAATACCTTGGTAAGATTCGCGGTTACAACATCCGAGGTCGTCGTTTCTTTGATCGGAGAGGGATACGGAGTTGTTGGCGCCGCCCAGCTGTTGGTTCCACCAGGCCCCCAAAGAACATCTAGGCTATTTAGCGCGTCGTCATGCTGGTGGTTGTAGGTGACGTACAGTTTCGTTGACTGCGTGATGTTGAAGTCTACACGACCACGGAACTGGAGCATGTTGGAATAGCGCGTTTGACCATTCGCGTAGTTAAAACCCCCGGATCCAGGTTTGGTGGGATCTTGGTTTGGTAGCGGATACAGATTCATTAGGATAAGCCCATTTGGATCGGGCGTTCCCGTAATTACCCCGTTTGAAAACCCGTTGCTATTCGGCACACCCGTAATAGCGGAGCCATTGAGATGGCTTAGATAATTGGCGTCAGTAAAGTCCCCATTGCGCATTGCTTGGGTCGGAACGACCGCGTGGTAGACGCCGTTGTCGACATCTTGTTTGTAGTATTCGGTGCCGAAGAAAAAGAATAGCTTGTCGCGATTGTGGTTGAAATCAGTATGCGGAAATATCACCGGTCCGCTGATTTGGAATCCCGGATAAAAATATTTTGTTTCGGGACGCGCAATGTTTGAATTCTTGTTTTGAGGATCGTTGGCGTTTAAGGAGTAGTAGCGCGCGTAGAGATAAGCTTCGCCGTGAAACTGTTGGCCGCCCGACTTGCCGACTGCACTTATAACGACCGGCCCCTTCGCTTCGTCAGCGCCGAAATTCGAAGTCATTACTTTGAGCTCCGCGGTCATATCGGCATTGGTGTTCATGGCTTGGCCGCAGTTGCAACCGGGATCGATAATGTGGGCGCCATCTGAAGTAATGTCCAAGGCCGCAGTTCGCGTTCCGTTGGCAGAGAAATTTCCAACCGGCCCTGTGCCGGTACGTTCATCTGAGGCGGCGTAAGAACTCTGATTCATCACTCCACCAGTGAAGGCCATACCAGGCATGATTTTGACAAATTCCGCAGCATTCTGACCGACGATGGCGACATTCTGCATGATATGCTGCGTAATAAGAGTTGATTTATCCCCAGAATCAACGGGAGTAATCGTCGTGTCGTTGGCTTCGACAACGACCGTCTCGGTCTTTAAGCCCGGCATCAGTTGAATGCCTGTCATACTCCGCTTGTCGGCGGAATTGAGAAGAACCGATTTTGCTTCCCAGATTTTGAAGCCAGCTTTTTCAACCCTTACCGTGTACGCGGCGGGAGGAACCGCGGCAAAAGTGAAATATCCTTCGGAATTGCTGACTGTACTGCGCATGTCGCCACTCGCTTCATTGGTGAGAGTAACACTTGCGTCAGCAACCAAGCCGCCGGACATGTCCAGAACCGTTCCGCTGAGGGTGGCGCTGGTTTGTTGCGCCGCGGCAACCGGTTGGATTGGCAATGTAAGAAGAAGGGCGCCACCAATCGCCAGGAAACAAAGTAACGACTGTTTGGATAGAAAATCGATATTGCATGTAGAAAAAGGCGTGCGAAAACTCATCGATGAAACCCCCGTCAGTTTGCTGAAACTGGAAACCCACCACAGGTCCCGAGACATCCCCCGTCACAAAACAGTCCCGTTTAGAGCGAAACCTGTATCGTGAACGTTAACGATGTAGTGGTTTTCTACTATCCGCTATCAGGTGTGTCAAGCGGTTTTTGGGATATTTTGATCAACCATAGCGAAAATTGCGATACGGGAGTTTCCTATTACTCCTAGACATGCACGCGCACGGAAGCGCCACGGACAAAGGAAGTGCGAGTCGCGTGGGGTTTGTCAAGTTGAGAAAAACGGTTCACTAGTGACTTTCCTCATCACTACGGCCAATTTGCTTGTTCCGTCTTAAGGCGATCATATTCCGCTTTTTCCCGCCGCATGTCCTCCACACGGTCTAAGGCGCGGTATACATTTACAATCTGCAATCGTATTGCTGGACTCAGCGGGTCCAGTTTTTCCGCGGCCAGGTATGAGACGAGTGCCCCTTTGTTGTCCCCCGTCGTTCTCAGCGTTTTAGCGAGAGCCAAGTGCGCTCCAACAGAATCCGGGCTTAAAGCTACAGCTTCACGAGCCAATTTCAATGCTTGGTCGAGTTTGCCTTCAAGAACATAGTGAAGAGCCAGCTGCACGCGCGCAGGAACACTGTCTGGAGCAATGCTGAGTTCCTTCAGAAATTCTGGTGCACACTCTTCCGGCCGCCTGGCTGCTAGATACGTTCCATAAAAATAGTGAACGTTTGGAAACTTGGGGTATTTCGAAATCAGTGCTCTAAAGTCCGCCTCGGCCTGGTCGGGCGGTTGGGTTACAAGATCCCAAAAGGCTTTGCCGGCCATAGTAACGGCATCGCGTTCGTCGGGAAGAACATCTGACGGCAATACTGGAATGCGCAACGAGGACAATCCTGCGGCAAAACTCATATCAGAGTTATCGTGAACCTTGCGCGCGACGCGCATGAGTAGATCTTGCGCCAGTTCGAAAGCGCCTTGCTGTGCGAGTAGCAAAGCCAAATGGTAATCCGCCATGTCGAGTAGCGGCCCACCCGGTTGTGTTGCCGGCACGAGCATATGAGCTTTCTTGAGATGCTGGAAAGCAACGTCATATTGCTTGATGCGAAATTCGCACAATCCAAGCAACGCAAATCCCGGGGCCGCAGAAACATCCAAGGCAATCATGCGCTTGAGCGCATCCCGGCACTCTGGATATCGGTCGCGCTGGTATTCGATCATCCCGATGGCCCACCAGCCTTGCGTCCAGTCTGGGCGTAGTCTGACAGCACTGGCGTAGAGATCGGCTGCCTCTTGTGTGCGCTCCGCTTCATATGCTTTCTGCGCCCTGGTGGACAATTCTTCGAAAGTTGGCGATGTTTGGCGTGGCTGGCTAGTCACAGTTCCGATGAGCAGGAACAAGAGAATTACGCGCAGCATCACTTCTGCAAACTCCGGCCGCGTTCTTGTTCCTTGGCTTGAATCGCGGCGTCCATCGCTTCCGCGATCTTTTTTTCCTGCTTCCCTTCGGCAATCCGACCGATCCGAAAATAAATTGTCGAAAGGCTGCGATGTGCTTCGGTGTATTCAGGCATCCGTTTAATTAGCGACTCCAGAAGAGCGGCTGCTCGCTTGTCATCTCCTTCGTCGGCGGATAAAAGAGCCAACTGGTAGTTAGCTCGACTCTCGTCCGGTTGCATCTGAAGCGCTTTCTCCAGATTCGAGCGGGCCGCAACGAGTTTCCCTTCTTGGCGGAGTAGAGTCCCCAGCCACAGGTTGGCGTCAAAGGCAGTTGGATCCAATGTGAGCGTCTTGCGAAAGGCAGCCTCCGCACCATCTAGATCGGAAACGAGGAACGCTAACCTTCCTCGCAGCGTGTACGCTTCTGGCAGATTCGGATTCAGAGCGATGGCCTTCGCGACTTCATCGGTGGCTCCCTTTTTGTCATCCGCTTTAATTCGCGTAAAAGCCATCAGCATGTGGGCTTCGGCGGTTTCACCGGTCTGCAAGATCCGCTGAATCATCAACGCGCCACGCTGATCTTGCCCCTGATGCAACAACGCAGTGCCAAGCAAATAAGCAAGCGTCATATCGTTAGGATCGGAATCGGCCATTGGATCGAGAAGATGGATCACTTTTTCATCCTGGCCCTGGCGCAAATAGCATTCAGACAAAAGCAGCGCCAGTCGAGGTCGGTCTGGCGCGTCACTTGGAGCAATCGAACTTACCTCTTCAAACTCTTTCACAGCCTGCGTGATGTTGCCCATCTTGTAATGGGCCAACCCAAGGTTGAAGCGGATTCCGTAGTTTGTTGGCTGCGATTTCAGAGCAAGTGTGTATTCCTGAATTGCTTCTGTGTAGCGGCCTTCATGTGCTAAAGCCGCACCTAAGTTTGAACGTACGGCAAGCGCTTCGGGATGAACCTTCAGGAAAGTTTGGTAGCCTACGATAGCTTGCGCATAACGGCCGGTCTGGTGGTATTCGACAGCGCGACGCAGTTCAGCGTCGTCAGGAGCGTCCTGTGCTGAAATTACCGCCACGAAGAAGAGCCAAGAAAGACTTCGCCAAAGCATCGTTTGCCCTATTCCAAACTGCAGTATAACTCTTCCCCAGAAACCATTCTGCGCAGCTATTTCCCGGTTTTTCTACTTTGACCAGCCGCGGTTTGGAACAATACCCACACCTTCTCGGATTGTGACAAGGCGATTGGCTTGCAAACCCGTGTAGGTCTCATGTCGACCGCTCGGCCAGAATATTTCAAGGTTTGCAGATGTGGCGGTTCCTAGACCAAAATGCAACCGCGGATCGTTGCAGGAAAAAAAACTCGATTGACTGAGGACCGATTGTGCTTGCGTTCTTTGATCGTAATGTAACAGAACATGCGCTCCGATTGCGCTGCGATTTGATTTCACACCTTCCAGCTTCACTTTGAGCCAACGTGTTTTTACTGCGAGGTCATTGCGCAATAATGACGGTGGCTCATTCAGATTAATCACCAGGATATCCAGATCTCCGTCGTTATCGAAATCCCCAAAAGCGCATCCACGGCTGCAATGCAGCGCTGAGACTCCGGGCCCAGCCTCATCAATCAACTCCTCAAAGACACCTCGACCCAGATTTCGGAAAACTACGCGCGGCGTTTTGTTTGGATATTGAGAGAGCGTTTTCTCGATGTTCGGATCTACATGACCGGTTGCAATGAACAAATCCGGCAATCCATCGTTGTCCAGATCCACGATTCCCGCTCCCCAGCATACATAACGTGTCTCAACGCCAAGTTTGGAGGACACCGTCGCGTCCTGAAAATAGGCTTTTCCATTGTTTTGATAAAGGATGTTTCTGTCGTCGGAAAAATGCGTCTTAAGAATGTCAAGATGCCCATCGAGATTGTAATCGCCAATACCGATGCCCATCCCTGCCTGCGCCATTCCGTCATCGTTCAACGCGACTCCTCGCAAAACGCCTTCTTCGCGAAAGGTCCCGTCTTGATTGTTCATAAACAACAGACTCGGCGTGGCATCGCATGCGACGTAGATGTCTGGCCACCCATCTTCATCAAAATCCGCGGCAACTACTGTCATGCCATAACTTGAGGTTACCTGCTCGATGCCAGCTTTCTTGCTCACATCCGTGAAGGTTCCATCGCCATTGTTGTGGAAGAGCCAGTGTCTCCCCGTCCGCAGTCCTCGCGGTCCGCATGCGACAGGAACTCCAAGCCAGATGCAGCTATTGTTTTGGCCGGGGACGGGCGCTTCCTCCAATCTATATTCCACGTAGTTAGAGACAAACAGATCGAGGTGTCCGTCGCGATCGTAATCTACAAAACTGCAGCCGGCGCCCCAATGGGCCTGTTGAATCCAAAGGCCCGCTTCTTTGGTTACATCAGTAAATGTACCGTCACCGTTGTTGCGATAGAGGGAATTATGACCGAATCGGGTAAGAAAAATGTCGTCGAAACCATCATTGTTGTAGTCCCCAACGCAAACGCCGCACGCCCATCCAATCGAGGTCAACCTCGCTTTCTCCGTGACGTCTGTAAACGTGCCATTGCGATTGTTTTTGTACAGGCGATTTGTCGCACCATCCGGAGCGCCTTCCAAGCGTGTTCCCGACAAAACAAAAATATCCATCCAACCATCGTTGTCATAGTCGATAAAAGCACATCCACAACCCGTCGCCTCAACCAGATACTTGGCTCGCTCGACTCCACCGTAGATTACAGGGGCATGCAGCCCAGCCTCTTTTGCAACATCCACAAAGTGTGCATTAAAAGGACGGCCGGAAGGCGCAGACCTGGGTTGTGGTTTTGCCGTATGGGTGGAAATACCCTGAGGATTCAGGAGTAGGTCCGTGCCGAGTGTAAGACTGGCTCCTAGTCCCAGTTGCGCAAATTTACGGCGCGAAATCGTCACGAGTCAAACCTATCAGACTTAGCGGCTGGGGACGCACGCATATAGGGTGTCGACTCAAGAGAGACGCTTGGGCTATATTCTGAAATCGCCTACTCCACACGAAAGACGATTTTTTCTTCAACTTTAGCGTCACCCTGTGAGACGCTCATACGAATCTCGTAGTCTCCTGGAGTGAACTTGTCGGCGGGCAAGTTTGCGATGAAGGGAATTCGCCCATCCTTCTGTGCCGCCGGCAGAGGCGATTCAGCGGCGCCAAGGTACTGACCTTCTCTGTAGAAGGTCATGGTCAGTTTCGGTGAGTCTTTGACCGCACCATTTGGGAAAACGGCAAAGTAGAAGGGCAAAACGTTACCGGCCCCGCCTTTCAGGGTATGCGCGAGAGTCGGTACGACCTTTCCACCGGGAAAATAGAATGCGTCCAGGATCTGGTTGTCCTTCAGGGCGTCAGTTCGGCGCACAACAACGACATCGCTCATCGACAGGGAACTTGAAGGCGAGGGAACTGTTAGAGTGCTCCTTTGCACGCCGATCTTTTTTCCATTCCTGTCCATCAAAGCGGCTTCTAGCGTATAAGTGCCCGGCGCGAGTTCGGCGTGAAAGGTTTGAACAAGGTTTCCTTCTTTGTAGGCAGAAACCTTTTCGACTGCCACTTGTACTGCAAGATCCTTACTAAACTTGTCAACAATTTCACCCTTGGAATTTCTCAAGACCGCGAGCAGTCCGGCATCTACTAAGCTGCTCTTGCTATCCAACGCAGGAGTAAATGTCATCTCCTTAAGCGGAGCCTCCAAAGTAACCATGTATTCGACTTTCGGCCCACGATCATTGAATCGCTCCGCAGCTAGTTGGAACGGTAATTCAGTTGGAGCCGAAGATGCGTTAATTGCGTTTAGCAAGGGCATCTCATAGGCAAGCAGCTGTTGCCCCCCCTTCAATTGCGGGACGGCAAAATAGCCGCTGCTTGTGTGGGCTATAACATCCGGCCGATCCACTCGGACTGTAATCTTGCGGAACTTTCCGTCATACACGGTGATGCGAGGATTGTAGGATGCCTCGTAGTAAGTTCGAACTTCGTTCATGACGGTTCGGAGAGGCGCCTTCCAATCATTAGTTTCAGCAATCGTGGTTCCCCCAGTTTGTTGTGCAAGATCGCGGAGCCAGAGCAAAGGGTTTGAGCGAACCGCATTTTCAGCTGTTTCAGCGGCACGCACTTGCGACGTAGTCACTTCGCCGATGCCGCCTCTCATTTGTTGCGAACGAACTTCGCCGGCTGCCCCCTTAAGGAAGTCTCGACCCGAGTCTCCTTGACTCCAAGTAACGAGGCCTTTGGGATCGACAGTATAGAAGCTCACGTTAGAGCGATTCGCAGTACCGATGAGACTGTTGTATTGCTCTTTGACGATCTCGGGGATGAAAAGCCAGGGATTGAAATACAGAACAACTTTACGCCCCGGGAGGCGGGACTGCGCTCGCACAAGAGTGGTCAAGGCGTCGACAGTTGTCCGTGCGTTGGACTCGCGGTCGGTCGCTTCGGCAGCTTGCAACATATCGTATTGCATTTTTGCCATGCGATAATTCACAAGGCTCTGCACTTGCGAAGGACTTGCGCCACCTGTTCCGCTACTTTGTAATTGCGGCTCATCCCCGGAAAGCATCTGTTTCAACGATTGCTTCACCTCCGTGGACTGGGTTTCGTATTGGATAAAAGACCACATCAAGGACTTATCCACACTTTTCAGTAACGCGGAGTGGTCTGCTGTGAATGGCTGGATCACATGCAATCTTTGGTCGATTGCTAAAATCGAAAAATACAAATTCTGCTCTGGGGCCGTATCCAAAATGTCCTTAAGCGCTTGCCGGAAAAAGCGCTTCCCTTCAGAATCAAGGCCCTCAAATACCAAAGTGACTAATCGAACCTCTCTGAAGGGATCCCAAGTCACGCTTGCAGCACCAGTCGCGGCAGGAGTTGCGACCTGAGTCGAAGTTGCATTTCCGTCCATCAGATGAAACGAAGTCAAATTTTGTTCGACACCATCCTCGGAAATATGAATCTCCTCAGGACGAATGTCGCGGATTGTTCTTCCCTTCTTGTCACGGAAGACCATATCAAGTATGACCTCCTGTGACGTCGAGCGAATCGTCGGAGATTGCTCGGAGGTGCTTTGCTGAGGTTGGCTTTGAGCGAACACATTGCACACAAAACTCAGGACAAGTGTACTGAGAGCGAACACCCGCTTCATAGTCGACCCCTCTATCTGCACATACTAGGATTTGACGCGTACTGTAATACAGCAAGAACGATTTTTTCCAGGGTATCCTTCGCACGAGTTTGTGAACAAACTTGAAGTAACACGCTGATTGTTGGATGTTAGAACTCCATGCAGCGCACGATGAAATCCTTTTTGCCACGATTTGCCTTGGCGAATCTGCGGAGTTCCTTGTTGATGGCTGTTCCTTTTTTCCTCATATCCGGCCATCACGCAATTGCATTTCAGTCTGCGGATACAACTCCGTCAAGAAAGACCGCCGATCGTGAATCGTTCGAGAAACTGGCCGCACGCGCACAAAACGCGATGAATGCGGAGCAGATTCCCGAGGCAATTCGCTTGTATGCGCAAGCTACCAGGCTCAAGCCGAATTGGTCGGAAGGGTGGTGGTTTCTCGGCACACTCTTGTTCGATGCGGAACGATTCAAAGAAGCCCAAAACGCCTTCACCCATTTTTTAGCGACCGAACAAAAGCAGCGGGAGCCCGGCTTTGCAATGCTCGGCTTAACCGAATTCGAGTTGAAACATTATGAAAAGGCTCTTGCAGCCCTTGAGCGATGCCTTAAGCCAGGCATCCAAGCCGATCCCCAATTTGCGCGAAACGTGCTCGTCCATGACGGCATGCTTATCGCGTTCTTCGGCAAACCCGAACTCGCACTCCAGCGTCTGACGCTCGCGGCAAATCAAATCGCTGCTGCATATCCCGAAGCACCCAAGGATCACGTGCTATCCGACAATGAATTGTTGGATGCGTTCGGCATTGCGGCTCTTCGAATGCGTACACTTCCGTCGGATCTGAACTCGGGCAAGAAAGCTGAAGTTCGCCAAGCTGGTCGCGCGCAGGCATTGATCGCCATTCAGGACCGCGTGGCGGCAGAAATAGAATTTCAACAATTGCTCACACAATACGCGTCTGAATCCGGCGTGAACTATATGTATGGCGTGTTCCTTCTCAAGGAACATCCTTCGCAAGCTGCCGGCGCATTTCGTCGTGAGCTCGAAATCTCTCCGTCCCACGTAGCGGCGCGGATTCAACTTGCATTGGGATCGCTCGAGACCGGCGAGTACGAAGATGGGATGGCCTTTGCGAAACAAGCGATTGATTTAGAACCCTCAAACTTTGTAGTGCATGTGGCCCTCGGCAAACTCTACCTAGAATTGGGGAAAACGGACCTTGCGATACAGGAATTGCAAATGAGCGTTAAGTTGTCCCCTGGAAGCCCTGACGCACATTTCGCGTTAGAACGGGCTTTCCTGCGCGCGAATCGCAAAGCCGAGGCAAAACGCGAGCGCGCGGAGTTCGAGCGCTTGAAGGCACTGTCAGATGCAGCGAACCGGCAGTAGCAAAAATGGGACTCCTGCATTTGTGCTAGACTCCCGCTCAAAATGATTCGCTGCCTACTGGTGCTTGCTTTGTCTGCCTTGCTTTTCGCTCCGATCCTTGTCGTTGCTCAAGCGGATCGCAGCGATGGGATTCGTTTTGAAGATATCACCAGCAAGTCTGGCGTCGACTTCGTAACAAACAGCAGTCCGACTCCCAACAAAAACCAGCCGGAAACAATGATTTCTGGTATCGCGTTGATCGATTACGACAACGACGGATACCTGGACATTTTTCTCATAAATGGCGCGGCGATCCCGTCTTTAAGAAAAGAATCATCGAAATACTACAACCGGTTATTTCACAACAATCGTGATGGAACCTTCACGGACGTCACGGAGAAAGCGGGGCTCGCCGGCGATGGCTATGAGATGGGAGCTGCTGTCGGAGACTTTGATAACGATGGCTGGCCAGACCTTTACGTTGCGAGCGTGACCAAGAATCACTTATACCGAAACAACCACGACGGGACCTTTGCCGATGTGACGGACAAAGCTGGTGTTGGTTTCCCGACTTTTCAAGGGAAGAAAATGTGGAGCGCAGCAGCCGGCTGGATCGATTTCGATAACGACGGCAAGCTGGATCTATTCGTCGCAAACTACTGCAAATGGGAAGTAAATAAGGATCCCATATGCCTCAGCGGTGGTAGATTGCGCGCTTATTGCCATCCGAAATTCTACGAGCCACTTCCTTCCACCTTGTACCGGAATAATGGCGATGGCACGTTCATAGATGTTTCCGAGCAAACAGGAATCTCCAAGAAGTTTGGCAAGGGCATGGGGGTTGCTTTCAACGACTTCGATGGCGACGGTTTCATGGACATTTTTGTCGCTAACGACAACATGCCCAACATGCTTTTTCATAACCTCAAAGGAAAGGCTTTCGAAGAGATCGCTCTGGATGTTGGCGTAGCCTACTCGGAAAACGGGAAAGCGGTTTCCGGAATGGGCGCCGAGTTTCGTGACCTGGACAATGACGGTCTTCCAGATATCTGGCACACCGCCACGGAACTGGAAACCTTTCCGCTTTTTCGCAATCGCGGCGATAGCATTTTCATTGATGTGACTGCGAGGAGCGGAGTGGCGCGGCCAACGCTTGAAATGTCTGGCTGGTCAAATGGTGTGGCCGACTTCGACAACGACGGCTTGAAGGATCTGTTCGTCGCCCGAGGCAATGTCCTTGACAACATCGCGGAATTTTCCACGAGAACCTACGCGGAACCCAATTCTATCCTGCGCAACCTGGGCAAGATGACATTTGCGGATATAACCACGCAAACTGGGCCGGATATGCAAGTTGCCGCTCCGTATCGCGGTGGTGTTATAGGAGACCTATTCAATAGTGGGCGTATGGACATTGTCGTTACCGTATTGAATGGAAAAGCAAGAATCCTGCGCAACGTAACCTCCAACGGCAACAATTGGATTGCCTTTCAATTGGAAGGAACAAAAAGCAATCGAATGGGAATCGGAGCACAAGTGAAAATCACGACCGAGGACGGAAATAGCCAATACGATATCGTTTCAACCAGCGCTGGTTTTGCAGCTTCGCGCGATCCACGACCACACTTCGGCCTGGGTAAATTCAAAATTGTGAAGCAAGTCGAAGTGCGCTGGCCAAGCGGCACGCGCCAGCTCCTGAAGGATCTGCCCGCCAATCAGTTCCATCGCGTCGTGGAACCATAAGGCTCACGCAGAATCAACTCCACAGACGGTCCCACGACCTTTCGTTGTCCCATTGCGGCGTTGGCTCGAAATAACCTGTGCCTGGTGCAAGATGTCGGCGAACCACGTCTTCGTTCAGGGTTACACCCAACCCAGGCCTCTCAGGAACTTCAATAAATCCATTATGGACAATTGGTGCACTGGTGCCCTCTCGCACAAGCGATGACCACCAAGGCACATCGAGCGAGTGGTGCTCCATTACCAGAAAGTTTTGCGTTGCAGCAGCACAATGAACATTCGCCATGCAGCAAATCGGCGTTCCGGCAAAGTGCATTGCCATCGGCACGCCGAATTCCTCGGCCACGTCACCGATTTTGTGCGTCTCCAGAATTCCGCCGGATGTAGCAAGGTCCGGGTGAATCTTCCCGACGGCATGGTTTTCGCACAACACCCGGAACGGCTCTTTCAGATAAATGTCCTCGCCGGTGAGAATGGGAGTAGGACTTTGATCTGAAATCTGTTTCAGCAAATCGGTATAAGTCCATGGAATTACATCTTCCATCCACGACAAATTGTATTTCTCATAGGCTTTCCCAAGCCGAATAATGGACTTCACTCCCAGATGGCCCAAATGATCCATCGCCAACGGAATCTCCATGCCAACCGCGTCTCGCACGGTGGCGACATACTCTTCCAGCTTCGAGATTCCTTTGTCCGTCACTTCCATCGCTACGAGCGGGTGCGGCAGCGTATTTGCCTGCCATTGTTCAATGTCCGTCGGATTGGTAACCGTTCCCGAGGTATCGACTACCATTTCTATTCCCAAATCCATTTTTAGCCTCGTCAACCCCATGCGCTCTTTGCGTTCTTTCATTCGCTCCGCATAAATTTTCGGGTCTTTGGATTCCTCCGTGTCCGCATAAAGACGGATTTTGTCGCGGAACTTGCCCCCGAGCATCTGATACACCGGCGCGTTGTACACTTTGCCAGCGATGTCCCAAAGCGCCATTTCGATTGCGCAAACTCCGCCACTCTGTCGCGCGTGACCGCCGAACTGCCTGATCTTTCGAAACAGGCGGTCAATCTGCAGAGGATTTTCCCCGAGCAGCCGGCTTTTCAGAAAAAGCGCATAAGTCGGGCTGGCGCCGTCGCGCACCTCACCAAGGCCACTCACGCCCTGATTTGTGTCAATGCGAATCAAAGGACAAGGGATGACGAGCGCAACTCGCAAGTCGGTGATCTTCAACTCCGACGGCTTCGAATTTGTGTTGACGTTCTTGGGATATATTTCGATATCGTCTTCGATCATCGGTGATGTCGCCAAAAAGGCCGCGGAATATTTCAGAAAGTCGCGTCGCTCTTGAAGCCTCCGGTGGTTTTGTTCCACTTCTCCTCCACAAACTGCTGCTTTGGCTGACACAATAGCGGGATTGACCTCAGCAAAACAAGGTTTTGCTTTGACAAACATCGCTGCTTCTGAGAGTTTCAGGCCCGAAAGGAAGGCGCTTTCATGAATCGAAACGGCCGTCGAACGTTTTTTGTATTCATACTTAGCTTGTCTTGCTGCGCACTCGTCTCCCCAGCAACTCTCTTAGCGCAGCTGATTAACTTTTCGAAACAGGACCTTGTGGATTACACGGCAAAGCAACCTTTCGAACGCTTCGCCGATGGTCGACCGAAAATTCCCGACTCATTGTTGGAACGCGCCCGCGCTTTGAACTCAGAGGAGATTTGGGCCACGCTTCAGGAAAAAGGCTACAACAATCAATTTGCGGACGGATTTCAAATCTTGCACCCGGGAAAGCCGCTTGTCGGCCGCGTGTTTACTGTGCAGTTTATGCCGTTGCGGCAAGACCTCGACCAAATCGCGCAACTGAAAGCGAAAGAGCGCGGCCTCTCCCGCCTGATGAATCAGACGGCCATTGACATGTTGCAGCCGGGCGACGTCCTCGTTGTAGACATTTTCGGCAAGAAGGTTGACGGCACGATAGTCGGTGACAACCTCTTCTATTACGTGATGAAAGCCACCCACGGAGGCGGTTTGGTTGTCGACGGCAGCGTCCGTGACCTGAACGGAATTTCTGAAATTGACATGCCTGCATATTTCAAATCTGCCGATCCGACCCCCATCGGCAACGTTATGCTCACGGGAATCAACATTCCTGTACGGATCGGCAACGTAACTGTGATGCCCGGCGACTTGGCTGTAGGTGACCGAGAAGGGGTCTACTTCATTCCTCCGCAGTTTGTGAAAGAGGTTCTTGACCGTGCTGACGAAATCCGCATACATGACGAATGGACGAAAAAGAAATTCGATGAAGGAAAATACAAATCAAGTGATATCTATTCCATCCCCAAAGATCCCAAGTTACGCGAAGAGTATCAGGAATATTTGAAAAAGCGCCTCATGGAACTCAAGAGGCAGCGTGGCGAGAACTAAAGCCAAGTCTAGCTATCTTGGTGTCGTAGAAAATCATGCGTCGATTTTTTAAATTCGCAGCGCGAAGCGCGACCATTCGCTTTGGTTGCACCCTAGTTGCACAACTATTCCCAAACGTGGGCCATTTTGCACACATTTGGGGCAACTCATCCGAGCGTAACTTGTTGATTCCGAACATCAGGCTGTGAAACGGGCGATTTGCGTTGTACTGGCTAAAACCGGTACCGGGGGTTCGAATCCCCCC
>JGI1027J12803_100266872_pt1 | contig 17504 bp, 14 predicted proteins | sample IowNatreferecore_FD_12803 | JGI IMG/M metagenome (IMG submission 12803) | reverse complement strand
AAAAAAAAATTAAAAAATATTCTTGCCACTAAGGCCCAACAACTAAAGTAGAGAATATAAGTTAGGGCTAATTTTCAACACAGGCACGAATTACTTTTTTACAGTTTCGGCCAGCGGGACTAATTGTTGACTGTTACTTTTCCACTCTTCTCAATCTCAGAAAAGTCAAAATATAGTAAAGCTGTTCCGGACTCAATTTTGCAGCAACTGAATGATTTTTGGGGTCTCCTTTGATATACATCGCGTTGTAATTGTCTATTTGAGTTTTGGTAAAATTTGGAACACTGTCTTTACCCTTTTTATAAATTCCGTGGCAGCCGGCACAATCGACCTTGTATAATATCTTCCCTTTTTCAAACCAGTCGATGGCATTTTCACGGGCCTGTTCGGTATAATGAGAGGGGATATCATATTCCGTTGTTTTCTGACTCGTACAATGAACAATACACAAACCAATAAGAAAAACGACAAATAATAATATGTATCTCTTCGAACCCCGCGAAGCTTTGAATATTTTCATATTAAAATGCTTCCCCGAAATTAACATAGAATCCCTGAATGCCGCCCGGACCAAACCCGAAATCGAAGCGGAGGTTCGTATTATGTTTGGTGTCAACTCTTATGCGCAATCCCGGGCCATAGGATAGGTGAAACTGATCGAGAGCCACCTGGCTGTAGGAATTCTGAACCTGGCCTACGCCAAACCAGCCTACAATGCCGAAAATATTCCAGATATGGAGGCGTAATTCAATCTGCGCATCAACCAGTACGTTATCACGCAGACCACCCTGATAATAACCACGCATCTGGCTGTCACCCCCCATTTCAGGAAGTTCATAAAACGGGACATCGCCGGTAGCATAACTGGTTGTAGTCTGCCCGGCCACAATAAGATTCTTTGACCAGGGAATATACTTTCTTGCGTCAATTCCAAATTTACTAAAGGCATAAGGTCCCCAGCTTCCGGGATAAAATGCAGCCGTTCCGAGTATATAAGAACCATGGGAAGGATTATAACGGTTGTCCCGGGTGTCATAAGCCGCAGCCACGCCAACACCAATGCTGGTTCCGCCATTTAGTCCGACTGCACTATCTGTATAAAGAACACTATTACTGTCAGCCGAAATATTGAAGTAATCAGATACGTCGTACGGAATACCCATATAAAAATTCTTCGCCACAAGCCTTAGTGCGGTTCCTGCAAATACAAACCGGTTAATTTCGTCCGGCTGGGGATCATCAGTGATCGTATTCCCGATATCCCATATATATTCAGGTTCTTTTTTATAATTCACGTAACTGATCACAACATATTTGTCCTCATCAAAGACAAGCTGTGTTGCGATGGAGGCGTTTATCCTTCCCAAGGTTGAGGCTGTAAACACCCCGGATAATTTAGAGGGTTTTGAAATCGTATCTTTTTTTGAAAGGCTGAAGACATTGAATTTCGCCAGTCCGAAAATATTTCCCGCTTCGGGTGAATAAGAATAAATCGGCACCGGCAGGATCTTGAAAAGCTTTTCAGCCTTTGTATTGAAACGGTCAAATCCGGTACTATCGTTTTTTGCAGTTTTTGGGAGACTGTCCTGAGCCGCACCTGTTTTTGCCCTGCCGCTTGTGTCTGTACCTGCAGGGGATTGAGCAAAATTGTGGAAGTAACAGAATAACAATGTCCCTATAATCGATACATATTTCAATCAGTAAGGTTGTTTTTTGAGTTTTGTGTGTTTTATGAATATAAACCGATTTTATGAATAATGGACGGTAGCGTGAGCTCCCAGTCTGAATGTTTAAAGAAAGGATAACCGGCGTGCAACAAATCATGGAACCTCTTGTCCTTATTTTTGCACCGTGCAAAAATCCCGGTGTCCATTACATGCTAAAGAATTATTTTATCATCGCCTGGCGGAATTTGCTGAAAAGCAAAGTCTATTCAGCCATCAATATAATTGGCCTGGCCACGGGGATGGCCGTTGCGATCCTGATCGCTCTTTGGATATGGGATGAGTTAAGTTTCAATAATTATCATAAGAACCACAAAGAGCTTGCACAGGTCATGACCACCCAGACCTTCAATGGACAAACCGGTACCGGCCAGGCGGTTGCAATGCCCCTGGGTACGGAATTGCGAAACAAATATGGCAGCGATTTCAAAGCAGTCAGTATGGCATCCTGGAATTTTGGTCATATCCTGGGGGCAGGTGAGAAAAAGATCAGTTCGGAGGGCATGTGGGTGGAACCGGTATTTCCTGCAATGTTTTCAGTTAAAATGCTGAAGGGAAATATAAACGCACTGAAAGATCCTTCTGTAATATTACTCTGCAGCAGTCTCGCGAAAACACTTTTTGGAACAAACGATCCAATAAATATGACTGTTCGTCTGGACAACCGGTATGATTTTAAAGTAGCCGGTATTTATGAAGACTTCCCCAGAAACACGAATCTGTATTATACCAGGCTATTACTTCCCTGGGATAAATATATTACCACCGATAAATGGCTGAAGGAAGCGATGGCCCACTGGGGTAATCACTCCTGGCAATGTTATGTCCAGGTCAATGAAAACGGGAATATTCCGAAGACCAGTGATAAAATTAAAAAAGCCTCGATGATCCATCTGAATGCTGCACAGGATGGTGTGGAAGAACTGGTGTTACAGCCAATGGATAACTGGCGTCTTTACAATGAATTTAAAAATGGGAAAGTAGTGGGAGGCCGTATTCAGTTTGTATGGCTGTTTGGTATTATTGGAGTTTTTGTGCTGCTGCTCGCCTGCATCAATTTCATGAATTTGTCTACGGCAAGAAGTGAGAAACGAGCAAAAGAAGTCGGAATTCGCAAAACCGTTGGTTCCCTTCGCCCACAACTGATCAAACAATTTCTTACAGAGTCCATCGTGGTGGCCTTCCTGGCACTCTGTATAGCACTATGTTTCGTATTGGCACTAATACCTTTTTTCAATAGTTTATCAGATAAGGAAATCCATCTGCCGGGAGCCAATGTGTTTTTCTGGTTGTTCATATTGGTCTTTACACTAATGACAGGGATTGTGTCAGGCAGTTACCCTGCATTTTATCTCTCAGGATTTGAACCGATAAAAGTCCTGAAAGGAACCTTCCGGGTCGGCCGCTTTGCTGCCTTACCCAGAAAGGTTCTTGTCGTTGTCCAATTCACTATCTCTATCGCACTGATCATCGGAACCATCATTGTATACAGACAGATACAGTTTGCGAAGGACCGGCCGGTAGGATATGAACGTGAGCGGCTGATTTCTGTTTTTATGAATACCCCTGATCTCAATGGTCATTATGATGCCCTGAGAAATGATCTGTTAGCTACTGGTCAGGTTGAAAATATGGCAGAGTCTTCCAGCCCATCCACACAGGTATGGTCAAATAATATTGGTTTCAGCTGGCCCGGTAAGGACCCTTCCACCCTGCCGCTGTTCGGTACGGTCGCCTGTACTTATGATTTCGGAAAAACCATTCACTGGCAGATTAAAGAGGGACGTGATTTTTCAAGGGACTACCTGACCGACTCAAGTGCGATGATATTAAACGAATCGGCAGTGAAATTAACTGGTTTGAAAAACGTCGTTGGTGTAACAATAAAGTGGGATACGACACCTCATCATGTAGTCGGTGTGATCAGGGACATGATTATGGAATCTCCTTATGAACCGGTAAAGCCAACCATCTTTGTGCTGGACCCCACATGGGCCAATGTAGTAACTGTCAGGTTAAGGCCCTCCGGTTCGATGCACGAAGCCCTGGCAAAAGTGGAATCAGTATTTAAAAAATATAATCCCGCTGCACCGTTCGAATATAAATTTACCGATCAGGAGTATGCGCGAAAATTTGAGGATGAAAAAAGGATTGGTAATCTCTCCACTTTCTTTGCCATCCTCGCTGTTTTCATTTCCTGCCTGGGATTATTCGGCCTCGCCTCTTTTGTTGCTGAACAACGGACAAAAGAAATCGGTGTGCGGAAAGTATTGGGAGCAAGTGTATTCAACTTATGGCAGATGTTGTCAAAAGATTTTGTGAACCTGGTAATTATCTCCTGTGCTATTGCTATTCCATTAGCCTGGTATTTTCTTCACCAGTGGTTACAGAAATATACTTACCGGACAGATATATCCTGGTGGATTTTTCTTTCCGCCGGTACAGGAGCCATGTTGATTACCCTGATTACCGTCAGCTACCAGGCCATTAAAGCAGCCATGATGAATCCTGTAACCAGCCTGCGTTCGGAATAGGAGTAGCTGGGAAATGACGATTCCCCGCTGGTGTCCTAACTTTATGATCAGTTCACACGGGATATGGTTATTGTTGGGATTATCTTTATTGTCATTATCATCGCTGTCTGGTTATTTTTACAAACTCCACGCTTTGGAGCATTACCCACTGGGGAACGTTTGAATAGAATTCAGAAATCATCCTGGTACCGGAACAATCAATTCGTAAATCAGCATATCACCCCGCAATTAACGGAAGGCGCAAATTTTTTTTCCATCCTGAAAGAATTCTATTTTGATAAAAGCAAACAGAAAATTCCACCCGCGCCATTACCATCTGTAAAATCCGATTTATTAAACCCGGACCCGGATAAAAATCTCCTGGTCTGGTTTGGACATTCCTCTTATTTCATGCAATTGGATGGCAGGACTTTTCTGGTCGATCCTGTCTTCAGCGGAAATGCGTCTCCGCTTCGTTTTACCACCAGGAGTTTCAAAGGATCTGATATCTATAAGGCAAATGACCTCCCGATAATCGATTATCTTTTTCTGACCCATGACCACTGGGATCATCTTGACTTCAAAACGATCCTCCAGCTTAGACCAAAAATAAAAAAGGTTATAACCGGACTGGGTGTTGCTGCACATCTGGAACGATGGGGTTTTGATAAAAATCTTTTAACCGAAATGGACTGGAATGACCAATACATTCCGGAATCCGGATTCGGGATCAACTGTATGCCTGCCAGACATTTTTCCGGAAGGGGATTGAAGAGAAACAAAAGTATCTGGTCATCATTTGTCCTGTCAACGCCCGGTAAACTGATTTACATCGGTGGCGATTCAGGGTATGATGAACATTTTGCAGAAATCGGGAAACAATTCGGGCCATTTGACCTGGTGATCCTGGAAGATGGCCAGTACGACAGGAATTGGAAATATATTCATATGAGTCCGGAAGAAACCGTTCGTGCCGCCGTGGATCTCCGGGCAAAAAAACTTTTACCGGTCCATTGGGCAAAATTTTCCCTGTCTGTTCATTCCTGGGACGATCCTATACGCCGTATTTCCAGAGAAGCAGCAATCAGAAATGTAAATCTCCTTCATCCTAAGATCGGAGAAACAGTTGATCTCGACAGGGATCAGGTATTCAGTTTATGGTGGGAAGAGATTCAGTAATTTTCAATACCTTAATCGTATCAATTAAAAATGATATGAAAAATTTTAAACTTCGGATGGAAAAAATTTTGCATAGTGCACATCTTTGTTCCGTCAAATATAAATTGCCGGTAATTTATTTATTACTGATTCATTTTTGTGTTTTCAGTGCCAGTGCCAAAGTTGCGGTAACATATTACGAATCGCCGCTCGAAGGACGCTGGGACCTGACATTATATAATTCCGGGAATACATTTCCGGCCTGGCTGGAGGTGCAGCATTCGGGAACACGCACCCTGGTGGGAAGATTTGTTGGCCAGGGAGGGAGTGCCAGGCCGATTTCAAAAGTTAATTTCGTAGATGGCAAAGTAAGTTTCTCTATTCCGCCACAATGGGATACTGCTAATAACGACCTGGTGTTTGAAGCCAGCCTGGAGGGTGACAGCCTTACCGGCGACCTCACCATGCCGGACGGGAAAAAATTTACGCTTACCGGAGTTCGCGCACCCACCCTTCGCAGAACCACTGCACCCGTATGGGGAACGCCTATAAAATTATTTGATGGAAAAGATCTCAAAGGATGGCACACCATCGGACCAAATCAATGGAAAGCAGTAAATGGTGTAATGGTAAGTACCGCATCCGGCTCCAATATCATGACAGATCAGTTGTTCAGGGATTTCAAACTGCATATCGAATTCCGTTATCCGAAAGGCAGCAACAGTGGTGTTTACCTGCGGGGCCGTTACGAAATACAAATTATAGACAGCAAAGGAAAGGAACCTGCCAGTATTTATCTGGGAGGAGTATATGGGTTCCTCCCCCCTACCGAAATGCTTGCAAAGGACGCAGGGCAATGGCAATCTTTTGATATTACCCTGGTCGGCAGGTTGATTACTTTGGCAGTAAATGGTAAAACAGTTATCTGCAATCAGGAAATACCGGGTATCACCGGCGGTGCTCTCGACAGCAGGGAAAGTGAACCCGGTCCCATCATGATCCAGGGCGACCATGGAGCAATTGATTTCAGGAATATCGTTATTACCCCGGCCAGGTAAAATTATTTCCCGCGCCATTGATGCAGGATTGCCTTGATCTTTATCAATCAAACCGCTGTCTCATTTTCTGAAGACCCCTGTTTATTGACACAACTCAAGTTTTCAAAGGTCCGGAACTCTGTTCTTCGGTTATCCAATACAGTTAGTACATCATATCAATAGACTAAATATTGTTAAGGAAGATACAACGACCTGAAATCAATTTAGTCCGCCATAAACCGTATTTGGTCAATTTTTACAGCCATTTCGTCCATATATTTTTTTTAGGGCGATTAAATGGTTCGGGTATTTTCTGACGCCGGTGTTATGGAATCCAGGCAGCGGAAATGTGGCCTTGAAAGGGTGGAGCTCGACGATATTTTTTATGTGATGGGCCTAAATAATTATGTCTCTATTGTTACAAAGTTACATCGGATTGTTAGTCTTCATACCATGAAACAAATTGAAGACCTGCTTCCAAGCCACCGCTTCGTAAGGGTTCACCGTTCTTACTTCGTCGCCCTGGATAAAATTATAAGTGTGGGAAAGCAACAGATTCATGTGAAGGACAAAAACATTCCCATCGGTAACATCTATTTAACCTCATTGAAACGCCTGCTGAAAAATCCCAGTTAATAATTTATATTAACTTTGAAGACATTTAACCGTAAAACGATCTTAAAAAATCGAATACGGGGTCAAATAACCGAATTTTATACCTTAACTATTATGGAACCCAATTAACTATTATGAAAAAAGCACTATTATCAATCGCGATCGTATTTATGGCTGCTGCAGGATATTCGCAGCATTTGTCTGTCAATGCTTATGGAGGATATACTTTCAGGGATAAGGTCAATTTCACCAATGTTTACGCCTATATCAATGATGGCTTCATGTGGGGCGTTTCTGTAGAAGGGGTTAATCCACAGGGAACAGGATTGGAATTGGTTTATCAATATCAAAGCACCGATATCCCGACCTACACCTATCCCGGGAACAATCAGACCAATGCAAACCCAAGTTCTGTAGTTTCTTATCTCCTGCTGAATTTTGAGCAGTACATGATGAACAATCCAAAGATTCAGCCCTATGGCGGTATCGGTCTCGGGGCAGCTTTTTACAAAGGTTCTAACCCGGGAACAAGTTCAGAAACCAAATTTGCCTGGGATCTGAAAGTCGGTGTAAAAATTAAAACCAACAGCGCGCTTGGTTTTAAGATCGGCGCCCAGCTGCTGGGCAGCTCACAGGCCACGGGAACCGCTTTTTATGTACCACCGTATGGCGGTGTTTATCCTTACACAACCTACGCAACCATTCTGCAGTTTGGATTTACCGGCGGACTGGTATTTGATTTTGGAGGACATTAATTCATTCATGATTCCTGCAGTGAACCTGTCGGAATTTTATTTTTATTATTTGATAAATCCCTTAAGATCCGCGATTTTAAGGGGTTTGTTATTTTATCATGGAGGTAAGATGGTGCAAACGGGACGAACAGAAAAAAAATCCGAAAAAAAGAAATGAATCGCTATGATGCAGAAGGGCCTGTTCTCAAACGTGGATGAATACATTGCATTATACCCTGCACCTGTCAGGGCAGGGCTGAAATTAATAAGAAAAACTATCAGGGCGGCTGCACCCGAAGCAGAAGAACTGATCAGCTATAGAATGCCGGCTTACCGGTTAAACGGTATGCTGGTTTTTTTTGCAGCGGCAAAAGACCATTACGGCTTCTACCCCACCCCAGGACCCATGATTCCCTTCAGGGAAAAACTTAAAGTTTATGAAACTTCTAAAGGCGCAATCCGCTTCCCCCTTGATCAACCCATTCCTGTAAAGCTTATTTCGGATATTGTAAAATGGAAGGTGAAGGACAATTTGGGAAAGTTAAAAGTTAAGAGTTAAGAGGGAAAAGGAAAAAAGGAAAAGAAATTTTACGAACAGGGAAGTTGACATAAGACCTGAAAAATAATTTATTTCAACAGGCTTTTAAAAAACGGTGTTAATTCTTCTGCCAGGATCGCGTGATCTTCCAGGTTAGGATGTCCTCCGCATCCATGGGCCTGCATCGGTTTAAAAAAATAAAGGGCAACCCGCTTTCCGGAACGATAGGACAGATCAACATTTTTTTTCACTGATGTCAGGCAGCGTTGAAGCAATTCCCTTTTTTTACCGTTTAACATGGGACTGCTTATCAGTGCAATCACGGCATTTGGGTATTTGGATTTGACCTGCTGAACAAAATTTATATACCCGGATACAAATACAGCGCTGTCGAACGGCGGCCGCGGATGTTGATGGTCCCCATCACTAAAATCGTTTGTTCCCAGCGCAATACTGACAATGCGTGGATGGTAGGTTTTAAAATCCCAGTTCCGCGTGCTGTTGCTAAGAAAATCGGTTTTATCGTACACTTGTGGCATTGATGGTTCAGGTGTATTCCAGCTGCGGTAAATCCCGATACCGCTCACACTACTTAATATAAAGTTTACATTCAGTCCGCGCGCTACCCGCGGACCATACGCATAAAAAGCATTATGCTGATCGTGGTACTCGCCCCTTCCACATGGAATCTCTGAAGGATCTGCAGCCGCACCACAGGTTATGCTGTTTCCGATAAATTCAATCAGCGGCCGGTCAGGAACTTTTAATGCATGGATATCAGATGCAACGATCTTTTCAATAAAGATCGGCCCAGTCGTCGCTTCTGTTGCCTTATATATCCATATCTTATGAATACCCTCAGAGAGACCGCTGATATCAATGGGACGCCTGCTGTTGCCGGCGATACGGATTCTTCTCTGATAAACTCCATCCAGCGTATACTGGAGGTAGTTATGTCCACGGGGGTCTCTGATGGTTGCAAATAAGCGGCAATTAGTTCCCCTGAACTGAAAGCCGAAATGTATCGCCGAACTGATCAGTTCCAATCCATTCTTTGGATCCCGGATAAATCTGCCAATCGGATGCAGTGAAGAAGCCGTCAAAGTATCCTTTGATACGGCAAATGAAATTTGGAGGTTTGAGAAAAAAATTAAAAGGAAGAATCCCGTTGATTTCAGCCATTTCATTTATTTCCAATAAAATTATTTCTAAGGTTGATCATTTGTAGTTCTGCACTATTCAGATTAATATAACCCTGTCGCGGCCGGTCAAGGTCAATGACCAGGTATAAAGTCAGGGTGGTCATTAAGGCAAAGGCGATGACAAGTACCTTTCTTCTTTCGTGACCCTTACTCCCATAGCCGGTAAGGAACGATGATACCATTGTAAGTATAAGTAATATTTCCAGAATCAGTCGCGGTACTACTGACTTCCGGCCGGCATCCCTGGTGGAGACTACATCAATCATAGCATTTAATGCAGGGATCATTTGCATACTTGCTACCGTATTTCCGGGAAATCTGGATAAGGCCGCAGCCCTTTTCCAGCAAATCCCGGAAAACGAGTCAGCCAGTACAAGTGTTTTTTGAATTTCCTCTTCTTTGTCACCCACATCATAATAAGCAATTCTCGCTTCAAGATAGTTTTTCAGGTCGGCCCTGAAAAGATTCCTGGCACTGTCCGGATAAAGATCACAGCGAAGTATCACCGTCCCAATATTATTGGCTTCATTTACGATAATCTGCCGCCGGTTTTCATATTTTGAAGCAGAGATGCCAAAAGCAAATGAAAGTAAGAGTGCCATTAATCCCAATAAAGAGCCTTCAGCCGTACCCAGTCCCGAGCTGGCGATATCCGGGTATTTTCGGATCTGTCTGTTCTTATAGAGAAATCCAAGCCAGTTGAATAAAATCAGCAGGAAAAAATATGGAATAGCCAGATAAAAAGCCGGAATATGTACAAGGGGTTGGTAGTCCATAATTAAATTAATTGGTCAAGTTCCAACCTCCTCCCAAAGCTTTATATAATGAAACGATGGAATTCAGCTTCTGCTGCAAAGTAGTAGATTCCAAAAGCTGTGCATCAAATAAATTCGTTTGCATAACGATTACTTCCAGGTAAGAGGTATATCCGTTATCGTAACGGGCCTGGGAAAGGGTGAGTGCCTTCGTGGCGGCTTCTACCTGTTTATGCCTGGCGGCGTATTCTTCTTCCAGATTCCGGTAGGCTGCCAGGGCATTATCCACGTCAGCAAATGCATTTAATGCGGTCTGCTGGTATTGATAATATAGTTGCTCTGTTCTCTGCCGCTCCACTTCAACTAATTTCTTATACTTTCCCCAATTGAGCAGGGGGCCTGCCAAAGAGCCAAAACCGTTGGCAACAAAACCCTGACCATTAAGCAGGGTGGATAATTGCGGACTGGCGAATCCGAGGGCACCAGTCAGACTGATCGTAGGTAAGCGGTTAGCCTCTGCCACACCGATCCTGTCAAATTGCGCCTGCAATGCAAATTGAGCAGCCACGATATCCGGTCTCCTTTCCAGTAACTGGGATGGTAATCCAACAGGAATATCCGGTGACAATATCTGATCATAGTTGCTGGCGCCGCGTATAACCGTACCGGGCCCCGATCCGGTCAGCACCCGGATTGCGTTTTGAGTCTGGATCATCTGCCGGCGGAATTCAGGAATGGAAGCCTCAGCAATCGCTTCCTGTTGCTGGGCCTGCAAAAGATCCAGTTCGGAAACATAGCCAAGCCGAAATTTGTCTGCAATGATCCGGGTATTTTCTTTTCTTCCTTTCAGGGTATTTTCCGAAATCACTATTTTATTATCAAGATCCCGCAACAAAAAATAATCAGAAGCCACTTCTGCTACGAGACTAACCTGCAGGGCATCCCGGTTAGCTTTGGTTGCCAGGAAATCATTCGTTGCAGACTGTGTTTGAAGACGGAGTTTCCCCCATACATCGAGTTCCCAGTTCAGTACGCCGAATACATTCAATAGTCCGCCATCTATACCTCCATTCACTTTGGTTGCTTGTGTTCCTGCTTTTCCTCCGCCGGCTGCTGCCTGGTAATTTATCTGTGGATGCATATTTGCTTTCACCGCACCCGAGAACGCAAGTGCTTCCTGCATGCGGGATGCTGCGGCCAGCAGATCCATATTACTATCAATCGCCATTTTGATCAGTGTCTGCAAAGCTGTATCGTGGTAAACCTGGAACCAGATAGCCAGTGCGGCAGTGTCTGAGTTGGTGGCATTCGGGTAGCTGATATTCGGCGGCACCGTCGGCTTTTCATATTTTTTACCAACCATGCAACTGGTGAACAACAAAAAACTTACGACCACTAAACCATATATTCCTTTCCTGCTCATATTTTTAAACATGTTGAGATGAATCGGATGAATTTACCTCAGCGGTCTTCGCTTTTACTTTCTTTCGCCGTTCTATTAATACAAAGAATGCCGGGATCAATAAAACGCCTAATGCGGTTGCGGTTATCATTCCGCTAAAAACTGCCATGCCCATCACCTTCCTGGATTCAGAACCGGCACCGGATGCAGTCACCAATGGAATTACGCCCAGAATAAATGCGAAGGAAGTCATCAGGATTGGCCTGAACCGCAATTTTGCTCCTGAAATCGCTGCTTCCATAACTGTCATGCCGCCCTCTTCCATTTTCATTTTTGCAAACTCAACAATCAGGATCGCATTTTTCGCATTTAATCCGATTAGCATAACAAGACCGATTTGCGCGAACACATTATTCACATAACTATCCGAAGAAAATCTGCTTAAAAACAATCCCAGCATGGCCCCCATGATTGCCCAGGGAGTACCCAGTAAAACACTGAAAGGCAGACTCCAGCTTTCATATTGGGCAGCCAGGATAAAAAATACAAACACAAGCGCCATTACGAACACAAATCCACTCTGTCCTTCAGCCGCTTTTTCCTGGAAAGACATATTACTGTAGGCGAATCCCACCCCTTTGGGTAAAGACTCACTGGCCGTTTGATCCAGGGCGGCCAATGCCTGTGCAGAGGTATACCCGGAGGCGGGCGACCCGGAAATTTCGGCGGTCCTATACAAATTAAAACGGTTGGTATACAATGGACCTACTGTGTCTGTCACACTGGCGATTGTAGAAAGAGGAATCATATTCCCCAGCGGATCACGGATAGAAAATTGGCTCAGGTCAGTGGGTTTCATCCGGAACGGCGCATCCGCCATGATATAAGTCTTATACTGCCTTCCGTATTCATTGAAATTATTTACAAATGAACTTCCTAAAAGACTTGATATGGTACTGTTTACGGAATTAAGACTAAGCCCCAGTTTTTCCACCTTGTCCTTGTCCACATTTATACTTTTCTGAGGCACATCCGGCCGGAAAAGCGTGTAGATCGTGCCGATTTCCGGATGCTTTTTGGCTGCCTGGATAAATTTCTGCGCCTGCTCTCCCAGGAATTCAGGTGTCTGTCCTGAACGGTCCTGTATTTCCATCGTAAATCCTGCCGCATTACCCAGGCCTGGAATCGGCGGCGGACTTACGGCAATGGTGGTTCCTTCAGTAATCCCAAGTGCACATTTCATGTTCACTTCCCGGATTACTGCCCTTGAATTCCTTTTTCGGTCATGCCAGGGAGCTAGTTGCACAAACACTGTTGCTGAATTATTGGAATTAGTACTGGAGAGAATGCTGTATCCGTTAATTACGGTATACGACTGAATTTCCGGGATCCCGCTCAATATTTTTTCCAATTTCCGTGTAACGGAATCCGTCCTTTCGGAAGAAGCCGCATCCGGCAACAGTGCACCCATCAAAAAATATCCTTCATCTTCTTCGGGAACGAATCCACCGGGAACTTTTTTCAATAATGATCCCGCAGCAAGGGTGATCACACCCAGTATAACAAGGGTGATAATTAATTTTCTCGCGAAAAATGCCGCAACGCGGGTATAACCATTGGTAAACTTATCGAACCCTCTGTTGAATGAAGCAAAAAAACGTTCCAGCAAATTCTTTTTCTTTCCTTCTTTTTTTGGACGAAGGAGTAAGGCTGCCAGAGCAGGGCTCAGCGTGAGCGCATTAAAAGCCGACAGACAAACAGATACGGCAATTGTAATCGCAAATTGCTGATACAGCCTCCCGGTTATACCACCCGTTAAGGCAACAGGTATAAAGACGGCTGATAATACAATGGCAATAGCGACGACCGGCCCGGCTACTTCTTTCATTGCCTTTCTGGTCGCCTCCACGGGACTCAATCCATGTTCAATCTCATGCATAACGGCTTCAACTACCACAATGGCATCATCCACGACCAGCCCGATTGCCAGCACCATGCCAAGCAGGGATAATACATTCACCGAAAATCCAAGCATCGGGAAAAATATGAAAGTGCCGATGAGGGAAACCGGAACGGTTAGCAAAGGGATCAGCGTGGCACGCCAGTCCTGTAAAAAAATAAATACAACCAGGATGACAAGGATCAGTGCCTCAACCAGTGTATGCATGATTTCTGTAATACCCGCGCTAACAGCCAGCGTGGTATCCAGGGAATATGTATAGTCCAGGTCATCCGGAAAAGTCTTCTTCAGATCCTCCATGGTTTTCCGGACACTCGCAGCAAGATCGAGCGCATTACTGCCTGGTACCTGGTAAATGGTTATCGCGGAAGCGTTCTTGTCGTTGTAACGGCAGCTCTGTGAATAATTTTCAGTGCCCAGTTCGACCCTGGAAACATCTCCAAGGCGAACCAGCGCACCGCTGCTACTTGATTTCAGAATGATTTTACTGAAACCTTCCACAGTTACAAGCCTCGATTGCAACAAGGCCGTATAAGTATTCTGAATACCGGGGAGCGCCGGATTGTTTCCGAATGAACCCCCGGGGTAAATATTATTGTAAACTTTAAGGGCATTCGTTACATCCTCAATAGAAATACCCAGTGAATTCATCCGGTCTGGTTTAAGCCAGACGCGCATGGCATACTGTGCAGCACCGAATACCACCACATCTCCTACTCCCTTTAACCGCTTGATCTGATCCACCACATTGATGTAGGAGAAATTATTTATAAACTGAGCATTATATGTATTCTTCGGTGAATACAAGGACACGATCATCATTGGAAAGGCCAGTGATTTTTTGGTGCTGATACCCAACTCTTTCACCGGGCCAGGCAGACTCGGGGTCGCAATGGCCACGCGATTCTGGGTAAGCATGTTGGCGTTGTCGAGGTTTGTACCCACTTCAAACGAAACCTGGATCGTAGTGCTTCCATCGTTCGCATTAATGGATTGCATGTATATCATGTTCTCGACACCATTCACTTCCTGCTCAATGGGCGTGGCAACAGACTGTTCAACATTCACGGCATTTGCACCGGGATAGGAGCCGGTGATCTTGATCATCGGTGGCGTTATGGCCGGATATTGTGAAATAGGAACCCCCTTCAGAATCAATACTCCCAAAATGATGGTAAAAATGGAAATTACCATTGCAACGATCGGCCTCCTGATAAAAAACTCACTCATAAATTATAGTTGGAAACTTATTTCAGGGTGATCTTATTCTTTTGATGTGGAGTCATAATTCCAATTCAACATGACAGGCTTGACCACCATCGAGGGGTTCAAAAAATTACTCCCTACAATGACTATTTTATCCCCTTCCTTTAATCCTTCTTTTACGATCCAGTTGCTTCCCACACGGCTTCCAACTTTGATGAGTGTTGGTTTTAACTTGTTGCTGTCCGTTAGTAAAAAAACCTGGAAGATATTCTGCAACTGATTTACCGACTGTTGCGGAATGAGAATTGCATCATTGAATTGACCGGTCCTGAAACGGACTTTCACATACTGGCCTGGTCTCAGCGTGCCGGAAGAATTCTTAAAGAGCGCCTGGATCAGTATTGATCCCGTAGCGGGATCAATCTGGCGATTGGTCAATTGTAAAAAACCCTTTTCACCAAAAACAGATCCGTCTCCCAGGATAAGCTCTACCGGCACTTCGCGGAAATTTACGGCCTTCGGATCTTTTCGATATTCCTGTAAAAATTTCAGGTAGTCGTTTTCAGATATCGGGAAACGAACCCGCACTTCACCAAGAGAAGATATTGCATTGATACCGGTTCCCAGCGAAACCCGTTGAACATAATCACCCACCTGCACTTTGGATATACCGATAATACCTGTAATGGGTGCGGTTATCCGGGTATAGCCCAACTCTATTTTTGCATTGTCCAGCCTTGACTTGGCGATTTCAACTTCATTTTTTGCAGCGAGATAATTAGCGTCGGCAGCGTCCAGGTCACGCTGGCTCAGCGCATTCATTTCTGCCAGGGGTTTCACCCTATCCAGTTCGGATTTTCTATTTTCCATCAGGGTTTTGGTTCTCGCCAATTCAGCATCAGCCGCTCCGACTACATTCACAAACGGCTGATCGTCGATGGTATAGAGCAGACTGCCCTTTTGTATCAGGGAACCTTCTTTAAAATACATGCCCGTTATCCAGCCTTCAACACGTGGTTCGATATTGACATCGGTCAGTCCATAGACCTGTCCGACATACTCACTAAAAACAGGAATGCTTTCCTTTCCCGCAACCACCACGTTCACCTGCGGAGAAACTTCTTGTTTCTTTTCTTCTTCTTTACAGGAGTTCATTGAAAAAAATAAGCACCCGATCAATAAACCCTTAATAATATTTAATGACATGCAGAGGCTTTTTAATAAAGATATCTTTATAAATTTAAATCAGATCCCCGATTGTCCAATTATCAGTTAAATAACAAACCGGAAATTATATAATTCAGCTTCTTTTATAATTTAGCTTCTTTCATAATTCAGCTTCCTTTAACCATACATCAAATAGCCGGTATCCGAGGGAGAGCACGACGGCCCCTGTAAAGAGACCAACAAATCCTGAATACATAAATCCTCCCAGGGAGCCCAGGAAAATAATGAGCATAGGAACCGGAGCTCCCTTACCCATCATGAGGGGTTTCAAAATATTGTCCAACAATCCCACCGGTATCATCCAGATCGTAAGCAGGATTGCTGTTGTTGTATTACCACTTGTCCATATATAAATCAGCACTCCAAGCGTAACAGGTACAATTCCAACCTGGATGATGGCTAGAACAAGACATAGAAGTGTCCAAATGCTGGCATAAGGAATACCTGCGAAAAAGAATCCGGCGCCAGCACAAAGGCTCTGTATGAGTGCAACACCCAGGATGCCACGAACGACGTTGCGAATGGTGACCGCGGCTAATGAACTGACGTCAAAATTGGTCGTATTGATCAGCCGGTTGAAAAATTTCCGGGCGTATTCTGCTGAACTCTCGGCATAACAAAGAAATACACCGCTGATGATGATGGAAACCAAAAATATCAGGATTGCTTTGCCGGAAGAAGTCAAAAGGTCGATTATATAATTTCCGGCACTTTTCACCTGCTCCGGATATTGCTGCAGGAAATTTTCCACCCCCTTGGATAATTGTGTCCAGGCCTGAAAGGCTTTTCTTCCAATTAAAGGCCATTCTTTTACCTTCTCGGATGGCGGTGGGATGATCAGCTTACCTTCCTGGAAACTGGTGATCTGTTCTTTAATTTCAGTACCTGTTTTAATTCCAAGCCAGCTGATGATCGCAATGAAAATTACCAGGAATGCAGCAGTCATAATGATGGCTGATAAAATCCCTCTTCCTTTCAATAACCTGGTTAATCTCTGATGCAATGGATATAAAGCCACCGCAAGAATGGCTGCCCAGATGATCGGAGTAATGAAAGGACCCAGTATATTAAAACACCACATAATCAGAAAGGCCAGCGCCAGTAATTGGATTGCCAGGTGAATGACCTGTCTGGATTTGATGGTGTAGGGACTGATGGTTTCGGGCTTATCCATATTTTGATCAATTTAAAGTTTTAATTCCGGTATTTCCATTTTTCTTCCTGCTCCTTGGGAAACAGCAGCCTGGCTATTAAAGCAGTCCAACCGGTCTGGTGTGAAGCACCCACTCCTCTTCCCGTATCTCCATGAAAATATTCATAAAATAATAAATAATCCTTGAAGTGTGGATCAGTCTGCATTTTTTCATTGTTTCCAAAAACCGGGCGTCTTCCGTTTTCATCACGCAAAAATATTTTGGTCATTCGTCCGGCCA
>JGI1027J12803_100034144_pt1 | contig 17586 bp, 16 predicted proteins | sample IowNatreferecore_FD_12803 | JGI IMG/M metagenome (IMG submission 12803) | reverse complement strand
AAATCAGTTTTCATAGGGTACGGATTAAAAACGGGCCAGGGTGTCTACCCCGGCCCAATTTTTTTTAAACGCGTTCTGTTTACATACTTGCGATGTCTGGCTTCAAATAATTTTTTCAAATGAATATCCATTATCGGAAAAATACGCAAGTACTGCAGGCAGAGCTGTCTTCAAAACCGGAAATGCTTTCGCGCTGTCGTGAAAGACAACGATACTACCCGACTTCGAGTTCCTGATAACCCTTTCTGCTGCGATCTGCCCGTCAACGACGGGATCAAAATCACCACTTAAAACATCCCACATCACAATCTTGTATCGTAATTTTACTTTCAGGTTTCGAATTTGAAATGCAGTAGCCCGTCCATATGGTGGCCGGAATAAATCTGAATCTATCAGCCTACGGGCTTTCTCAATATTTTCCAGATAGACTTTACTATCAGTCTTCCAGCCATTCAGATGATCGAAGCTGTGGTTGCCCACCTTGTGGCCTTCCATGAGGATTCTTTTGTATATCGCCGCCTCAGCGATTACATTTTTCCCAATGCAAAAGAAGCTTGCCTTTGCATTAAATTTTTTCAACTGTTCCAGGACAAAGGGCGTTGCTTCCGGATGAGGACCGTCGTCAAAACTCAAATAAATTTTTTTCCCGTTTGAGTTCTTCTTGTAGTCCCAGAGACAGTCCGGGTACAGCATTTTGAGCCAGAAAGGCGTCTTCGTAAAATAAAACATAATGCAAGTTACTCAGAAGCTGTTGATATGAATAACTTGTCCGTGTTGCCGGAAAATCTTACCGTTTTCTTTAATGAATTTTTCCTGACTGATCTTATCTGAAAGGAGTTTATCCATATACAGTTTTTCTTCCTCCCGGGTAATCGTAAGAGGTTTACCCATATAAACTGCCTGGTCACAATAACCTTTCAATAGTGGGTCCAGCTGGTTGAAAAAGAGATCTGTTGAAGCGTAAATATCTGACCCGACTACTCTGCCGCCTGTCATACAGACAAATCCAACAATACTGCTATCGGCAGATTTGAATTTTGATTTAAAATAATTGTAATAATCATCATTAAGCTGCATCATTTGTTTATCTGCTATACGTGCGAGATATGCCGAACTTTTATTTGGAATCTTGTTATCATTCAGCTGCTTTGAAATCTCACGCCAGATCAGAACCTGGTTCTTACTTTGGTCCAGAACTTTCCGAAGAGCAGGATTAGCGAAATTCTGATAAGAAAATTTTTTTTCCTTTTCACTCCATCTCAATTCCTCTACACACATGGCAGATACGTATTGATCACTGCCATTGGGCTTCAACAGCGTATCCTGAGCAATGATCCTGTCCTGTCTTCCCCCCGAAAAAATTTCTCCGGATGAAACGTATATCGTTTGGTCTGAATGATTATTGATACGCAGGAAATGCACATTTTCCGTCGATGCGGTGCCCCGTTCAGAAATTACTGCAATACCCTTTTTAACTGCCTGGCTAAGTGAAATGACATGGGGAGCTTTGTCTCCGAAACCATTTTTAGGCCGGATAGGAATAATGCGCAGATTCTTATATTCCATTGCAGAATCATAATCCACATAAACATTATCGTAGGTAATTTCCTGAGCTCTTAACCCCCCGCAAAAAACTACAAATAAAAAGGTTAGAAAAAATTTCACGGGTGAATATACAAATCCGCCAGAATTGTGCAACTGGCTGATGCTTCTTTAACGAAAAAACCGTCCTTCTATTTGATCTGAATTAAGATTGAACGTCCATTGATTACCTTTGATTTCCATGGAAAAAAAAATCAGGGTACGGTTCGCGCCCAGTCCTACAGGCGGATTGCATATCGGGGGAGTAAGAACCGTCTTATACAATTACCTGTTTGCTAAACAGCACCAGGGTGATTTCATTTTACGTATAGAAGATACAGACCAAAGCCGTTATGTTGCCGGAGCAGAAAATTATATATACGAAACCCTGAAATGGTGTGGACTGGAGCCGGATGAAAGCCCTTTGAAAGGGGGTCCTTATTCTCCCTATCGCCAAAGTGAAAGGAAAAAGATATATCGTGACTATGCAGACAGACTGGTAAGGGAAGGATATGCTTACTATGCATTTGATACCCCGGAGGAACTCGAAGCTATGCGCACAAATTATCGGACTGCTTCCAATCCTTCCCCACAATATGATCACAAGTCACGCATGCATATGCGAAATTCTATTGCGATCGGAAGGGAGGAATCGGAACGATTGTTGTCCTCCGGCGCGCCTTATGTAGTCAGGATCAAAATGCCGGATAATGAAACCATTCACCTGTATGATATGATACGTGGTCAGGTGGAATTCAATACCTCACTGGTAGATGATAAAGTATTGCTCAAAGCCGACGGAATGCCCACCTATCACCTGGCCGTCGTAGTAGACGATTTCCTGATGCAGATCACGCATGCATTCAGGGGTGAAGAATGGCTTCCCAGTGCTCCGGTGCATGTGTTGTTGTGGAGATATTTATTTGGCGAGGAGAATATGCCCGCCTGGGCGCATTTTCCATTGATTTTAAAGCCCGATGGAAACGGCAAACTCAGCAAACGGGATTCGGACCGATTGGGTATTCCCATATTTGCAATGGACTGGAGAGATCCGGTTTCAGGAGAATTGGTACCCGGATTTCGCGAAAAAGGATTTCTCAAGGAAGCATTTGTTAATATGCTTGCGGTACTAGGCTGGAATGACGGTACTGAAAAAGAAATTTACTCACTCGGTGAACTGATTGAAATATTTTCAATTGAACGGGTGCATAAAGCTGGTGCAAAATTCAACTACGAAAAAGCCAAATGGTTTAACCAGGAATGGATCCGGAAAATTTCTTTGGATGAACTTAGTATGGAGGTCAGGAAAATTTACCAGGAGCATCAGCTTGTGATCCCGGATGAAAGTTATCTGCGATCAGTGATCACTTTGATTAAAGACCGCTGTCACCTCCTGCCCGACTTTTTCACAGAAGGGAAATTGTTTTTTGAGGCCCCCGGTAACTGGGACCTTGAAGCAATCCGGCCTAAATGGTCAATGGCTAAAACTGATTTTTTCAAAAATTTGATTGAAAGATTTGAAACTATAAATGACTGGACACCGGCTAACCTGGAATCCGTCTTCAAAGAGCTCGCTGTTTCCCGCCAGATAAAACCAGGCGAACTTCAGCTCCCTTTACGGATCATGATGGTGGGAGAAAAAACAGGACCTCCTGTTTTTGAAATTGCAGCTTTGCTGGGGAAAAAAGAAACCGGCAACCGGATTAATCATTTGCTTGTCCAAACAGGAAACTGGTAAGCAATATGAAGCCATTAAACAGGTTTTTATATTTCCTGGCGCTGATAAAACTCGTTCTGCCTTACTTATTGCAGCACGGCGCTTACGAACCTCATCGCGATGAGTTGCTTTATCTTGCGGAAGGTGCCCATCCTGCCTTTGGGTACATGGAGGTACCTCCGATGATTTCCATATTTGCCTGGTTGACGCAACGCCTTGGTAATAATATTTTCTGGATTAAGTTCTGGCCGTCTTTAATTGGCGACTTAAACCTGATTCTTGTCGGGCGTATGGTCATTTCACTGGGCGGCAGGCGGTTTGCGCTCTTCCTTTTATTCTGTAGTTTTTTCTTTACGGGCTTTTTGCGTGTTCACTTTTTATTTCAACCCAATTCATTCGAAGTCTTTTTTTATTCTCTGATCGCATTCGGACTTATCCGATTTATCCAAACCAATGAAAACAAATGGCTCTATATCGCTGGACTGGGTGCGGGTTTAGGATTGCTGAGTAAATATTCTGTCGCTTTTTATCTGGTCAGCCTTCTGCCCGCTCTTTTACTAACCCGGCAAAGAAGAATTTTTCTAAACAGACATTTTTATCTGGCGCTTGGTTTGGCTTTCCTGATTTTTCTTCCCAACCTGATCTGGCAGTATATAAATCACTTTCCTGTGATCTACCACATGAAGGAACTGAGCTCTACCCAACTTCAGTATGTTCCAGTATCCGTTTTTTTAATTGAACAGATATTGATGTTTCTACCCTGTTGCTTTATCTGGGTAATTGGTTTCTTTTATTTGCTTCTGAATAAAAAAATGAGACCGTTTATTTTTTTATGCTGGGCATATTTGAGTGTAATTGTAATATTATTGTTGTTTCACGGAAAAAGTTATTACTCCCTGGGGCTATATCCTATACTATTTGGATTTGGATCCTTGGCCATTGAACAATGGACGGTGAGTCGCCGTTTTTTTCTCCGTTATTTTATTATTTCCATTATCGTTCTCCCGGGCATCTATTTTTTATTTATCGGCATTCCTATATATGGCCCGGAAAAATTGGCCGCCTTTTATCAGAGAACCCATGCCAACGGAACCGGGTTACTAAGATGGGAAGACCAGCGGGAACATCCGCTTCCGCAGGATTTCGCTGATATGCTGGGATGGGAAGAAATGGCCCGGATAACTGCTAAGGCTTATCATTCTATGGACAGCAGCCAGCGGGCTAATGCTATTATTTTCTGTGATAATTACGGGATGGCAGGTGCGATAAATTTTTACAGGAAAAAATATCAGCTTCCTGAGGCATATAGCGACAACGCCAGCTTCCTGTACTGGATACCTGATTCCATCAAATATCAAAATCTGGTACTACTAACAACTGATCCTGATGAAATGAAACATGCGTTCATCCGCGAATTTGAACATGCTGCTGTAGCAGGCCGGGTAATGAATCCCTACGCACGGGAATATGGAACACAGATCATTTTGTTAACAGGAGCCAGCGATAAGTTCCGCAAATTCTTTTATGACAAACTGGTTGAAGACCGAATAAAAACAAGGGGTTATTAATGCTGTATTCCCGTAAAACTGTTGCTAAATTTGAAGAATGAATAATCCTTTATCTCGTCCAATCCGTGTACTGGTAGCAAAAGTAGGACTCGATGGTCATGACCGGGGAGCCAAAGTTATTGCAACTTCCCTGCGTGATGCGGGCATGGAGGTAATTTATACCGGGCTTCGCCAGACAGCGGAAATGGTGGTGAACACAGCCATACAGGAGGACGTCGATGCCATTGGCATCAGTATATTAAGCGGCGCACATATGACGGTTTTCCCAAAAATCATTAACCTCATGAAAGAAAAAAATCTGACTGATGTGTTGTTGACCGGCGGCGGCATAATACCCGAAGAAGACAGTCAGAAACTCCGGGAAATGGGAGTTGGAAAATTGTTTGCACCCGGTACCGCAACAACCGACATATCTACTTATATACGTGATTGGGTTACCAAAAACCGCAGTTAAAATTCTCCAACAAAATGTACGAAACACTAACTACAGAACTTGCCGACAATATATATATCATTACGATAAACCGTCCGGACAAATTAAATGCACTCAATACAATTGTTATCCGGGAAATTGGTGAAGCAGTGGATGAAATTTATTTAAATCCACTAATCCGTGCTGCTATTATTACCGGCTCCGGCAGCAGGGCTTTCGCAGCAGGAGCTGATATCCGGGGTTTTGAAGGATTGTCTAAGGAAGAGGGAATGGCCCTGGCCCGACAAGGATTGGAAGTTTTCTTTCGAATTGAAAATGCACCCAAGCCGATCGTAGCTGCGGTCAATGGATTCGCATTGGGCGGCGGTTGTGAGTTGGCGATGGCTTGTCATTTCAGACTTTGCAGTGACAACGCCCAATTCGGACAACCTGAAATCAGCCTGGGGTTGATTCCCGGATATGGGGGCACCCAGCGACTGACCCGGTATATTGGTAAGGGTCGCGCTATTGAGGCTCTGTTATCTGGAAATATGATCAGTGCTGCCCAGGCATTTCAATTCGGCCTGGTGAATTATGTCACCGCGCCAGATGAACTAATGAATAAAACCAAATCCATTCTTCAGCAGATTATTTCAAAAGCACCTCTGGCTATTGCAAAATGCATCACAGCGGCGAATGCTGCACTTGAAAATGTTGATGGTTATGCACTGGAGACAACACTTTTTGGAGAAAGTTTCGCCACAGAAGACATGAAAGAAGGTACCACGGCATTTCTCGAAAAACGTAAACCGATTTTTCGGGGAAAGTAATCCGATTCAAAAAATTACTACTTGAAGGTTATTGCCTTTGCCTGAACCGCGCAATATCTTGATGCGATCAAAAAAACGCATGCTTGTCAAAACTTATGGAAGCGCGGTTTATGGAGTTGATGCGATTACAATTACTGTGGAAGTAAATGTAATGAAGGGTAAGAATTACTTTATCGTTGGATTACCGGATAATGCCATAAAGGAAAGTCTGCAGCGAATTGAGAGCGCGCTGAAAACAAATGGATACCTGATGCCCAGAATCAAATTACTGGTTAATCTCGCGCCGGCCAATATCCGCAAGTCAGGCTCTGCATTCGATCTGCCCATTGCAATTGGAATCCTGGCCGGCAGCGGTCAAATAAAAAATGTTAATACCCTCCAGCACCTGATTATAATGGGTGAATTGAATCTCGATGGCAGTATATTGCCTGTGAAAGGAGCCCTGCCGATGGCCATTCAGGCAAGGAAAGAAAATTTTAAGGGGTTTATTGTTCCGAAGTCCAATTGCGGGGAAGCGGCTATTGTCAATCAACTATCGATATATCCGGTTACACATATCCGCGAGGTTGTGGAATTTCTGGACGATCGCATAAAAATCAATCAGTCCGAATCAAATAGTCGACAGGATTTCATTGGCAGTCGGCAGGATTTTGACATAGATTTCATGGATGTTCGTGGCCAGCAAAATATTAAAAGAGCTCTTGAAATTGCGGCCGCTGGTGGCCACAATGCAATCCTCATCGGGCCTCCTGGTTCGGGCAAAACCATGTTGGCCAAGAGACTTCCTACTATTCTCCCGCCCCTGAATCTTCAGGAAGCGCTTGAAACAACCAAAATTCATAGCGTGGCGGGTAAACTTCAACCGGATGCGATGCTGATAAAGCGAAGACCGTTCCGGTCTCCACATCATACTACCTCCGATATGGCGCTGGTAGGCGGAGGAGGCATGCCTCAACCAGGTGAAATATCATTGGCACATAATGGCGTTCTTTTTCTGGACGAATTGCCCGAATTCAGGCGGTCGGTACTGGAAGTAATGCGACAACCAATGGAAGAGCGAAAGGTGAGTATAAGCAGAGCGCGGATGAGCGTAGAATTTCCGGCCAGTTTTATGCTTCTTGCGAGCATGAATCCTTGTCCTTGTGGGTTTTATAATCATCCGGAAAGATCCTGCAGCTGCCCACCCGGGGCGGTACAAAAATATCTTAACAGAATTTCGGGACCCTTATTGGACCGGATTGATCTCCATGTAGAAGTAACCCCTGTTGGATTTAATGAATTAGCTTCTCCGGATGCCGGTGAATCATCCGAAGTTATCAGAAATCGCGTGATCAACGCTCGGACTATTCAAACCAGTCGTTATAAATCGAAAGCAGGAGTATATGCAAATGCACAAATGGATAGCAACCTGTTAAAAAAAATCTGCCGGATTGAAAAAGCGGGCTCTATATTGCTGAAAACGGCCATGGATAAGTTGCACCTTTCTGCACGTGCGTATGACCGGATTCTGAAAGTCTCAAGAACAATAGCGGATCTGGATGGAAAGGAGGAAATCTGCACAGAACACCTTGCAGAGGCAATTCAATATCGAAGTCTGGATCGGGAATCCTGGGCTGGTTGATCAACGGGCGTTTTCAAAGACGAAATTGGTTTCAGCCATATTCGTTTCGCTCATTTTTAACCCTTCGAGTTTTAATTTCAAATTCTTGAAAGCAAAGATACCTTTAAGGGTTTGTTGGGCAGTTGTACGGAGAATTTTAAAATCCAGCGCCGGACGCGCATTACGGACATAAAATGCATCCCACTGATAGCGATGAAAAATGCTATGAAAATTGTCGGTGCGACCCCTGTAACCCTTGACTTGTGCCATACCGGTAATTCCGGGTTTCGCACAATACCGGAGCGGATAGTTTGAAACTATAATGCTAAATTCCTGATCGTCCTTTTTCATAAAAGGGCGGGGGCCAACAATACTCATATTGCCAATCAGAACATTTAAAAATTGCGGCAGTTCATCCAGACTGGTAATACGCAGGTACTTCCCCAATCGGGTAATTCGGGAATCATTATACATCGCCTGCTTGGAATCAGAATCCTGATTCACCACCATCGTACGTAACTTATAACAACGGAAAGGGATACCGAGAAATCCTATGCGGGTTTGGACAAAAAAAACAGGCCCTCTTGAATCAAGGCGGATAAGTATTGCCAAAATTGGAATCAACCAGCTAAGGACCAACGTAATGACAAGCAGAGAAACCATGATATCAAAAAGACGCTTGCCAAATTGATAAAGCAGGTTATCAAACCGGGCCTTAGGTTTTTTGGTATTCTGGGAAATACGCTGATAATGTGAAACATACCTCTTACTGACAACGCTGTTCATAAGATATCAGGTTTAAGAACGATCAACAAATGCCCACCCAAAGTCAACTTTTCTGTCTTTCCGGACTCTATCCGGATATTGGTTCGCCGGTTCAAAATCCCTGCCCCTTTCCGGTTATTTACATTTTTTTAACAGGAAATGCTACATTTAGTAGCATGACAGGAATTGGCTGGAAAAGGATGCTTTTAGATCAAAAAAAATATATAAAGCAATCAAACGGGGCAATCCTTATTTTATTGCAAAACAAAGCAATATGATTGATTTCAGAAAAAAAAATATCAGTGGATTAAGCGTATAAGTGTTAATACCTATGAAATTTAACAAACTATGAATTAAATGTTGTGTCGAATTGTTCTTGATCCATCCACGTGGGACAAATTATGACGGGAATGCATAGTTGTCAATCAGTGATTGTTTTTATTATAAGAATAGAAATTATTTACTTCTATCCTGCAAAATATAATAGCACAAAAAAATGAAATTATCTTCCAACAAAAGTTGACCCGCAAATATCTTACACCTTCCGGTCCAAGCGTCTTACCTTGTGCAAATTTTCCGGCAACAAAGAATTATTCGGGAGAGCTTTCGTCCGGAGTCACATCCCCTGAATTACAAATAAAGCAATGAGATATTAGATGAAAATAGGAATACTGGGCACCAGAGGTATCCCCAATCGTTATGGCGGTTTTGAACAACTCACTGAATATTTATCCGTGGGATTGCTGAATAAATCATTTGAAGTTTATGTTTATAATACGCATAATCACGCCTACAAAGAAAAAACCTGGAATGGGGTAAATATTGTCCACTGTTATAATCCGGAAGATAAACTAAAAACAGCCGGCCAGTTTATTTATGATCTGAATTGTATCCTGGATGCCCGAAAAAGGGATTTTGATGTTTTACTAATACTCGGGTATACCAGCATTTCCATTTGGGGAAGACTATTTCCAAAAAAGGCTGCGATTATCATTAATATGGATGGTCTGGAATGGAAGCGAAATAAGTACGCAGGCAGGATTAGAAAATTTCTTTTTTATGCTGAAAGACTGGCAGTAAAATTCTGTGACTATTTTATTGCCGACTCCCTCGCCATCCAAAAATACCTTCAAAGTAAATATGATGTGCCCAGCACTTTTATTGCTTATGGTGCGGAAATGCCGGGTATTCCCGAAGAATATGACCTCACCGAAAAAGGCCTTACGAAATATAATTATTTCCTGATTATCGCGAGAATGGAACCGGAGAATAATATTGAAATGGTTCTCGACGGATTTTCGAAAAGTAAATCAGACAAAAAGATGATTGTTGTCGGTAATCCTAATAATCAATTCGGCACATACCTGCAAAACAAATTCCGGAATGATCACAGAATTTTATTTCTGGGTGGGATCTACGACAAAGCAAAACTACATTCACTCAAAGCATTCTCGGTTTTATATTTTCATGGGCATAGCGCAGGAGGTACCAATCCGTCACTGCTTGAAGCAATGGCCAGCGGGGCATTGATTGCAGCAAATAACAATGAGTTTAACGTATCATTGTTACAGAAAGACGCCTATTATTTTTTAGACTCAGAAGAGGTCAGGCACTTGGTGGAGGAAGTTTCTCATGGTTCGAAGGAGATGAATATGATTGCCAATAACATAAGAAAAATCCGGGAAGACTTTACATGGTCAAAAATTATTGACCAGTATACCGATTTTATTATTGAGTGTCACAGGGATAAAAATGCCGGATACAAATTGCCTGAATGACTATTCCTTTTAAAAGTTAGAATAATATTTAGAATGATTTCTCCTGTAATTTCCATTATCACCATTGTATATAACGGAGAAAAACACCTGGAACAAACTATCCGTAGTGTTTTGGATCAAAACTATGAAAATCTTCAATATATCATTATTGATGGTGGATCGACAGACCAATCTGTGGAAATCATTAAGAAATATGAAAAAAATTTACATTATTGGATCAGCGAGAGGGACAAAGGCATCAGCGATGCATTTAACAAGGGTATCGAAAAGGCCACTGGCGAAATTATAGGCATCATCAATGCGGATGACTGGTATGAATCGGGCGCCCTTGAGCGCGTCGCCCGTGAAATGGGTGAAGCAGATATCTGTTTTGGAGATATTCAGCTATGGAAAAACGAGCGTAAAGAGTTTATTCAGAAAGCAAAATTCAAATTGCTTGATAGAGAAATGACAATCAATCATCCAACCGTGTTCGTAAAGAAGAACATATATGAAACCCACGGAGGGTTTGACCTGGGTTACCGATGTGCAATGGATTATGAATTGATGCTAAGACTGAAAGTCGCAAATTGCCAGTTTAAATATCTTCCCTATACCATCGCGAATATGAGATGGGGGGGCTTCAGTGACACGTCTTGGAAAATAGGATGCCGGGAAACCCGGGAAATTAAAAACAAATATCTGCCCGGACATGGCCTGGGGCACAGGGTTTACTATTTGAAGCACGTATCTGCGATCCGGATTTCCAAAACGCTGTCCAGGCTGGGCCTTGGATTTGTAAAACAGATCAACAGAAACTTATTTTCCCCTGCAAAAAAAATATACAACGATTAGGAAACCTGAAATCGTCGTGTTGATTTCCCATATAATAACAGGGGAAAGAATATAAAAAGGATAATTCCGTATTGTGTTTTTAAGGGCGCGTCCGTAAAGCAATTGCATAGGAGTAACAGTGCAAAAATGTAAAGAGCCCTTTCCCGGGATTTAATTGCAAGTATGACCAGTCCGACGCAGGACACCATGAAAAAAACAAGACCGAAAATGCCGGTTTCCAGAACAGCCTGCAAAAATTGATTATGCGAATGATATCCAAGGTAACCTGTTTTGTGTTCCGCGACTCCACCTATATACATGTTTTCCCTGGTGTACTTATCATTTAATGCATCCTGCGCGTCTCCCGGGCTCACACCCAGTATCCAGGCGTGCTTTTCATTTAATATTTCATAAACAAAGCGCCATGAAACCATTCTGAACTGCACACCTGTGAAATAATCTGCCGGGCTGAATTTTTGTTGCTGTATCATGGAGATCCTGGCATCCCATTCTTCCTTCATCCTTTTCTTGAATGGTGTATTGGACAAAGCGATCACCGTGATGAGAACAATCATTATTATTAATCCTGTCATTCGATAACTCTTTTTCCGAACAATTTCATCTGTCAGACCAATTAAATATAAAATGTACAGGAAATATATAATGAACACTAATTTGGAAGAAAGCAAAAAAAGAAAAGCTGACAAATAGATTATTGCCCAAATAATCCAGGTCCTGTTTCGGAAAATCCGCGGTTTGGAATATTCATCTATTAAAAACAAAATGCCGATGAATACGATTACAGAAAACTGGATCGCATGTTTCGAATATAAACCAACAAGCGCATGGTAAAAAAATACAGATGCATTATGATTTTTCAAAAATAATATCAAAGCATGACCAAGTGCGATAACAGTGGCAGCCAATAATATATAAATATATCCTTTCATCCACCTGCCAAAAGATTCCTGGTTTAAAAGACCGCTGTAAAAAACTCCAACAGGCAAAACAATCATTCCCAGGTTGGTTTGGGAAATTTCAAGACCGTTCGGTAGGTTCCGGGTATAAAATAAAGCGATTGCCTGAACGACAAAGTACAGGTACAGGCCAGTAATAAATGGATTAAAAAACCGGGGATTCCACCATTTGCTACTCTCCAACCGATGAAACAGGAAGGCATTAACAGTCATCAGAATAGTTGCAAATCCAACGAACCACCGGATATCGAAAATAAAACTGAAAAAGAAAATAAACACCAACAGGTCATGCAACCGGATCAGTATTTTGCGGTCCCAAATTCGTTTCATACAAGGAATGTCAAATATATACTTATATCCCGCCATATATGCCGGGGAGACGGGTACGTATCGGGACCTGGCCGCTGACCTCTCCGGATTATCCCAAGCAGTCACCTCCCAACAGAACATTTAACCGTAATAGATATAATTTGCTATTTTTGACAGGATTTTTTAAAAAAGATTCCCCCTAACTCCTTGATTTTTCGAAAGATATCGACATGAATGAAGAAAGTATAAAGAACGAAGATTACATAGAACTTCCCCCCTTAAAAAAAATCACGATCAGGCTTCTTCGTATTTTTTTCTCTATCGTCGATCAGTTGTTTGAAGTCCTGAAGAAAAACAAACTACTTCTCCTTACCGGAATGATCACCGGAATGGCTGTGGGATTTTCCTATAATTCCTCAAGATCTGTTTATTATGAGGTTTCGATGATTGCAGAATCTTCGGTGGTTTACCGGAAGACGCTGGCTGAAATGGTTCAGTCTCTCAATGATTTAATTGGGTCGGGGTCACAGATTAAACTGGCCAGGGAATTGGATATGAGCGAAGATCAGGCAAGGGAGATTAGCCGGATCGAACTTACCGGCATGTTCAATGAATCACTGGAAAATGACACTTCCACAAAATATAACCAGCCATTCAAGATCATTGCCCGGATCCACAATACAACATTGACAGATACATTTCAAAAAGCCATAGTATTCTATCTGAATAACAAACCGTTACTTAAAAAAATCAGGGACGAGCAGGTTGCATTCTATCTTGAAAAATTAAATTTCACTAACAGGCAACTTGCCAAACTGGATAGTTTGCAGACTGATTATAATCGGTTTCTGTCAAGTTCAAAAGTAGCAACTACTTATTACAGTAATGACGTGGATCCGTCCACGACTTACAAACAGGCTAATGATCTGATCAATGAAAAAGGTACTGTATTATATTGGCTGAGTCAGAATTCCAAGCCCATCCAGGTAATTGATGAATTTAAAAGTCCGGCTTTACCTCAATCATATTCCGGGTTCAAGTCGCTGGTTTATGGTGCTCTTATCGGCCTGGGCATTTGCTTTTTTCTGGGTTTGTATATAGAACTATACCGGAAAACTGAAAACTACAAGGGAAAAGCATAGTCCCTGATCTTTACACGGCTTTAATCCCCCCAGAACAATGATCATCTTACAGAAAATATCTATTCCGGCATGCCAATGAAAATGATCAGGTCGTTGAAAAACTGGATCTCTCACAACGCAAACAACCTCCTGGTTAAGAGATTGTTCGCCGTCTTGAGCATTGACATTTTGGTTAAGCTGGCAGGAGTGATTTTGTTGCCCGTGTATCTACGGCTCATGACCCAGGATGAATATGGGCTATATGGATACCTTTTGTCTATTATTTTCACTTTTTCAGTGGTTTTGAATTTTGGCTTATATATCCCGTTAAGCAAATTCTATCATGATTTTGAAACGGAGGAGGAAAAGGGAAGATTGTTGTTTACCATCTTTTGTTTGCTGGCTGTCATCCTAACCGGCGTCATATTTCCGATCTATTTCTTTAAATGGGACTACCTGTTGGTTAAAATTCTTTTTAAAAATCAAATTCACTATGCAGAATATCGCGGATCGGTGCTACTGGCTTTAGTGGTTTCCATTGGAAATTTCATGCTGACTAATTTTCTGTTTACCTCAGAAAAAATAAAGCAGCTTAAGCAGTATAATTTTTTGAGAATTGTCTGCATCAACCTTTTTGCCATTTGTCTCCTTTATATTTTGAAAAATCAGGATAAAGTAAGGGTGCGTCTGGAAACAACCTATCTGGTAGAAGCAATTCTTTTCTTTGCATTTATTTATATTTTTATAAAAGAAGTCAATGTAAGATTCAGCCGGAAAATTGCGCTGGCCGGACTTAAACTGGCCCTCCCCGTGATGCTGTCTGCTGTTTTCGGAATAGTAATTAATTTCAGTGATAAATTTTTTCTTGAAAAATACGGTTCGTTCCGTGAGATGTCATATTACTACCTGGCTGTTTCCTGCGCAGGAGTTATACCGATGATCTTTACTTCCTTTCAAAATGCCTGGTTACCGCTTTTTCTGAAAGAGAAAGACCTGCGGAAAAATGTCGTCAAGACAAATAAACTCTTCATCCGGCTCCTTGCTATTTTCGCCATACTATCCTGTCTGATTCAGATTTTCGTATGGGCAGTTCTTTCACTGGGAGTCATCCAAAGTAAGTATCATGAGACGCTTTATATTTTGCCGTTACTTTTGACTTCACAGATACTATCAGCTCTCACACCGCTGTATACAAACTACCTGGTTTATTTCGAAAAAACGCATATCGTATCTATTACCGGATTTTTCGTTTGTTGTCTCAGCCTGGGTCTGAGCGTGATGCTGATTCCAAGATGGGGTGTATATGGAGCAGGTGTGGTATCGATTGCTTCCAATGGCTGCTATTTCACCATTTACTATTTTATTATCAGATACTATCTTCAGAAAAAAATGATGAACCTGGTTCCAGTCTTAAATTCTTAACAAATCATTCATGCCTGCTGCTGATCCAATTATCTACCTGAAAAAATCTTTAAAATCTCTTTGGAATCAACCGAAGTTAAATACCCTGTCATCAATCATCAGGCACTACCCTGCCTGGCGTGAACATCTTCAACCAGACAAAAATTCCGTGGATGGCCGGACACCGTGGATGAGTTTTTCGGCGATCGAAATGCTTAAGAAAATAACCAGGCCGGATATGCGGGTATTTGAGTACGGGTCTGGAGGTTCGACAATGTTCTGGTTATCAAGAGTACAGGAAGTCATATCTGTAGAACATGACTTGACCTGGTTTATGAATATGAAAAATAAACTTTCCCTCGAATCCCGGCAAAATGTAAAATATATTCTTGCGGAACCTTTACCTGATCCCGCATTTCCCGTCAAACAATTTGAGAACCCGGACGATTTCATATCGGGAGATCCCGCATATACCGGGAAAAATTTTGAAAACTATGCCAGGTCTATAGATCCATATCAGAATGAATATTTCGATATCATCATTGTTGACGGTCGTGCCAGGCCTTCCTGCATTCAGCAGAGTCTGCCAAAATTAAAAAGAAACGGATGGCTGGTCATTGATAACACAGAAAGGAAATATTACACTGCTCCTTTCTCCTTTGACAGAAAATCATGGAAAATCTCGACATTCGCAGGACCTGTACCCTATATGCGGGACTTCTCTGAAACAACTATTTTAAAAAAGCTGATTTAATGGCACTGTCGCCAATTGCTTTATTTACTTACAACCGGCCGGATCACACAAAGAAGACTGTCGAAGCTCTGCAGCAAAATAAATTGTCTGCGGAATCTGATCTTTTTATTTTTTCCGATGGGCCGAAAGAAAATATTTCTGAACAGCAGGTCCAGGAAGTAAGGACTTACCTGAGGACTATCCGGCACTTCAAATCTGTTAACATCATTGAAAGAAATTCAAATACAGGACTTTCTTCCAATATTTTGCAGGGCGTTCAGCAAGTCATCTCCACATATGGGAAAATTATAGTACTGGAGGACGATCTCCTGACTTCCCCGTATTTTTTAGAATTCATGAATGAGGGCCTTAGCATTTATGAAGAAGACGAAAAAGTGATTAGCATTCATGGATATGTTTACCCGATCAGTGAGAAATTGCCGGAAACCTTTTTTCTCAGGGGAGCCGATTGCTGGGGATGGGCAACCTGGAAACGAGGCTGGGATCTATTCGAGCCTGATGGCAGACTGCTACTTAATAAATTAGAGGAATCAAAACAAACTGAAGAATTTGATTTCAATCGAAGCTACCCATATACCCAAATGTTAAAGGATCAGATCAACGGCAAAACAAATTCCTGGGCTGTCCGATGGTATGCATCAGCATTTCTCCAAAATAAATATACACTTTACCCGGGGAAATCGCTTATATCTAATATAGGTGGCGATGGCAGCGGAACCAACTCCGGATTAAATCAACTCATATTTAAACCGCTGGATGCAAATCCGATACGATTATCCCGTCAGGAAGTAATTCAAAATGAACTGGCCTTCCTTGCCTTTGCCGACTACAACAGAAAAGCAATGAATCCCTCTCTCTGGAATAAAATCAGACGTAAATTAAACCCCATTTTTAAGCCTGATTAAAAATAATATGCCGGTGCACCGTACCAATTCTTATTTAAAACAATTTATTCCACCTCTCTTGCTGAATCTTCTTAAAAAAAGAAGTAAATACGGTTGGAAAGGAGACTTTGAAAACTGGCAACAGGCAAAAAATCACTCTGGCAATTACGATGACAGCCGCATCCTTGAGAAAGTAAAAGAAGCAATAAGTAAGGTAATAAAAGGGGAAGCAGCCTATGAACGCGACTCGGTTTTATTTGAAAATATCCAGTATTCCTGGCCCCTTCTTTCCGCCCTTTTTTGGATAGCCCTGCAAAAGAAAAGTGTACTGAAGGTTGCGGATTTCGGAGGTTCCCTGGGGAGTTCATATTACCAGAACCAGCAGTTTCTTACCGAATTGTCCTACCTGGAATGGAATATTATTGAACAGGAAAACTTTGTCCGGTGTGGCAGGGAATTTTTCCAGGACAACACCCTTCGGTTTTTTTATTCCATTGACGAATTAATAGATCAGCGGGGAATGCCAGATATTTTGATTCTTTCCTGCGTGTTGCCATACCTGGACAAACCATATGAAGTTTTAAAGAAAATAATGGACCATCAAATACCATATATACTGATCGACAACACGTATTTCAATTACGAGTCCAGAGACCGCATATGCGTGCAGGAGGTTCCACCTGAAATTTATACAGCAAGTTATCCCTGTTGGATGTTAAATTATTCATCTGTTAAAACAAAGTTAACCAACGGATACCGGCTAATCTCAGAACACGAAAACGATTCTTGTATTTCCCTTGATGGAATAGAAATCAGGTACCGTGGCATGTTACTAAAACGGGATGCATGAATATTACAGATAAGATATTACAGTCAAAATATTTTGAAAATCAGCCCCCGGTACTGATTGATATTGGAGCATCCGGAGGCATACATGCAATATGGAAATCCATTGCAGGCTATTCATGTTGTATCGCTTTTGACGCCGACGATCGTGAATTCCAAATGAGCGATGAAAAAAATAGCAGCTATCGAAGGCTGATAAAAATTAACCGGATAGTAAGTAATCAGGCCGC
>JGI1027J12803_100082499_pt1 | contig 17598 bp, 17 predicted proteins | sample IowNatreferecore_FD_12803 | JGI IMG/M metagenome (IMG submission 12803) | reverse complement strand
GGTCGATGCGGATCGGAAGTCGCAATGGCTCAAGAAAAAAGCCGCGATCAACGAGCTTCAGCGCAAAATCACGACGCTAACGCTAGACGGTCGACCTTTGGCAAAGGTGATGAGAGATCCAGGATTTCGGGTCGACCATTTGCCGCCCGCGATTTGCGGATTGGCAGAGCGCTCTACTTGGGATCACGTCATTGCCGAAGCGACTTACGAAGGCTACATTGCGCGCGACAGCCGCTATGGGAACCGCCCGAGCGGTCGTGGTGATTCGAGAATTCCTGAGGGCACAGACTTCGGCTCAATTCCGGGCTTAAGAACTGAAACGCGCCAAAAACTCTCTCGTGTTCGGCCGCGCTCGCTCGATGGAGCAAGGCGTATCTCAGGTTTGACCGCGGCTGATATTGCTATAATAGACATTTGGCTTAGAGCCAGTAACTTACGTAAATGAAATATGCCGCTGTCGTAGTCCTGGCATATCTCCTAGGCTCGATTCCCTTCGGCTTCCTAGCCGGCTTGATCGCTGGGGTTGATGTTCGGAAAAGTGGAAGCGGCAACATCGGAGCGACCAACGTGTTACGCCTGCTCGGAAAAAAATACGGCTATACCGTATTTGTCGCGGACGTGCTGAAGGGTTTTCTGGCCGTACGTTTTGGTCTCTGGCTTGGCGACGACCCCACGGGTAGCCATTTGCTTGGAATAGTGGCAGCGCTGTGCGTTGTCCTAGGCCATTCTTTTCCAATCTGGCTGGGGCTGCGCGGAGGCAAAGGCGTGGCCACGTCCGCAGGCGCATGTATTGGATTGCTGCCAACGCCAACTCTGTTTGCCGCCGTTGTTTGGATAGCGGTGTTTTTTTGTTATCGTTATGTGTCGCTGGCCTCGATCGTAGCCGCTACGGTCCTCCCGATAGTAATCTGGACGATGTCACTTCCCGGTGGTGATGCGGATTATCCGATGCTCGCGTTGTCGGTTGTGGTGGCGGTTCTGGTGATTTGGCGCCATCGCAGTAACATTCTCCGGCTTTTCAAAGGAACCGAGCCCCGATTCGAACGGAAATGACAGAAACGGCGATCATTGGGGCGGGGGGCTGGGGCACCGCCCTGGCAGCTCTCTGGGCGGCCGACGGTCGGCACATTTCGCTTTGGGGTAACCATGCCGAGCGAATTTCTCGGATTCAGGCGTCGCGTGAAAATACTGAATATTTACCGGGCGTTTCGCTGCCAACAAATGTGCACGCGACGCACGACTTCGCCGATTGCCGGGAAGCGGACCTTCTTGTATTCGTGACCCCATCGATCGCGATGCGCGAGATCGCGACACGCCTCCGCGCCGCCGGGATTCGGAAGGACGCGATGCTGCTCAGCTGCACAAAAGGCATTGAACATGGCCTTGGATTGCGCATGAGCGAGGTGCTCTCTGAGATATTTCCCACTCATGAAATCGCTGTTCTCTCAGGCCCGAACCTCGCAGTCGAGGTCGCCCGCGGACTGCCTACTGCTACTGTGATTGGGTGCGTCAACGAGGATCGCGCGAGTGAGCTCCAAGCTTTGCTCGGCAGTGAATTGTTTCGGATTTACACGAGTACAGATGTCACCAGTATTGAACTAGGGGGTGCCCTGAAAAACGTTTTCGCACTCGCAGCCGGCGTGAGTGACGGGCTAGGTTTGGGCGACAACTCGAAGGCCGCGCTAGTCACGCGTTCGCTCGCCGAACTCCTGCGGCTCGGCACGGCCATGGGCGGTCATGCGCGCACCTTTTATGGTTTGAGCGGCGCCGGCGATTTGATCGCGACCTGCTTCAGCAAACACAGCCGGAACCGTCGTGTGGGAGAACGCCTTGGACGCGCAGAACCGCTGCGGGAAATTCAGGCAGACATGCAAATGGTGGCGGAAGGAATTCCAACGGCGCGCAGTGCCTACGAATGCGCCCAACGTCTAGGAGTCGAGACGCCAATCATCGACCAGGTCTACGCTGTCCTATATCAAGACAAGCCGCTGCTGTTGGCAATGCAGGATTTGCTCGGACGCGACCCAAAAGCGGAAAGACTTTAGGGTAGATGTCGACACACCTGTTGCAGCGCTTCGCAATAAACGACGTGTTCCACCGTTTGAATGCGCGCGTGCAAGGACTGGGGCGTGTCGCCCGTTAACACCGGCACTTCGCGCTGCATGATAATGTCCCCGTGGTCGATTTGATGGTCCACAAAATGGACGGTCACGCCGGTGACCGTTTCTCCGGCGTCTAAAGCCTGTTTCCATGCTTCGAGTCCGGGAAACTTGGGCAATAGGGAAGGATGGATGTTAACTATGCCGCGTGGAAACGCGCTGAGCATTTCCTGTTTCAGGATGCGCATGAATCCGGCCAGAACCACCAGTTGCACGTTTGCCTCGCGCAATATCTTCACCAATTCCGCTTCCCGCGCCGGCTCAAGACGCGTGCGGAAACGGCCGGGCGGTAAATAGGCGTTCGGCACGCCGAATTCGCGGGCGATATCGAGAATTGGCGCATTAAGGACGTCGGAAATCACGACTTTTGCTTCAGCGGACAGTTTGCCGTCGCGAATCGCTTCCAACACGGCGCGACAATTCGAGCCTTTGCCGGAGCCGAGGATGCCGATAGGAACTTTCATCAAACGCCACGTTCAATTTTTTCGATTAATCCCGACGTGGAATAGCCATTTTCAAATGGGACAATTCTTATTTCTGTTCCCATTTGCTGAAGCGCTCTCCGTTCATCTTCGTTTAACGTCTCTGCCGCGTAATCGCCTCCTTTGACATAAATATCGGGATGAGCGGCGACCAGAAACTGTGTCGCTCGCAGCCCTGGAAAAATCACGACATAATCGACCGATCGTAGTGCGGCCAACACTTCGGCCCGGTCCTGTTCGCTGTTGAAAGGACGATCATCGCCCTTCAATTCGCGAACGGAATCATCACTGTTCAGGCCCACGACGAGAGCGTCGCCGAGTTTTCGCGCAGCGGCGAGATAACGCACGTGACCGACATGTAGGAGATCGAAGCAGCCGTTCGTCGCAACAACGCGTTTGCCAGCGTCATGTAACCGCTTTGATTCTCGCGCGATCTGCGCGATCGACATGATTTCCGCCATCACCTGCTCAAACTACGCACCGCAATGCCCGCGGCAGCAATTCGAAAGTTGCCGGCTCATTCCCAATCAATTCTCCATCAACATTGAACCACATTCCAGGTCTAGAACTTATCGCAACGCGTTTTGCCCGGTGGAACAAGATTGCATCGGCCGAGAGATGCTTGCCCATCAGGATCTGTGCGGCAAGCAACGCCAGGTCGGCTTTGCCCCGCTCGGGAATGAGAATTACATCCAGCAATCCATCCGTAAGGTCTGCCTCCGGCGCAATCGGGATTCCGCCGGCGACGTATCGTCCGTTGGCGATGACAACATTATAAAGGTCGAGCTCGACCGGGGACGCATCGTCCAGACTCACCCGCGTAGTATAACCGCGCAGCTCTGCGAAGGCAGCGGCGGCGGATCGCAGATAAGCCAGCGGTCCCCAGGTCCGCTTCATCTCGGGAGTAAGCTTTTCGTCAACCATGCCGCTGAATCCACCCGAGGAGACGTTAACGAAATATCGCACCTGATCGCTCGTAACCCGTACCAGATCTATCTCCCGCGTGTTCGCCGGAGCGATTTTGGCAATTGCCCCCTCGATGTCGATCGGAAGTCCAAGGTGCCGTGCAAAGTCATTGCCAGTCCCGAGTGGGAGGATGGCAAGAGCAGCATTGCAACCAGCGGCTGCGATTCCATTAACTACTTCGTTCAAGGTCCCATCGCCGCCTGCTGAAACGATCAACTCGTGTCCAGCTTCGCTTGATTCACGCGCAAAATTCTCGGCATCGCCAGCTTTCTCGCTGATGTACAATTGATCCGGGTGCAAATCAGAAAGCCGTTCCCTGATCGCCTCCGCATCTTTTACCGACCCTGCGGTTGGATTTAAAATAATGGACGTCTTCATTGTTCCCGGCCGATTTCGCGACTGCTTGCATCAAACAATCGGCAGAGAACCGTTTTGCGCTTGCATTGCTGATACATCGGCGGAGTGATAAGGCCCCTCCATGGCAAAGCAGGATGACAATAGTAAGGGGACTGGAAGATATCGGATTTCGGAGGGACCAATAACATCCTCTCCTCCCACCACTGTAATAACGGATTCTGCCGACGCTGTGTTTCCAGCGCCGTCGGACACACCGATCTTATTCGCGATCGCGCGTGATCCGCGGACTCTGTTTGTTTGCTGGAGCGTGAACTGGCCGGCTGTTTTCACCAACGGTCTGCCTCCAGATCGGCGCGCGCACGTGCGGCTGTATTCCCGAGGAACCAGCAAAACGATTGGAGTTGAGCCGACTTTGGGAAACTGCACCCTTCAGGACCTCGACCCGGGAGAGACCTACGCGATTGAACTCGGGTATTATGCCCCGGCCCATTCATGGCATGCGATCGCGATCGGCAACGAGGTAATGATGCCACTCGAATCGGAACCACCAGGTGAGGACGTCGAGGTGGCCACGATCCCGTTCCATCTCACGTTCGAGCGCATGCTCAACCTGGTCGGCAACGATAGCCCGGGCGAGCTGGCGCAAACCCTTGCGCGAATTCAAGAGCGCGCAGCGAAATCGGAGGATCTTACTGCGCAGGAAAATGAAGTATTGCGCGCGCTCCACGTGTCGGCGGACGATCTGCGGAAGCAGGCTGCGTATCGCGAATCTCTTACGAAATCCGACAAGATTCGCGATCGCAGGGAAGCGTTTTCCGAAACGATTGGAGCCAGTCCGCGCCAGGGATTCGGCGGAAGCAGTGCTTCCAGCAGTTTCGGAGGTAGCAGTTAGGGCGTTAGCTTGATTCCCTCCGGCATCTCCGGAGGTGGTTCGCTGATGCGGCTGTGATTCTTGCCATAGGCAAAATAGAAGATGAGTCCAATCGCCAGCCAAACGATCAGCCGCATCCAGTTCGTCCATCCCAGGCCGTAGATCATCGCGCCGCAGACGAGGATGCCGAGCGTTGCGACAAGCGGCGCAGCCGGGACACGGAACCCGCGTTCTAACTCAGGACTGCGCACGCGCATGATCCAAACGCCGGCGCAGACAAGCATAAAGGCAAATAACGTTCCGATGCTGGTCATTTCGCCCGAGACATCCGCCGGAACGAACGCAGCGAACAGTCCGGTGAAGAGGAAGAACAGCATGTTCGACTTGTACGGTGTTCGGAATCGCGGGTGCACCTCGGAAAAAATTCTTGGAACAAGGCCGTCGCGACTCATGGAAAAAAAGACGCGCGATTGGCCGAGCAACATGACCAGGATGACCGAGGAAAATCCCGCGAGAATTGCCACCGTGACGGATTTCGATAGCCACTCGTAGCCCGGCATGTATTTGGTGATTGCGTACGCGACTGACGCTTCGCGGCCCGCGGCCCGAAAATCTTGGACCGTTGCTACTCCGCTCAGTACCCACGAGAACAGCACGTACAGAATCGTGCAGATTCCCAGTGATCCAAGAATGCCTATGGGCATGTCGCGCTTGGGGTTTCGCGCTTCCTGGGCGGCGGTAGAAACCGCATCGAAACCGATGTACGCAAAAAACACGACGCCCGCCGCGCCGAGTATGCCGAGGATTCCGCCGTAGTGATGAGTGATCCCCTGTGGCGTAACGTAAGTCGTCGGCGCGGGCATCAGCGGCGTGTGATTTGCCGGATTTATGAATTGCCAACCAATACCGATGAAGAGCAACACAATGCTGACTTTCAGAAGAACAATTATCCCGTTCACAAATGCGGACTCCTTCGTTCCGCGAATGAGCAGGGCGGTTAGGAGGAACAAAATGAACAGTGCGGGCAAGTTCATAATCCCGTGAACTCCGGTCGGGTCGTGTTCGAACGGCGAATGCGACCATTGATAGGGAATGCGCAGCCCAAACCAATCCAGGACACGGTTCGCGTACTCGCTCCACGCGATCGAGACAGTCGAGGCGGCGACGGCGTATTCGAGGATGAGGTCCCAACCGATAATCCAAGCGACGAGCTCGCCCATCGTCGCGTAGGAATAAGTGTAGGCGCTGCCCGCGACCGGGATCATGGAAGCGAACTCCGCGTAACAAAGGCCTGCAAAGGTGCAGCCGATACCGGCAACGATAAAGGCGAGGACGACAGACGGACCGGAGCGATCCGCAATAGCGGCCGCGGTGCGGACAAACAAGCCGGCGCCGATAATTCCGCCAATGCCCAGCGCAATCAGGTTAATGGGGCCGAGGGATCGCTTGAGACTGTGCTCGCCGACTTCCTGCGCCTCTGCCATCAGCCGGGCGAGAGGCTTCTTCGCGAATAGATTTGCCATGCGTCGTTAGTTTGATTCGGTTCCGGCGGATTAAGTGACTCCGTTGTCCGATATGGTTTCGGGTGATCTCCTCCAAAGGAAATAAACCGGTACTCCGCTGAGTACGATAATGAGGCCGGGCCAGGTGGTAGCGGTTTGATAAATGAAGAGGACCCCGAGGATGACACTCGCGCCAACGATGTAGAGCGCTGGTACTATCGGGTAACCGAAAGCCTTGTAGGGGCGTTCGGCGTCGGGCCGTTTTCGTCGAAGCATGAAGATACCCAGGATCGTCAGAATGTAGAAGATGAGCGCGGCGGAGATCACGTAGTCAAGCAGATTGCCGTACAGATTGCCGTAGCCTGTAACCGCACCTGCGGCGTCTGTTTTCACCGTCCGTGGCAGCACGAGCGCGCCGGCCCAGATCCCTTGGACAACCAGCCCCCAGCCGGGCACGTGATTCTTGTTCAACCGACTGACGGACCGAAAAAAGAGTCCGTCCCGTGCCATCGCGTAGTAGGCACGTGCGCCTGCGAGGATCAGTCCGTTATTGCACCCAAATGTCGATACCATGATCGCGACCGCCATAATCACAGCACCGAGTCCCGGAAAAATGACGTTGGCTGTTTCTGAGGCAACGCGATCGCTGGGCGCGTTTTGGATCGCGGAAAACGGCAGGGCAGCGAGGTAAGCAACATTTGCCAGCAGGTATAACGTGATCACGAGAATCGTGCCGAGAGCTAACGACAAAGGAACGTTTCGGCGGGGATTGACTACTTCGCCCGCAGTAAAGGTGATGTTGTTCCAGGCATCAGCTGAAAAGAGGGAGTTTGTTTGCGCGACGCAGATAGCGACAAAGAGACCGAACCCAGTTGCGGCCGTGAGGCCTTTTCCAACCTCCTGCAATCCTCCACGCAACGTCCAGACATCGGAAAAATTCTCCGCACCCGCGCCCGATCGCAGCCCGACTATGATGCCCAGCAGAATGAGTGCGATCAGCGCACCTGTTTTGGCAGTTGTGAAAATGTTCTGTACGATTTTGCCGAGCTTCAGCCCGAGCGTGTTGGTGAACGTGAGCAGCGCGATCAACAGGAGGCCGACGAGTTGCGCGGTCGAGAGCGAGAGAGCGTAGCCGCCCAAGCGGATCGGTTCGATCAAATAGTTGGATTCGGAAACCCATGGAATTAGCACACCCATGTAGCGTGAAAATCCGACGGCGACTGCGGCGATGGTCCCGGTCTGAATGACGAGGAAAAGTGTCCAGCCGTAGAGAAAACCCCACAGAGGCGAGAATGCTTCGCGCAGATACACATATTGCCCGCCCGCCTTCGGCATCATCGCGGCGAGCTCGCCATAGGAGAGCGCCGCCACAAGGGTAAGCACGCCGGTCACAATCCAGACGACAAGCAACCAACCGGGCGCGCCGACCTGCCGCGCGATGATAGATGATACAATAAAGACGCCCGAACCGATCATCGAGCCCGCAACCAGCATCGTCGAGTCGAGCAGGCCGAGCCCGCGTACGAGTTTGTTCTCTGCGTCAGTTGGCTGCGTGATCGTGGTAGAAGACTTCATGAGCTTCGTCATTTAGCGGGTTGAAGCGCGGGAAGCAATGCTATGCAGAGTTCCACTCTCCATCGGGCCTAACTCGTGCTATTCTGCGCGCACTTATGTCAGCTCGGGCTCGCATCTTACTTCTGCTGCTCGCCTTTTTGTGCAGCACGTTGCCGGCCACCTTTGCCCAAAACCCCGCGCGCCGTGCAGACAAAATCGAGCAGGCGTCGTCTCGATTCGAAGCCCTGCGCCTACAACGTTCGCCACAAAACCACCTCATCGTTAGGGCGTATATTAATGGCAAACCTGCCATGCTGGGGGTTGACACCGGCGCGCCGGTCAGCGCCATCGCAACGAGCCGGCGGCAACATTACGGGCTAACCCCAATACCAGGGACTTCGAAATTGCCGCCGCGGCTGATGATTAACGGCTCGTTTAGCGCTGTCGGCATCGCCAAATCGCTGCGGATTGGCGCGCTCAATCTGGTCGATGAACCAATGGTTGCGATCAATCTGGGGCCCGAAAGTCGCGCTGCGCGGATTCGCGGTGAACAGGAGATCGACGGTATTCTAGGCGCGGACATTTTATTTCCGACCCGGGCGGTTCTTGATTGCCAGCGCCAGCTCCTGATCCTGAACATGGCTCCCCAGTCGGAAGAGAGGACGCCGGGAATGGACTACACCGGCTTTCACAGCGTGCCGATTCATGTCAGCGATGGGTATAACTTGTACGTCGATGGAGCGATTAACGGCGCGCCCGCGCAGTTAATGGTAGATACAGGTGCCTTTGCAACTCTGTTGCACCGTCCGTTTTTGAAACGAATCAAGGTGCGCTTGTACGACACGCCTTTCAGCTCTGCCGCCGTTAACCTCAATCAACGCGGTGTTCAGATTGCGCGCATCCGTCGCCTAACGGTGGGATCGTTCAGCATCGTTGGCCATGATGTCGGCGTGATCGATCTCGCGGGATTGATCCATGGCGGTTTGCTTCAGGGGAAACGCCCCGTCGCAGGCTTACTCGGGGGCGAGCTGCTGCAGCGTCACCATGGCATTATCGATTTTGGGGCGCGTCGCCTTTATTTAAAGAGCGGCTGAGGTCATTCGATGTCGATTTCGCGCACGCGCTTCTGCATGCGGACATTTTCGACGGCATTGCGGATCTTGTCGCCCAAGCCGAGCGCGATCGGGATGGCGTCAATGACAACGAGCGGATTAGAAAGATCGGTCGTGTTGATGCGGACATTCTCAAGTCCACACATGCGCGACCAAAACGGCTGTTGCATCTCGAGATCCTTCACTCGATAAAGCTCAAGGGTGTCGGTCGCCTTGTTCAGCACGCCTCTGCTCGTTTTCAAGCGCTCTGTAGTTAAGAGATAAACTTTGTTTTTCGTCTGGAGATATCGAACAAGGGCAATGAAGATCGGGACGATTAGCAGCGACAGAAAATAGAGACCGATACTTCGCACCGGTTCTGACGCACTGCGCCAGGTAAACACAGTAATTAGAATGATTATCCCACACGCCAGCACGCAGGTAAGGAAGAGGCCCAGGTTCTTCAGTTGCGATGATGTTCCGCGCCAGACTGTTTCTTCAGCCACGAGGCCATTCTCCCTCGCCGGCAACGCGAGCACAAGTCGGTGATCACGCAGGCCTTCGTTTTGGGCGCGGGCCTTGGCACCCGTCTTCGCCCGCTCACCGACGATCTTCCGAAACCGCTGGTACCGATTTTCCAAAAGCCGTTGATCACCTTTGCTCTCGATCATCTCCTGGATGCCGGCTGCAACAACTTAGCGGTTAACACTCACCGCTTGCCGGAAAGATTTGCTGAGGTATTTCCCGATTCGCGTTACCGCGATAGGCGCATTCTTTTCCTGCACGAGCCGGAAATCCTGGGCACTGGAGGAGGAATTAAGAATGCGCATCGATTTTTCGAGAGCGAACCGTTTGTTGTTTACAGCGGGGACATTCTGACCGACTTCGATCTGGCACCGTTATTCGAAGAGCATGCTCGAGCAGGCAACGAGGTCACGCTTGCGCTGAGAAAAACGCATTTTCCGCCTACGATTACGCTGCAGCATGGTCGTGTTGTCAGTATTGGGGGCGAAAAGGCTGAAGCGGAGTACGACTTTGCAAACGTCTCCGTTTGGAATCAAAAGATCATTTCGCACATTCCTTCTGGTGGGTCAGTCTCATTTATTCCGACGCTGGTCGAAGCTATAAAAAGAGGTGAAAGGATCGGCGGTTTCGTGGTGAATGATGGCAAATGGTTCAACATTGGTTCGGCCAAGGATTACCTTGGGGTCCACCGCGTCATTTGCGAGGAACAGTGGAAACCTGGCTACCTGGATCCTAACCAGCAGTGGCCGACGCGGGTAGCGCCGAGCGCTGTAATCGATCCGAGTGCGACCCTTTCCGGTTTTTATTCCGTCGGTGCCAATAGCTGCATCAATGAAAACGCGAAACTCACCGACACGATTGTTTGGCCCGGTGCACAAATTGCTTCTCGAAGTGTGCTGACAAGTTGTATTGTCCGCACCCAAAACACGGCTCAGGGGACCGTGCGGGATGCCATTATCTAAGTGAAAACCGAGCTGCTCCTTCGCCAGACGCGATTGCGCCTGCCCGCTTTTAGTAGTGGGCGGATCGAGATTAACGCCATAGAAAAGGGAGGCTCCGATCGTCGGTTTTATCGTGTTCGCTGCTCGAGTGAGCAATCGCTCATTTTGGTCAAATACAATCGCGAGCGGGAAGAGAACTGCCACTACGTTCGCATCGCGGAATTTCTGACGGAGAAAGGCATTCGTTGCCCGAAGATTTATTTTCATGACCCGAATGAAGGTCTGATTTGGATTGAAGACCTGGGTGAGAGCGATCTTTTTAGCTTCAGGAACGACGAATGGATGATCCGCCGCGCACTCTACCATTCAGCACTCGATGAAATTGCGCGGCTCCATGAACTGCCGGAGCACGACTGGACTCAATTACGGGGCTCGATGCCACCGGAATTTTCGGCCGCGCTTTACCAGTGGGAGCAGAATTATTTTTTTGAAAATTGTCTCGGGCGGGTATTTGGGCTGGATCAGGCGATTCTGAACGACCTGTCGTGTCTCCCCGGGCTAGGGGCGATTGCGGAGGAGCTTGCCGCCCGTCCTCGCGTCCTCGTTCATCGTGATTTTCAATCGCAGAACCTGATCATCCGGCGGGGCCAGGCCTACCTGATTGACTTTCAAGGCATGCGTCCCGGGCTAGCCGAATACGATTTGGCCTCGCTGCTTTATGATCCGTACGTAGGACTCGCTCCGGTCGAGCATGAGGAGCTTCTTTCGTATTATTTGGAGCGACGAGAGATGCAGGTGGACGCGAGCGGGTGGCGTGAGCGGGTGCGACTTTGCGCCGTGCAACGTCTCATGCAAGCTCTTGGGGCCTATGGATTTCTGGGACTTGCAAAAGGCAATCGGCATTTCCTTGGCCACATTCCGACCGCGCTTGTGTCCCTGCGTAATGTCGTGAAGGAGCTGCCCGCGCTGAACGCTTTGGGTGCGGCGCTTGCTTATCTGCCTGCCGATGTCGACCCCGACCCCGACTAGGGAGCAGGTTCTTCTTCCCAAAACTGGCCACGAAAGGCACAACGCCACGATGGCGGACGTGAGCCAAGGCGCCGATTCCTGGCGACGCTACGTCGCGTGGGGGGCAATGCTGGTCGGAAGCGCTGTGCCAAATATTGTCTGCCGCCTTGCCGGCCACGGTACGCCCTACTTATTACCGGTGGCCCAAACGGTCCTGCTTGTAATCTTGGCCATCCTAGTTGATCGATCGCCACGCTTAAAACCGTTGACGGGTTTTCTTCTCACGATAGCAATCGTCCGACTCGGCTGGTTCGCTATAGCACCGATGCTCGATGACTGGGCGTTCATTCGCGACAACCTCGCGAATGCAAACTGGGGCGCGCAGCAATTTATTCAGCGGCTGTTGTTAGTTGTAGGCGCAGTGCTCCTGCTGACTACGCTCATTAGACGTAGATTCACTCGAAAAGACCTTTTTTTACGTGTTGGTGATTTGCGCGCTCCGGCGCAGCCGGAAGCGATCCTCTGGTTCCGTAAACCAATTCCATGGATGCGGCTCGGTCCGCAGTTACTGCTTATTTTTGGAATTGCTCTGCCGGGTTTTTTGTTCGTAACTCTGCGCCCTGATTTCGATTTATTGCCGCGCCTTGTGCAACTGCTCCCATGGGGGCTGGCTACTGCGGCACTCAACGCCGCCAACGAAGAGTTTCAATTTCGCTGTGTTCCACTGGCGCACCTTCGAAACGCGCTGCCCGAGCGCGAAGCTGTGTGGTTAACGGCCGTTTTTTTTGGCCTGGGTCATTATTTCGGCCAACCTTCAGGTGCCGTAGGCGTTGTCATGGCAACTCTTGCAGGTTGGATCTGGGGAAAAAGCATGCTCGAAACGCGAGGAATGGGATGGGCCTTCGGAATTCACATGGTTCAGGACGTCGTGATCTTTTGTTTTCTGGCCTTGTCCGTCAAAGGCTAGCGTAGAAACGGGTTGGTCATCCGTTCCTGACCGATGATCGTGGGCGGTCCATGACCTGGAAGGACCACAACAGAGTCGCCGAGAGGAAACAGCTTTGCTTTGATCTCGCGAAACAGCAGATCGGCATCTCCGCCTGGCAAGTCCCAACGACCAACGCCGCCGGCGAACAGAACATCGCCGCCCACAACCACATTCTGCTCGCGTGAAAAAAAACAAACGCTCCCCGGGCAATGTCCCGGCACCTCGAGCACCTGAAACTTCTCACCCGCGAAATCGCGTTCAGCTTCCTCGTTGACGAAGAAATCTGGCTGCACCGGTTCTACATCAAACCCGAATCCGAAATTTCGAAAGAAATCGGGATCGGAAATCATGGGAGCAGTTTGCGGATGGCAACCAATCGGGCAGGCAAATCGTTGCTTGATTTTGGCAAGGTCCAGGATGTGGTCGATGTGCCCGTGGGTGAGTAGCAGGAGCCTGGGGGTAATACCACGCTGCCGAAGCCAATCACAGCTGCCGTCCGGGGCGTCAAACAGGATCGGCCCGTGTGGGGCGTTCCACACGTAGCAATTGGTCTCGAACATGCCGCCGCAAAACGTTTCGTACTTCATCGGCCAACGTCAGCGTCTTAATGCGGGTCATTTTTGAATGTTCCGCCCCGCCGATTGTCTTTAATCGCAGCAATGGTCATTGAATCAAGGGAGGTTCTTGCGTTCCGGTCAGCAATCTGCGACCATTAAAAACCTCAATTTTAGGGAATGAAGCTACGCTTTCGTCTTTCCGCCGCTATCGCGGCGATTTCAGTGGTCAGTTTCGCAACGGCGCCGGCGACGTTCGCGAAGTCCGATCTGGAAAATATCTGCATTTCGGTTGGCCGTCTCCTTGAGGAGGGGCACTACACCCATCATCAGCTGAATGATGAGATGTCCCGAAGCATCCTGCGCACTTACCTCGAGATCCTTGATTTCAGCCATCTCTTTCTAACGCAGCAAGATGTCGACGCGATCGTCGCGAAATACGGCAACTCGCTGGATGACGATATTCTTCTCGGCAACCTCAAACCTGCCTACGAGATCTATGATCTGTATCAGAAGCGGGTGGATGAACGCGTCGCGAAGATCAAAGAATTTCTGAAGCAACCGCCCGACTTCAAAACTGCTGGCAGCATTGAATTGAGCCGGCAAAAAGTCCCGTGGCCAAAAGACGAAGCCGAGGCGGACGATCTCTGGAAAGGCCGAATCACGAGCGAGCTTTTGCAGGAACATTTAAGCGAACACCCAATCGAACCGGGGCCGCAGCTGGTTGCACGCCGCTACGATCGTCTAACGCGTAACGTGCACGAAGAGGACCGGGACGAGCAGGCGAAATATTTCCTTGATGCGGTGGCGCAGTCCTACGACCCGCATTCGGAGTACCTGAGCAAGGCCGATTTGAAGAACTTCAGCATTAACATGGGTCTCTCGCTTGTTGGTATCGGCGCCATGCTGCGAACGGAAGATGGTTACGCCAAGATCGAGAGCCTCGTTCCCGGAGGACCGGCGCAAGTGGATGGCCGGCTTAAGGTGGGGGATCGGATTACCGCTGTTGGACAGGCCACGGGTGACCTGGTGGACGTCAGGGACATGCGTCTCGACAAGGTCGTCGAGATGATCCGTGGCAAAAAGGGATCGAAGGTTCGGTTGCTGGTAATTCCCGCGGACTCAGCGGATCCGTCGCAGCGCAAGAACATCGAGCTCGTCCGCGATGAGATTAAGCTCAAGGACCAGGAGGCGCGGGCCGACATCATCATCAAGAAAGATCAGGACGGTAACCCGGTGAAGCTCGGTTGGATCACGCTGCCTTCGTTCTATGCTGACATGGATCACCACGCGAAGAGCACAACCAGGGATGTTGCGGCGTTACTTCGTCGTCTAAAAAAAGAAAACATTGCCGGGTTGGTGGTGGATTTGCGGCGCAACGGTGGGGGTTCTCTCGAAGAAGTCATTTCGCTAACGCACCTGTTCATAAAACCAGGCCCGGTGGTGCAAACGAAGGGGTCAAATGGATATACGACCGTGTCCAGCGAGCCGAATCCGGGCCTCGCCTATTCCGGGCCAATGGTCGTATTGACGAGTCGGCAGAGCGCTTCGGCCAGCGAAATCTTTGCGGCTGCTCTGCAAGATTATGGGCGAGCCGTGATTGCCGGCGATCAGAGCACTTTCGGGAAGGGCACAGTGCAAACGATCCTGGAGATCGGCCGATTCACCTCCCTGCTCGGAAATCGCTCACAGGAGGACGGGGCGCTCAAGCTGACCATCCAGAAATTCTATCGCGTTGCTGGCGGTTCGACCCAGTTGCATGGAGTCGCTTCCGACATCGTCCTGCCGTCGCTGACCGATTTGCCTGAGTTTGGCGAGGGCGCGCTCAAAAATTGCCTCCCTTACGATGAAGTGCCCAAGGCAAAATTTACGAAGTGGAGTGAGCCCGTTTCACTCTATCTCGACGAGTTAAGGCGCCGATCGGCCGAACGTATCCAAAGTGATCCGGAATTTCATTACGTGATGGAAGATATGGATCGCCTGCGGCATCGGATCGACGATAACCGGATTTCATTGAATGAAGATGTGCGCAAGAAAGAGCTCGCCGACGACAAGATGCGCAAGGAACTCCGCGCGAAAGAGCGTTTGGCGCACAACACCGAGGAACCACGAGTATATCGCGTGACTCTCGACACCGTCGACAAGCCGAATCTTCAACTCATCATGTACCCAGGGAAGCTGGCCTCAGCGAGGAAGAATGGCTCCATAAAAGCGGCCCCAGAGGCGGCGGGCGATGCTGACACCGAAAATAACGACATTTTCGGCAACCTGGATGATGCGACCAAAGAACCAGTGATCGATCCAGAGCGGGACGAGGCGGTTAATATCCTCGAGGATCTGGTTCATTTCGAGCACGGGCCGAAGACGGCGAGTGCTGCTCATTAATTAAGTCTCAGCGCCACCACGGATCCAGCCGCGGGTCGTACCGGGGATCGAACCGGGGATCGTAATACCGCGGATCGCGTTGCGGGGCGCCAAAAATGGGGGGGAATCGGAACGGTTGAGGTCCGTACTGGAAATATTGACGTGTCCGTGGCGTGCGACCGAACACGTGCACGGGAGCGCCCACTTCGACAGTATTGAAGAAAGCAATGGCCAGTTGTTCCGGCATTCGCACGCAGCCATGTGAGGCAGGATAGCCGGGAAGGTATCCGGCGTGCATTCCATCGGCGCCGTGGAAGCGCATAAAATAATGCATCGGCGCGGGAATGAATTTGCCGCCGCGGGGAACTTTCATGTCGACATCGGCGTCGGCCACAACCGTGCGACCATAACCGTCAACGATCTTGCCGTAGATGCTTGAAGAATGGTTCCGCTCTTTCTCGATGACGCTAAAGGACCCTGTTTCCGTCAGGTGACCAGCCCGTCCGCTGGATATCGGACTGGCCAAAACCGCGCGGCCATTGCGCACGAGATAAGCCCGCTGCTGCTGCAAATCGATTTCGACGCGATAAGGTGACTGGGCAAAGCTATCCTTCGCCACACCTCCGAGAACTGTCGCTGCGATCACCCATTTTGCCCAGCGCATACAGCCGCAATTCGACGTAATTTGGCCGAATAAATTCAGACCGCAATGGGTGCTTTGATCGACGGATACGGGTCGTAACCGAGCAATTCGAAATCTTCGAATTGGAAGTCGCAGATGTTTTTGACGTCGGGATTCAGGCGCATCTGTGGCAATGGCCGGCATTTGCGCGCAAGTTGTTCGCGTGCCTGCTCCAGATGGTTTTGGTAAAGATGCAGATCACCAAAGGTGTGAACGAAATCGCCCGCTCGCAGGTTCGTGATCTGGGCAACCATCAACGTCAGCAGGGAATAGGATGCGATATTAAAGGGCACTCCCAGAAAGAGATCTGCGCTGCGCTGATAAAGTTGGCAACTCAGCTCACCGTTATTGATGTAGAATTGAAAAAGAACGTGACACGGCGGCAATGCCATCTGTTCGATCTCGGCAGGATTCCATGCACTCACGATCAAACGCCGGCTGTCCGGCTTTGATTTGATCTGATCGATAACATTTTTGATCTGGTCAACATGAGCGCCGTTAGTGCCACGCCAATCACGCCACTGCGCGCCATAAACCCGGCCGAGGTCGCCATTCTCGTCCGCCCATTCGTCCCAAATGGTTACGCCGTGCTCGTTCAAGTAACGAACGTTGGTATCCCCTCGTAGGAACCAGAGCAGTTCGTAAATGATCGACCTGAGATGCAGTTTCTTGGTCGTCAGCAGCGGAAAACTTTGTCGCAGATCGAACCGAGCCTGCGCGCCAAATACCGACAGCGTCCCGACTCCCGTCCGATCACGGCGTTTTTGTCCCTGTTCCAGGACGAGCCGCAGCAAATCGTGGTACTCGCGCACAAAAAACGTTATCGCCGCGAGTCAAATTCGCGAGAAAAATCAACAGTCGAGAACTGAGCAGAAGCGACTTCGTGTCGCTTATCTTTGTAGAGACTTCAACGCGGCTTCGAGCTCGTCCTTACGCTCATTCAACGTTTGCAGGCGCAATTTCCAGCGATGCAACTGGATGCTGAGTTGATTGATGTAGCCGGTTACTTCGGTTCGCTGTGATTCGTTCTCTTTCAGGCGACGTTGCACCTCGGTGATCTGCACCGGTAGCGTTGCGGGCAGGCTCACAGTCGAGGGAACGACCGTTGGCTTGCCGCACTGCCGACAAGTGAGGGTCATTCCCGCAGCCGCGCCGTCGACGACCAATGGACTGGAGCAATGCTGACAATTAAAGAGGATGTCAGCCGCAGTTTCGGTCTGTGCAGGGTCCATCGTTCTAAGAAATTCTAGCAAAGCCTATACCAGTGGCAGCGTGACGAGCTGACGCGGACATTGATTTACCGCGCGTAGAAGGCGCGACTTTATGTCCCATTATGAGGCAGGCGCAAAATCCTCCCGTCTAGCATAAGTCCATTATGGCCAAATAATTACGCCTGAGATTGGCTTGATGGAACGACCATTGCTAGAATGCCGGGTCGGAGGACTGTACTCGAATGGCAAAAGTTTTAGGTATCGATCTAGGGACCACTAACTCCTGTATGTCCGTGATGGAAGGTGGCGACCCGGTGGTTTTGGAAAACAGCGAAGGCGCGCG
>JGI1027J12803_100029975_pt1 | contig 17613 bp, 13 predicted proteins | sample IowNatreferecore_FD_12803 | JGI IMG/M metagenome (IMG submission 12803) | reverse complement strand
GGGCTTTATGGCATTTTAGTTAAATTACGATTGATGATGAATGGGTCTGACAGGTTATTTTTTTATTTTTTTGCCCGTCAAACTTTCGTCATTTTTCCCCATTCAATGTGAGTTGTCATATTTTTCGAAAGGAGGATCAATTGGTGCTCAATCTTGTGTCGATGATTATCAAAAACACGCCAGACAATAACCTGCCAATCATAGTCAATTCCAAAACAATCTAAACCAACATGATGAAAATACTAGTAGTAGACGACGAGCGCGATGTCAGGGCGCTATTTGAACAGCGGTTCCGCAAAGAGATACGGGATGGAGAAATGAATTTTGCTTTTGCCTACTCGGGAGAAGAAGCATTGGGATATCTCAGGGGGCTGAATCATGAAGCAGTCCTGATTTTATCGGATATCAATATGCCCGGCATGAGCGGCCTGGAACTACTGAAACATATCAAGGAGAAATTCGAAAAGCCCCCTCCGGTGGTCATGATGATCACTGCTTTCGGTGACGATGAAAACTATACCCATGCCATGAAATTGGGCGCTGATGATTTCTTGACGAAACCCCTTAATTTTAACCAATTAAGGGAAAAGCTCAAAATGGTGAAATGATTTTGGGCAAGCCATTATAAATTGCTGATGCCTGAAGACAATATCAAATCCGGACAACAACCTTCTTTTTTCAGCCTGATGATTTGGGCTGTGGGCCTATCCAGACCTTATCGGAAATGGGTGGCCGCTATTCTTTTTGCAATGCTGATCGAAGCAGTGATGAGCGTTGCGACACCATGGCCGCTGAAAATCATCATAGATGATGTGGTCGGCCGGGGAACGCTGCCCCAGAGACTTCACTGGCTGAATTACCTGTTCCCGTTAAATAGCAAAGTAGCGATGGCCGGTGTCATCGCCTTGGGATTTGTTTTGATCAATGCGATCGGATCCCTGGCGGGATATATTAACAGTTATTTCAATGAAAATGTGGCGCAGCATGTTGCAAATGATCTTCGCCGAAAAATATATCACCATCTTCAGCACCTTTCTCTTTCTTATTATGATACACACCAGACCGGTAAATTATTAAGTACGATTACGGCAGATGTTTCCACCATTCAGGATTTTGCCTCTTCAACGCTCCTTACGATCCTTGTAGATGCGATGACTATTTTCGGTATGCTGGTTTTGATGTTTTACCTGGATACCGGCTTCACCTTCGCCGCGCTGGCTGTAACACCATTTTTGCTCCTTTTTGTTTCCCGTTTTAAAAGAGTAATGAAGAAAGCAACCCGGGAAGTCAGGAAGGATCAAAGCAGTATGCTTGTCATTTTACAACAGGGATTGGAATCTATCCGCTCGGTTAATGCGTTTGGCCGTCAGGATTTTGAAGAGGACAAACTGAAGCAAATCAGTCAGGAGACCATGGACGCCGCACTAAAAGCCAGAAGAGTCAAATCGGTGCTGGCCCCGGTCGTGACAATAATGGTTTCCTTGTGCATCGGGCTGGTTCTCTGGAGAGGGACTGATCTGATTTTTGCAAAACTAATGACAGTAGGCGAACTCACGGTTTTCATCTGGTACATGAACAAATTCTTCAGCCCGGTGCAGGATCTCGCTAAAATGACAAGCACCATTGCCCAGGCGACGGTAGCCCTGGAGAGGATACAGGCAATTCTCGATACAAAACCCCTGATGCTTTACACGAAAGGAAGAGATCCGGGGAAACTTCGCGGAGATATTTCTTTTGAAAATGTTTCCTTTTCCTATAATACAGACTCGCCGGTTTTGCACAATATTGATTTCAAAATTCAATGCGGTCAGCGAATCGGGATCGTCGGACCTACGGGTGGGGGCAAATCGACAATTGTCGGTCTAATCGCCCGTTTTTATGATCCGACGAGCGGAAGGGTACTTATTGACGGCGAGGATGTCACGGAATTCCGGCTGGATGCCCTGCGTGACCAGATTGGATTTGTTTTACAGGATACGGCTCTGTTCTACGGTTCGGTCAGAGATAATATTGCCTACGGAAGGCCCGGAGCAACAGAAGAAGAAATTATTGAAGCAGCTATTCTTTCCAACGCGCATGAATTTATTTCAACTATGCCTCACGGTTACGATACTATTGTAGGGGAACGGGGTATCACACTTTCCGGCGGCCAGCGTCAGCGGATTGGAATTGCGAGAGCAGTTGTTAGAAATTCTCCGATATTGATTCTTGATGAGCCGACAGCCTCCCTGGACACGGAGTCGGAAAAAATAGTCATGGAAGCGCTGGAAAATCTGATGATTGGACGCACCGTGATAACCATTGCGCATCGCCTTTCTACCATCCGGGATGCCGATAAGATCATCGTATTGCATAAGGGAAAAGTTATCGAGGAAGGAACACATGACCAACTAATCGCACAGGGTAAAATGTATTGTGACCTCTGCAGGGTACAAGCCTGGTCCGATCATACGATGAACCATTCCCTGCTGAAGTAATATCACAAAAGAAATGAAGCGATGTAAACAAGCACGGTAAAGGCCATTCCGTACATGAAAATATTGTAGGAGTATCGTAACAAACGGAACTTCCGTCCCAGGGTTCTTGCCTGCAGATAAATATCTTTGATGATGGTTCCGTATAAAAAATCACTATCATCCATCATTTGCTTCATCCCATATTTATATTCCTCCAAAGGCATTTTGTAAAAACTCCCGAAAAATAAAAGGTCTACGGTCTTATTATCCAATTCTTCCCTGGTAAATGTGCCTTTCATTACTCCCGGTCTGGTGGCGAGCACTGAATAGATAATGGTTATAACATTCACGGTGAGCAATAATACTGTTGGAATAAAAAGTTTATTGATGAGCACGAATTTTCCTATGATCAGACCGATGCCTACTGAAATGAGAATTGAATTCACGGAGATCATGATGAACGCTTTATTGTCTGCCATAACGCTCAGGCGCATATGATTGGAAGAAGAATTTCTGAACATGGTTTCAACCCCCCGCAGGTGATGTTTCGTTTTTGTCGGATGACCTGCCGTGTCGGATGAATCATCCGAGCTTTGAAACTTCCCGTCGCTCCTGTACTTTTGGTTTTGTTTTTTTTCCTGAATCCTGATCAACGACTGCAGATTATCCTGTTTACCCCTGTTCAGTAAAGACTGACAAAATTCCGTCAGGTACTGGTGATTTTCCAGCATGGAAATGGTCTTGTCCCTCCACTCAACACCGCGAAAGTTTACCTGGGTGAACGCTTCAATTTCCCGGCGCATCAATTTATTGTATATAGCGAAACTGGCTGATCCGAAATAAAAGCTACCGGCATCGCAGATAATTTTTTCATTCAGGGAAACAGCCGGCCGTTGTTTTGAGACGACCAGGATACAATTCTTAATCTCGTCAATCAGCGCTGTTTCCATACCCTGACTTTCCAGAAATTTTTCTGTGAACGCTGTAGTCTTTATTTCATGGGATATTGATCCGGAATTGATTATCTCGAGATCAGCTAACCAGGCAGCTGAAGAAACGATAAAAAGATTTTTGTCGTCCAATTGGTAATGAGCCTGCAGTTTATTTATGGCGTCAAGGAGCCGGTTCGTGTGTGCAAGGTTGTGATAAAACAAACGGTCATCAGCATTCGCCTGGTAAAGACGAATCGCCTGATCCGAGATCATTTTTAAGCTATCCTGATAATTCATGTGTTGTGTCTCAAGGTACAGAAATGTCGGACATTTCCTTTATGAGCAGTTGATATACAATTAATTGAAAACGGCCGGACATTCTTTGGAAATTTATGCCATTTCTTTTTCTTTTCCAATTCTTAGCATTATTTGGTGTAATTTAAATCATTGGTAACTCCAATCCCGGGCCCCGTTTTATTTCATAATTCTTTGCAATGAATAAGATTCTTACTACCCTGGCCGTACTATTTATTTCATTAAGCACAACTTCACAAGTCAATAATAGCGCTCTAAAACAAAGTACGCTTCAGAGACCTAAACTGGTTGTCGGTATCGTTATTGATCAGATGAGATGGGATTATCTATACAGGTATTATGACCGGTACCAGACTGATGGAGGTTTCAAGCAGATGCTGAGCCAGGGATTTTCCTGTGAGAACACATTGATTCCTTATATACCAACAATAACGGCCTGCGGACATGCCTGTATTTATACCGGTTCGGTTCCTGCGATAAATGGAATCATTGGAAATGAATGGTGGGATAATACCAGTTCAAAGATGACCTATTGTGCAGGCGACGTGAATGTAAAAACAGTTGGCAGCACTTCGGCAGCCGGACAAATGAGTCCCCATAATTTACTGGTTACGACGATCGGTGATGAAATGCATCTTGCGTCGAACTTTCACAACAAAGTAATTGGAATTGCATTAAAGGATCGTGCATCCATTCTTCCGGCAGGGCACAGTGCGAATGCAGCTTATTGGTTCGATGACCTAACTGGTGGATGGATCAGTTCCACCTATTATATGAGTGATCTTCCTAACTGGGTGAAGGATTTGAATGCAAAAAAAATGGTCGACCAGTATTACGCGAAAGATTGGAAAACACTTTATCCCATTGAAAGTTATGTACAGAGCACCCCGGACGATGTTCCTTATGAAAATAAGCCGTTTGGTAAAGGTTTTCCTTATACATTAAGTACGTTCATCGGGAAAAATTATGGCCTGATTCACGTCACTCCATATGGCAACAGCTACACATTTGATATGGCGGAGGCAGCGATTCAGGGTGAACAATTGGGTACGGGTAATTTTCCTGACCTGCTCGCCGTTAGCCTTTCTTCACCTGATTATATCGGGCACACATTCGGTCCTAATTCAATAGAAGCAGAGGATGGATTTTTGCGTCTCGACAAGGATTTGGGAGATTTCCTGCGTTTCCTCGACAAACAGGTCGGGAAGGGCAATTACCTGATTTTTTTATCAGCAGATCATGGAGTGGCACAGATTCCGGCTTTTTTGAAAGATCACAAAATTCCTGCAGGTAGTATTGAGGGAACTGCATTGACCGATCAGCTGAATAAAGTACTGCAGGATAAATTCAAGAGCGAGAAACTGGCCATTGGGATCATTAACTACCAGGTTTATTTTGATCACAATAAGATAAACGAAGGCCGTCTCAACCAGGAAGCGATTTATAAGGAAGCCATAAGTTTTTTATCAACCCAGCCTGGTATTTCGCGGGCTATTGCGCTCGACGGCTTAACGGCTATCACTTTGAACACGGACATAAAGAATGCCCTCGCGAATGGATATAATGCGGCCCGGAGCGGTGACATCCAGCTTATATACTGGCCACAATGGATAGAAGGTTTTGAAGCGAAGGGGACAACCCACGGCGCCTGGAATCCATACGATTCTCATATCCCGCTGCTTTGGTACGGTTGGAATATCCAGCCGGGACAGTCAAGCCGAAGAGTATATATGTCGGATATTGCGCCAACCCTTGCAGCCATGCTGCATATTCAAATGCCCAGTGGAACGGTCGGCCGCCCGATAGAGGAAATAGTGAAGTGATCGATAAGAGAATGTAAACCCGAAATTATTTCCCGTATATAAAAACAATCTCATGAAACTGCTATTATTTGCAGTGTGGCTGCTCTGCGCATCAGCATTTCAAATTGCTTTCAGCCAGTCTGCACCATTTGACAGATCCGCTTTTTTCGGGGACACTTCCCTATTCCATGCTACCCTGGTTACAAATTTGGTAAAGCTTCTCAATCATGGCAAGAAGAAAGGTTATAATATTACCGGGAATTTCCTGACCACATTGCCTGATGGTACTGCAGTGAATGATCTTGTTTTAATTGAGAAAAGAGGTCATTTCAGGAGTGACTTTTGCTACATTCCGCCGATAAAAATTATTTTTAATTATAAGGACTCCGGCAGGTTGAATAATCTGAAGTCTGTGAAACTTGTAAGTGAATGCAAGGCATCTTCAGATCATGAGCAATTATTATTTAAGGAATTCCTATGCTATAAAATATATAATTTGATATCTGACCGGAGTTTTCAGGTGAGGTTATTGAAAATAAGATGGGAGGACAGTGGTGCCCGTAAAAATCCATTGGACGAATACGGCTTCTTTTTGGAAGACCTGAAAGATGTGGCGTTCAGGAACAATTGCACGGTATGGAAAAAAGGCAACCTTAATACAGAACAGACTGACAGAAGACAAATGACGACAGTGGCCTTATTCGAATATATGATCGGCAACACAGACTGGGCTGTAACGGTATCCCACAACACAAGGCTGATTCTTTCCAAAGAAGATACACTGTCCAAGCCTTATGTAGTTCCCTATGATTTTGATTATTCCGGGCTGGTAAATACATACTACTCTATTCCAGATGAAAAGCTCGAAATAGAATCGGTTACCCAGCGTGTATACCGTGGCTTCCCGAGAACAATGCCCGAGTTACAACAGGCACTTGATACCTTCAGGGCACAGAAAAAAAATATTTATGACCTGATCAATAACTTCAATTATCTGACCCCCAGGAATAAACGGGAAATGACAGGCTTCCTGGATGGATTCTATGAAATCATCGATAATCCCCGGATGGTAAAATCAAGTTTCATTGACAAAGCGCGCTTAGAATAGGAAATCTTTACCCGCGACACAGACGCAATGAAATTCCATATTTATCCCCTGAACCATCTGCATTCTATTTTGCTGTACAGTTAAACATCCACTGCACGCCAAATTTATCGGTACAGCTGCCAAAATACGCACCCCAGAACATATCCTGGAGTTCCATGGTTACTTTTCCTCCCGCCGAAAGCGCGTCAAATAATTTTTTTGTTTCAGCTTTTGTATCCGGCTCCAGGTTAATATGAACATTGTTACCATAATTAACATGGAATCCCATGGATTCGGGCGCGTCGGTACCCATGATGACATGACCTCCCACGGTTGCCAGTTCAATATGCATAACAAGATTTTTATCCTGCTCTGCCAGAGGAGGCATACCTTCCTGGGGAGGTATATCTGCGAATCTTGCAATTCCCATTCCACCAAAATTGCCACCAAAAACTGTTTTGTAAAAATTAAACGCCTGTTCTGTATTCCGCGGGAAATTCAGATATGTACTTACTCTTGCCATTGTTTAAGTTTTGATATTTTCAAATATTGTTGCACTCAAAATTACTCCGATTCATGAGTGCCTGATGGTGTGAAAACGACTACATACAGGGAATTTTACGACTTCGCAACGAAAACTTATCCTGAATAAACATAAATTCGAAGGGATATTTGAACGCCCTGTTGTTTTGACACGGTCAATCCCGCAATTTGTGAAAAGAACACCCGGAGAGATAAGAAAAATTATTCTTGATAAAGCACGTGATGATGAAAGGATCCGGGCAGTCTTATTAAACGGTTCCAGGGCCAATAAAAAAATAGAACCGGATGCGCTGCAGGATTTTGATATTGTTTACCTGGTAAACGACATGGAAAGTTTTCTTAAGGATCACAGTTGGACCACAATTTTCGGCGGGATAAGGATCCGGCAGATGCCGGCCCTTATGGAAATTGGTCATTCCGATAATGACAGGAAACCGGTTTCCTTTTCTTACCTGATGCTTTTTATGGATGGAAACAGAATTGATCTGACCCTGTTTCCAATGAATAAATTTGAAACAGCGTTTGTGCCAGACAGCCTGACTGTCGTGTGGCTCGATAAAGATGATATTTTTAAAAATTTGCCGGCTCCGGATGACAGCGATTATTTAATAAAACAACCCACCCAAAAAGAATTCACGGACGTTTGCAACGAATTCTGGTGGCTATGTACCTATGTTTCCAAAGGACTGCTGCGAAATGAAATTATTTATGCCAAAGCCTTGATGGAAAAACAGGTCAGGCAAATGTTCATGCGGGTTCTTAGTTGGAATATAGGAGTTCATAGTTCATTTACGGTTTCTTTGGGAAAGGAGGGGAAATACCTGCAGAAATATCTGCCGGGTAAGAAATACAAACTTGTTCTGAAAACTTATTCCGGATTTAAAAAGGATAAGATCTGGAAATCACTATTTCTAATGGCTGATCTTTTTGCCGAATTCGCCATTGAGGTGGCTGAAAAACTTCAATATAATTATAACATCGATGAACAAACAAAAACGCTTGAATGGTTGCGGGGACAATTTAAGGGCAGGTAAATTTATTTGTTCAATTCATTGGTAAGGTGCGCTGCAAATGATTCGGTAATATCTTCGTTCTTGTGATCCTTAATATATTGGTCTGTGACGGGGCTGGCTGCGCCAAAAACTTTTTTGATTGATTTCCGAGTCAGTTCAAAAATAACGGACTCGCTTTTTTTCTCGTCCACCAGGTAATAAGTAATGATATCTTCATATTCATCATAATCTTTCCCTTCGCTCAAATATCCATTTGTTTTCTGATTTGCATTAACGAATTTATTCTTATATAATTTATAGGTGGAGAATTTTGGTCCCTTATAGATAACCTGGAAAAATTCATTGGTGTTGATCGATGGTACACGGGAAAAAATCAGCCCTCCTTTATCAATTTTAAGGCAGAATGAATTAACCTGGTCTCTGTTCACGGCAATTGGAGATTCATTATTTCTTTTTAATAAAAGATTGCCGGTTACTTTATCGTAGTTATACAGGTTTTCCGGCTGGCTGATGATTTTATAGGAATTGTTAACGACCAATCCCGGCACATAAAGAAAAAGCAGGAATGGAGAGCCATGGGTAGGTTCTTTATGATAAACAGTCGGCAGGAAGTTATCATAACTAAAACGATTAGCCATATCTGTACTGGAACCGGGATAAGTCGGAATCGGAGTAACCAGGATATGTTCCTCACCCTGGTGAGGGATTGAATTCTTCTCCGCTTCTGCAAGTTTAATATTCTGTGTATCTGTTGAAATGTAGTTTACCATTACGTTGAATGCAAACGCTTCCAGGCTGTCCGACGTATGATTTACCTGATTATTGTTTACCTGCCCGTTTAAAGTGGGAAAAAAGACGGGCCCGAAAAATATCAGCAGAAAAATTCTCTTTTTCATCTTGCAGGCAACTACTTAAAGGTAGCCTTTATTTAAGAGATTTATTTGGGTAAAGCCGTTCTGAATTCTTAGAAAAGTTAACCGCCAGCGGTTTTCGCCAAAGTGAAATTTTTAGTCGGAGTCTTCTTTCTTGTCTAATTCTTTTACAAAGGCGGCGCGTCGGGGTGCCGGAACAGGCGAATTTTCACCTTTCACTGCTTTCCAAATCACTTCCGTAAATGCCCGGTCCGGAATCCGGTCCTCGCGGGTGAAATCAAATTTTTCACTTTTTCTCTGCCAGACATTTTCGATCATATTTACTTCATTAATGTCAGTCTGTAGGGGCCGGGCTTCAAATGGAGTGAGGTCTGCCTGATTTGAGAAGCATCGCCACATTGGTTCTGCAGCAGCATCATACTGACTCATCGGTGGAAAGCCAAGCAGGAGCTCGATCGTATGCAGCATGGAAGTAGTGGAATACATCGTATGATCTATTGCATGCCGCCTGATATATCCGCCCGCGATATAGGCTGTGCTCCGATGTGCGTCAACATGGTCCGGTCCGTCCTGTGCATCATCTTCTACAATAAAAACGACGGATTCTTTCCAAACAGCACTCTTACTCAGGTAATCCACGAACATACCAACAGCGAGATCATTATCGGCGCAATGGGCAAAAGGTGTGGGACGTCCTTTTTTTAATCCTTCGGTATGGTCATTTATAATTCTGAGCGTGTTCAATTGCGGCAGAGTATTATTGGCGACGAGTGAATCAAAATCTCTTTTCCATTGTCCTACACGGGTCGTATCACGTACATGCTGGTCCCAGCTGGTATAATAAGTACAAAAATGATTTTTCAGAACGGGGATATTCGGTTTATAGTCGTCCGCGAATTCTCCATACGTGCGAAAGCTGATACCGGCCCGATTGCAGTGATCCCATATAAATCCTCCTTTATTATTCGCAATGGCCCGACTGCCTTCCCCATCGTATGTTCCTCCTCTGCCGCCATAACTTGTCGGCCAGGTTTTTTCAAGGTAATCATTTGCATAGCCGCCCATGCTCCAGTTATGGCCGTCCGCACTTACCTCGGCGTCAACATAAAAATTATCCAGCAATACAAATTCTTTCGCCAGCGCGTGGAGATTGGGCGTAATTTTTTCGCCGAACAAACATAAACTGGAATCCCCGTTCCCTCCCGGCAGATCACCGAGAACCTGATCGTAGGTTCTGTTTTCCTTAATTATATAGAAAACATATTTTACGGGAGAAGGATCTCCGATCCGCATGGGAACAGGGTTGCCAGCCATTCCCGAAGCTGTCAGCTCTCTGTCTTTATGATAGGGTGAATTTTGAAAGACGACACTGGAGTACTGAATCAGTTGTTGAGGTGAAGGACTTTGAAAAATACTTAACGTTCCGGTAAACAGTCCACCGATGTAACTCGTCTTAATTACTGAATGCTGAAAGGAAATATTGGCATGGCTGGTATCAAAAGGTTTATACGCGGGATTTGGTAGTGAACTTAATCCTTTGCCATTGGAAACAAATACTTTCTTCCCGATTACCCGTACACCCGTGGGATACCATCCAACCGGAATAAAACCGATTGACTTGCCGGAGCCGGGTTTACTTACATCAAATACAGCTAGACAATTATTATCGGCATTGGCGATATAAAGGGTTTTTTCATCCTCACTCAATGCAACTCCGTTGGTTGTTGATCCGGCGGGCGATCCAGGATAAAGCGCGGCATCCAAAGTTTCCAGTACTTTCCGTGTTTGCATGTCAATTACCGATACCGAGTTATCATTCGCATTGGCCACAAAAAGGAAACGCCCGTTTCGTGACAGACAAAGGTCGTTGGGATGATCACCGACTGAAATACTGTCAACGATCTTTTTTTTCTGAATATCAAATACCAGCACCCTGCTTCCACCCCATAGGGAAATGTACAGCTCGGCTTTGCTCTTCGAAAGAAGGCACGTGTAAGCTTCGGCCCCTAATGGAAAGGAAATCGTTTTTTTTGTTTTGAGGTTAACCAGATAGAGGCTGTTGTTCTCCTTCGTGACAACGAATAAAGTGTTTGTCCGGTCGTCAATCTGTATTCCGGCCGGTGATATTTTGACCGGCCATTTTTCTCCGAGTTTTATTTGTTCAATTTCTGTTAAGCGATTGTTATTGGAAATTTGGTATTTCACTATGACGTTATCATTTCCGCCGGAGGCATACAGCCATTTTTCATCCTGGCTGAATGCGAGTCCCAGCCAGCTTTCCGGTATAATTTTATCAGATAGGATCTTGTCGTGAACCGCATCGATTAACTGGATAGACTGCGTACTTTGACCATTATTTGTTACTGCTATGTATTTTTTTGAGGGCGATACTACCATATTCAGCGGCAGATCTCCCAATGAAAGGGATTTCCCAAGCGGAGTCAGACTCCACCCATTCGGTAATAAAATGCGTTTTGACAATGTATCCTTCTGTGCAAAGGAAATATTCAATATGCCCGACATGACGCAGATACAAAGGAAGGATTTCATGAAAATATTTATCTATAAAGTTAACATAAACGGTTATCCCATACACACGATTCAGGTATACAAATGATCCGCTCCTGAGGAATTCACTATGTCTTAGCCAATAAGATTCCGGAGGAACTCCCAGTATTATTAACTTAGTATTATATTTCAGAACAATTTTTTTAGCCTCAAAACACTTGACATGGAAATCTTAATAATCACTCAAAACCGCTCAAAGCAATTTGTATTTTATTTGCTCAGCTTGGTGTTTATTCTTTCAAATATTTCATCTTCGGCCCAGGATATTGCGATTGGCATTCGGGGAGGAGTCAGCATTCCAAATTTGACAGCGGCCGGCAGTGAGCAGAATCCCCTCAATACAGGATATAGTTCCCGTCTCGGTCCTGAATTCGGATTATTCGCCGAGTTTAGAATTTCAGAATTGTTTTCGCTACAGCCAATGATTGAATATTCGTCGCAGGGGGGGAAAAAAGACGGCCTACAGGCCTTCCCTGTTCCTGCAGACATGGCGGCGCTATTTCCACCCGGGCAGGCACCTCCTTATCTCTATGCAAATTTCAACAGCGAAGCGAAATTGAATTATCTGATGATTCCGGTATTGGCCAAATTTGGTTATAGCTTCCATGAATCAGCCTTCAGAATATATGCTGACGCGGGTCCATTTGTCGGGTTTCTGCTATCTGCAAAACAGGTCACATCCGGTAACAGCGAGATTTATACGGATCCCTCCGGTCAACAGCCATTACCGTTAGGGTCTCAGTCATTCGACAATACACAGGATATAAAGGATCAGTTGAACAGTACCAATTTCGGTGTAGAAGGCAATATCGGTGTGAGCTATAATCTTGGAAACAGCGATATTTTTTTTGAGGCAGGTGGCAATTATGGCTTTCTGAATATTCAGAAAGGTTCTGAAAATGGTAAAAATAATACCGGTGCGGCCACTATAGTTCTTGGTTATAGCTACTGGTTCGGCAAATAATTTATTCGCCAGGATTTCCTAAATCCCTTATTTGTAAAGATTAATCAGGATTCTATTTTTGATTTCTCCCTGATTACAGTAAAAGAATATTTCTTTCCCGTGGAAGCGGCCGCATTGGAAACAGCTGTAGTTGTATCCAATAAATTTTTATGCCTTGTTGAATTGAATGTAAATGCCGGGCTTTTTCCTGTTGATTTATTCGTATTAGTATCACTGACGGGATTGAAGAAATATTTTTTTAATTCCCTTGAAAGAATGTCATAATCTTTTTCACTGGCTTCCTGTAGCGTTATTGATGTAATGAATTTAGGCATATGATAAAGTTTAATAGGATGAATCAGTTTCCAAAGATAGTACGGGTTTGTAACCCGAAAATGAACACATTGCAAATTTATTGTGAATACCTATCCTTCTAATTCGTTATTTTGGTCTGCCAAAAACAATTTACCATGTCAACAGATACTTCCCAATACAGACATGTCAGCTATTTGTGGGATGAACAAAAAGCGGCGGCACTTGCCGGAGACGAAATAGCACTGTTGATTTACCGATCAAATTTATTGGGATCGGATCTGCGTCTTACCAACTATGGAGGTGGAAATACCTCCGCGAAAATATTCTCTTCTGATCCTTTAACCGGAGAAAATACAGAAGTGATGTGGATTAAGGGCTCTGGCGGGGACCTGGGTACACTTGGAAGAAAGGACCTGGCGGCCCTGTACGTCAATCGGCTGCGAAATCTGAAAAATATTTACCAGGGACTGAATGATGAGGACCGGATGGTGGGACTATTTAATTACTGCCTGTTTGATCTGGACTCAAAAGCTCCGTCCATTGATACTCCTCTACATGGATTTCTTCCATTTCGCCATATCGACCACCTGCATCCTGATGCAGCTATAGCCATAGCAGCTTCAAAAGACGGTAGAAAAATCACCAATGAATTATTCGGGGGAAAAATCGGATGGGTTGACTGGCAAAGGCCGGGTTTTGATCTCGGATTGAAACTCGAAGAGTGTCTGGATGAACACCCGGACATCAGGGGAATTACGCTGGGCTCCCACGGATTATTTACCTGGGGTGATACAGCCTATGAATGTTATTGCAACACGCTCGACGTAATTGAGACCTGCGCTCAGTATGTAGAAAATCATATAAAAAAGCAGGAATCAATTTTCGGTGGCGCCCGGCTGAAAGAAATTTCGAAAAATGAACGCCTCCGGCAGGCTGCGTCCCTGGCACCCCTGCTGCGGGGATTCTGTTCTTCGCAAAATAAAATGATCGGCCACTTCACGGACGATGAACGGGTACTCGAATTTGTGAATTCGAATCATCTTGAAAGACTGGCATCGAAGGGTACCAGCTGCCCGGATCATTTTCTGCGGACCAAAATAAGCCCCCTGGTTTTGGATCTCAACCCGGGTGAGAACTTACCCGATATAACTCTTGTGCGAAGGAAACTGCAGGTGCAATTCGAAGGTTATCGAAAGATGTATGCTGATTACTATCAATCATGTAGACATGCCGACAGTCCGCCTATGCGTGATCAGAATCCGGTCGTTATTCTTTACCCCGGTATCGGTATGTTCACCTTCGCGAAAGACAAAGCAACAGCCCGGATTGCCTCGGAATTTTATATCAATGCTATCAATGTAATGAAGGGATCGGAGGCCATTTCTTCTTATACTTCTTTACCCCGACAGGAAGCATTCAATATAGAATACTGGTTACTGGAAGAAGCAAAACTGCAAAGAATGCCAAAGGCGAAATCATTATCGGGCAGGGTAGCACTGGTTACCGGTAGTGCCGGGGGTATTGGAAAAGCCATCGCCCGGTTATTTGCGGAAGAAGGTGCCTGTGTTGTGCTGAATGATAACGACAAAAGCAGATTGGAAAATGCGGGTGCAGAATTTAGAAAATTATTCGGTAAAGACAGATTCATTACGGAGGTTTTGGATGTCACCGATCCGGCTACCATTCAAAAGACTTTTGATTCAGCTGGGATTGCTTTTGGCGGTGTTGACATAATTGTGAATTGTGCCGGACTGTCTATTTCAAAACCCATAGAAGAACATACGGAAAAAGACTGGGATCTATTGTATGATGTGCTGGTGAAAGGTCAGTTCCTCGTAACCCAGTCTGGCGTGGACTGCATGCGTAAACAGGCCATGGGTGGAGATATTATTAATATAGTCAGCAAAAATGCTTTGGTTTCAGGACCCAACAATGCCGCCTATGGTTCAGCCAAAGCTGCCCAGTTACATTTGAGCCGTCTGAATGCTTCGGAATTAGGGGCTGATAAAATACATGTGAATGTCGTTAATCCTGATGCAGTTATTACCGATAGTAAAATTTGGGAAGGTGCCTGGGCTGAAGGACGTGCAAAAGCATATGGAATCAGCCTGGAGGAACTCCCTGCTTATTATGCAAACCGAACCCTCCTTAATGAAATTATTTTACCTGAAGATATTGCAAATGCCTGCCTGGTGTTTGTGAGCGGATTATTGAAAAAATCCACCGGTAATGTGCTAAATGTGGATGGGGGACTGGCGATGGCTTTTGTACGTTAAAAATATAGTTATGCACCTGGAAAAAAATATAATTGAATCTCATAACCAGGCACTGATTCATTCCCATCAGAAAAATTTAAAATTTTTATCCGATACTATTCCGGCTGCGGACCCAATTATAAAGAAGCTGATGGATTTCCAGGTAGCAATTCCGAGCTGGGCGCTGGGAACAGGAGGCACCCGGTTTGCCCGTTTCTCCGGAAATGGAGAACCACGCAACCTGGAAGAAAAAATAGAAGACATCGGGTTGCTTCACGCGCTCAATGGATCCAGTGGCGCGATTTCCCTGCATATTCCCTGGGATATTCCTGAGGATCCGAAAGCTATCAGGGAACTCGCTTCTGACTACGGAATTCGGTTTGATGCAATGAACTCAAATACTTTTCAGGACCAGCCAAATCAGTCCCACAGTTATAAATTCGGCTCTCTTCAACATGTAAAAAAAGAAGTAAGGCAGCAGGCGATCCGGCATAATATCGATGTGATACAACAGGGCATCCTTCTTGAATCAAAATCACTGACTGTCTGGCTTGCTGACGGTTCCTGTTTCCCTGGCCAGTTAAATTTCCGGAAAGCTTTTCAAAATACATTATCGGGGTTGCAGGAGATTTATGAAAGTCTTCCGGCTGACTGGAAAATGTTTGTTGAATACAAGGCGTATGAACCGAATTTTTATTCCACGACTGTGGGGGATTGGGGTCAGTCTTTGCTTTATGCAAACAAATTAGGTCCGAAGGCATTCACGCTCGTCGACCTGGGTCATCACCTGCCCAATGCAAATATTGAACAGATCGTTGCCCTGCTTTTGATGGAGGGAAAGCTTGGTGGCTTTCATTTTAATGATTCTAAATACGGAGACGATGATCTTACCGTCGGCAGTATAAAACCGTATCAGCTATTCCTCATTTTTAATGAACTGACAGAAGGGATGGATTACCGGAATATGGACCACGCCAGGGATTTAGGGTGGATGATTGATGCATCCCATAATGTGAAGGATCCCCTCGAGGATCTTTTACAATCTGTTGAAGCGATTCTTCTTTCCTATGCCCAGGCACTCACGATAGACCGGAAAAAGTTGCAAGAAGCGCAGCAATCAAATGATGTAGTGATTGCCCAGGAAGTTTTACAGGATAGTTTTCGCAGGGATCTGAGACCACTGATTGCCGAGGCGCGTCTGCGAACAGGTGCCGCCCTGAACCCACTGGCATTATACAGGACTGCTAAAGTGAGGGAACAACTGGTTAAGGCAAGGGGTTCAAAAACAATAAGCACCGGACTTTAGACTGTTAAAATATTTATCTTTTCTATTTTTTGATTGCATGCCATCTACGCCTGTTATTGCCATATTGGATATCGGAAAAACAAACAAGAAATTAATCCTGTTCGATACACTTTATAATCCGGTTTGGGAAACCGGCGGCTCTCTGCCTGAATCTAAAGACGAGGATGGGGATACCTGTGAAGACCTCGATCTTTTGAATAAATGGATTTTTCAATCATTGAATAACTGCGGATCAAATGGGGATTTTCTAATAAAGGCTGTCAATTATTCTGCTTACGGTGCCAGTTTTGTTTATATCGGGGAGAATAGAAAACCCATGGCGCCATTGTACAATTACCTGAAACCTTTTCCTGAAAAAATAAAAAGACAATTCTATGAACAATATGGTGGAGAACTGACGTTTTCAATGGAGACAGCTTCTCCGGTGCTGGGTAGTCTCAACTCAGGCATGCAACTTTACAGATTGAAATATGACAAACCCGAAAAATTTTCCGGTATCCGGTATGCATTGCATTTGCCCCAATACCTCAGCTGGTTGCTGACGGGTAAAACCAGTTCAGATATCACGAGTATCGGCTGCCATACCAACCTTTGGAATTTTTCACGAAATTATTATCATGAATGGGTTTATCGTGAAGGAATTATTCAGAAACTGGCGCCCATTCAATCTTCCGGAATGATATATCCTGTATTGGAAGACGTTTCGATTTCATCTTCTTTATCAAAAGAATGTTTATCGGGCATCGGTCTTCATGATAGTTCTGCCTCCATGATCCCTTATCTCGAATATTTCCGCGAACCTTTTATGCTGATATCAACCGGAACCTGGTGCATAAGCATGAACCCGTTCAACAATGAACCATTGACAGCAGACGAATTGCAGCATGATTGTTTGTGCTATCTGACATATAAGGGAACCCCGATGAAATCATCCAGGTTTTTTGCCGGATATGAACATGCTCAGCAGGTTGAAAGACTTGCAGAATATTTCCAAAAGGAAAAGAAATATTTTCAGTCAGTGGAATATGATCCCAGCACTGTGAGTATCTTAAGGACCAGAGAGAAAGCCGGTAAATCCAATTACCCCGATTCGCGGCACGACGTTTCTGTTTTTGGTCAAAGAGAATTATCCGGGTTTCAAAATTTTGAGGAAGCCTATCACAGACTGATGATGGATATTATGGACCAGCAAAAGGATTTCGTCAA
>JGI1027J12803_100164861_pt1 | contig 17637 bp, 14 predicted proteins | sample IowNatreferecore_FD_12803 | JGI IMG/M metagenome (IMG submission 12803) | reverse complement strand
TCCGGATCGGATACATTCGGGCTGTGTAAGGATTGGAGACTGACATTGATCTCCGCCCCGATAAGGATTGCGGCCGCGCCCCAATTCAACCAAATCATGAGTGCAATTGGCGTCGCTAATATCCCGTACAACCTGTCCAGTTTTAATTGCCCAAAATGATAAAGGTAGAAGCTGAGGCCCCACGACGATGCGAGCCAGCCGAAGGCCGCGACCAATGCGCCCGGGATAGTCAGACGACGCGAGGCAGGAACATTGGGCGCCAGCAGATACAGCAATTCGATGGCTGCGAAAGTGAAAGCAGCTGAAAAAAGCCACTGAATGTACGGCCACATTCTTATCCAAAGCGATTGAACGGGAACGACTGCCGCGAAAAGAGCTTCTAAGATGGGGCCGGTTAGCGTGAAGGCTATTGCTAGCAGTAGGAGCAGTCCCACCCCGAGGGTCAGGGCAAACGCGAGGACCCGGTTGGTCCACACTCGACGCGGCGCACGCACCTCATACACAATGTCCAGCCCGGCGATGATTCCTTTGGCTCCAATCGACGTGAGCCAAATGGTGGCAATGACTCCAAACGAGAGTAGCCCGGTGCGGTGTGGGCCAATCGTAGTCAGCATTGGCTCGATCATGGAAAGAGCTGGCCGCGGAATCACGTGGGCCAAAAGTGAGTTTGTCCCCTGTATCGCGTTTTGCAGTGGCAGGTACGCGACTATCGCGGTCAGCAACACCAGCGCGGGGAACAGGGACATCAGGAAGAAGTAAGCCAAACCTGCCGCAACTAAAGACAGATGTTTCCGTTCAAAACCTCTGAAGGCAAGTAAGATTATCGATATCGCCTCCTTCAGATGATCCATTCACATCCACCTTCACCTTCCCGATTGCCAATCCCAGGGATGGGAGAACCGCGATACTAATGCGTTATGGACATTGCGGCCGCAAGCGCGAACTTTCCTGCTTCATCTTTCGCGTGAAGCTCCGTTTCGCTGCAGAGGGCGATATCGAACCTCCCTTGCCTTTTAGGAACAACAAAGTCGCTTTGAAGAGGAAGGCAGTTGCCGCTGTTATCTAGGCAACTTTCTCCACTGCTGGCTTCTCTAGAACTTCGCGCAAAGTCTTTTCGTCGTCCTTGTTGAGCGACGATTGGAACACGCGACCCTTGCCCGCAAACTGCTTCAGACCATCGAGCACCTGGTCTGACGATACTTTCCTGAGCAGGACGAACAGCGCTGACGATCCTGGTTTGAGCGACTCTCCGATATCCTTCATCATTTTGTCGTCCAAGCCCAGGTCGTGAAATCTAGCGGATAGCGCACCCGCTCCTGCCCCGATTGCAAGACCGACGAACGGATTGAGAAGGAGCATGCCTATGAGCATTCCCCAGAAGGCGCCGCCGACCGCGCCAGCAGAGGTGAGGCTCGTAGCCTGATGCAACTTGGTGTTACCTTGTTGGTCTCTCGTTACGACGACCGCGTCTTCCATTTCAAGTAGATATTGCTTCTGCATTTTTGCCAGCGCCGCACGCATTTCGAACGCGGTCGACTCATCGTTAAAAACAACCCCTACGAGTGTGCTCATGATCCTTCTCCTTATTCGTCCCGCTTACATGTCAATGAGGCGCACCCAAGACTCCGGCCGGGCACGCGTCCGGATATGCTTGGGACGCTAGCATTCGGAGGCATGGTAGTGCTCCAAGAAACGGGCGAACACTGTAAAGAATTACAGTCGTCGGAGTATCGGATACTGGGTCATTGAATCTCAGCACCAGAGTTGAAAAGGTGCGCTCAATCGTCGAACATGGCATCCGTAGGACCACATTGGGGCTGAACATGTATGGGGCAATCGTCTGCCAGATCAGGAATGTGAAGAGCTATCTTCGGTACGGTGTATCTGTACTTCTCGTCCTATTGTCAACGATAGCGACAATACACGGCCAATCCATCCCGAAAGGAAATAACAAAGGAGAACCCCAGAGTGCACCAGAAGCTAGTGCCGAGGCTGAAGCCAGCGATCGGTTGGGACGGAGCACTCCACATGGAACGGCATTCGGTTTCCTGCAGGCCACCCAAAACGGCAAATACAAAGAGGCCACTCAGTATCTCCAGCTCTCGAAGAAGGAACGTGCCAACGGTGGTGAGCAGATTGCTTATCAATTGCACGAGCTCATGGACAACGCTTTCGTAGGACGCGTGGGTGCAATCAGTGATAACCGAGAGGGCTCCGTTCAAATTGATGTCCCGCGGGACCACGAACGGATTGGCATATTTCGAATCAACGGCAAGGAAACCAACGTCGATCTTGTGCGTGTCGCCGATCCGGTCGCCGGCGATGTTTGGCTGTTCTCTTCGGAAATCCTGGCTGAGGTCCCGACCTTGTTTAGTCAGATTGAAAGCAGCGAGTTGGAATCGAGGCTTCCCCGATTTCTGTCAACAACGCAGCTTCTCAGCACTCCACTGTGGCGCTTAGTCAGCTTCGTGCTGCTGATCCCCATATCATTCGTACTATCTTGGGGGATCGTGCACCTCGCGCGTGCCGGCCAGCGCATCTGGCTTCGCTGGCGATACCACCAGCTCCTTGAAGACGTCCATAACTCTATGGCGGCGCCGGCAACGCTTATCCTTGCTGTAGTTGTTCATCAGATCGCAGTGTATTTTCTGGGCCTGCCGCTGCTACTCCGCCTCTATTACCAACGAATCACCGGCACCATCCTGGTTGCGGGCATAGCCTGGCTGGTGTTTCGGCTGATTAATCGATGGGGCGAGCGAGAACGCGTCAGATCACTTGCCGGTCCGGAACACCGCAGGAGCGCCATCGTCCTCCTTGGTCAACGAATCGTCAAAGTGCTCGTGGTAATTGTGGCGGTGCTGGGAATGCTTTCGATTCTTGGCTTTGACATGGCGACAGCTCTGGCAGGACTTGGCATCGGCAGTCTCGCAATTGCCTTTGCCGCACAGAAGACGCTGGAGAACCTTTTCGGAGGGATATCGATCCTCGGGGATGAGGTCATTCGCGTCGGGGAAGTCTGTCGCGTGGACGAAAAAGTTGGTACGGTCGAAGATATCAGTCTGCGGTCCACCCGTATTCGCACGCTAGACCGCACCGAGCTATCAGTTCCCAACGGGAAATTAGCAAACATGAATCTCGAAAACCTAAGCCGCAGTGAAAATAGCTCGTTCAGAACGACGATTGGATTGCGGCACGAAACATCGGCAGATCAATTGCGATTGCTTCTCAAGGAAATTCCCGCTCTGCTCCTCCGTCATCCTAAAGTGGATCCCAGGGTGGCTAGAGTTCGATTCGTCGGATTCGGCGAGAGCAGCCTCGATATTCAGATCAACTGCCACATCCTAACCGGCGACTTTAATGAGTTTCTCGGGATTCGCGAGGAGCTACTGCTTCAAATCATGGACCTGGTTGCCGATGCGGGCACCGGATTTTCTGTGCCATCGCGCACAGTGTCTGTGAGACAGGATCAGCACCTTGAATACCAGTCAGCGGTGGAGTTAGCTAGGGAGAGAACGGCTGCCAAATAATAGAATCGGCTGCTACCCCCAGTTGGCAAGTTGGCCGCTTCTTCGCCATGTTGATCTGACTGCATCACGCTGCGCGCGGACGCTGATCGCCACTGTCTTCTACTCTCCCCGCAACACTACGTAACGCTGCAGACAGCGCTATCCGAGTGACTCCGCGGACCAACACCGCTGCTCCAACTAGGGTCCCGATCGCCCACAAAGAGCTGAGGGGCCAACGAGCCAGGATCAGAACGCCGAGAATCGCAGTGATTGCGGCCTCGAACAGTAACCAACCCCTCCCCGTTGCTGTTTCCATCTGGAAGGCAAGCACGGCTCCCATGACCGCTTCGGCCAGCAGCATTCCACCGAGTATGACGGTGAGCACGACGACTCCCGATAATGGGAAAAGAACCAGGAAGGCGCCAGTACAGCCGTAAACAAGGCCTAGCAAAAGTCGCAAGAAGAAGCTGCCACCAGTGTGGGCGCGGAAGGCCCGAACGATATCGACAATGCCCACCACTATCAAGGTGCCACCAAGGAAAAAAACGGTGAGGGTGGCGGTGAACATTGGATAGGTCATTAGCAGTAAGCCGATTGCTACAGTCAGTACGCCCAGAAAAATTCCCCAACCTGCGCGGGACTTGATTTCACTGGCTGGGCCGGACCCTGCGTTATTGTACGGAGTTGTCATGAGGAGTTCCTTTCCGTGCCATTCAGCCGCCGGAATCCACTACCACAATGTTCGGCACGCCGAACTCGCGCGCCTCGGAGACGCCATTCTTCACACCTTGCTTCTAGCACTCATGGAAGTGAAGCCAAGCCGAGTCTCCCGTTTCGACAGTGATTGGCCAGCGGTTCGCACAACTCAGTGATGGTACTGCTCGAAGGAAGAGTTGATACTGTCAAGTATTACAGCTGATTTGCAAAAACACTCCGTAAAAACTCTGGAACGGCGCACCGGAAGTTCCCCCGGTCGTCGTCGCCAGAGCGGCACGCATCCAACCCACCACAGCGTAAGAACCTGCGGAGAAATGCAATGTCAACACAACCGAGGCCGGAAGTTGCTGCTGACATTGAGCCACAAGCATCCTGGTTGCCGATGATCATTATCGGAATCTCTCCGATCCTGTTGGTGTTCAACGTGGCTTCGTTGCAGGTATCGATTGACGGCATCGTGTCCAGCTTCCGCACACCCGCGACGACGATTGGGACTGCGATCGTCACATATTCGCTGATGGTTGCAGGGTTCATCATGGTGGGCGCAAGGGCTGGTCAGATTTATGGTTCGCGCAAGGTATTCAGGGCGGCAGTACTTCTCTTCGGGGCGGCGATGATTCTTGTCACGCTAAGCCGCGGAGCGGTGATGTTGATTGTCGCGCAGGCCGCAGCAGGGTTGGCAGCTGCGGCGGTAGTTCCAAGTTTGGTTGTCCTGGTCGCCGACAATTATCGAGGGAGTCAGAAGGAGAAGGCACTTGGATGGTTGGGAGGAGCGCAGGCGATGGGAATGGTATTGGCATTCCTGCTGGCCGGCGCACTCTCCACTTGGGTTGGATGGCGCTACACCTTCGCTGCTCTTGCCTCGTTAGCGGCTGGTATCTACAAGTTGAGCGACAAACTCAGTCCCATCAAGACCCGGTCCGAAGTGAGCATTGATTGGATGGGAGTAGTAATGGCGTCTTCAGCGGTGTTTCTTATCAGCATCGGTGCCAACAATCTCACCCGTTGGGGGCTACTTTTGGCTGGGTCCGCGGCACCGTTCAGTGTCGTCGATATGTCGCCGGCACCTATCATGATTGTCTGCGGGATCTTCTTGTTACAGGGTTTCTTTGTGTGGTCTCGCCGACAACAGGCGAGAGGGCAAACCCCGCTAATCTCGTTAGAAGTAGTCGATAGTCCCGGGGAACGAGCCGCAGTCTACTCGATGTTCAGCATTGGTGCTCTCGGATCCGCCATCACTTTCTTGATTCCGCTCTACATTCAGATTGTGCAAGGCCACAGCGGCTTACGGACCGCAGGGCTGTGATCCCGTTTTCTCTCGCGAGCTTCACTGCTGCAGTGCTCATCGTCCGCCTCTTTGACCGACTAACCCCGCGTTACATAGCTCGTTATGCATTCTTAGTGGTGGCTGCCGGGGTGGGACTTCTTGGTGTGGTCATCCGGAACGACTGGAGCACTCCGATCGTGGTTATCAGCATGATCATCACGGGGCTTGGCGAGGGCGCACTGATCACACTACTTTTCAACGTATTGGTTACGGCTTCTCCCAAACGACTGGCCGGTGACGTGGGGTCGCTGCGTGGAACAACAAACAATCTAGCGGCCGGTATTGGTACGGCGTTGGCTGGCGCTCTCGTGGTTGGCGTGTTAGGAACAAGCGTTCATCGGGAACTAGTTCACAACGCTGTGATACCGATCGAACTCAAGCGAGAGATGAATCTCAACAATATTCCCTTTATCAGCAATGACCAACTGGGCCAGTCCCTGACTGCTTCAACGGCGACACCAGAGCAAACAAGGGAAGCCGTTCGCATCAATACCGACGCACGTCTTATCGCACTGAAAGTCTCTTTTTTTACTCTCGCAGGATTGTCTTTACTGGCGTTCTTTCCCGCCGGTGGTTTGACTTCCAATATTCGGGAGGAGACTCCTGGTGACAGCAAGCGCGTTTCGTCGATAGGCCTGGTCGAAAAGACGCCTGAGCAGAAGCATTAACGAGAGGTCTCAAAGGACCAATGAGCGTCTTGCGCGTGTGGAATTTACGCCGCGGCGACGACGACGATAACCGCTCGAGTCCATATGGCGGCGGATTTCGAAGCCTCATTCTGTCCGCCGTGTTCGAATTCAATTACCTGAAGGCGCCGATTGGATTCTTTGCACTTGTGATTGGGCCGGCTCTTCTTGTGGGAATCACGCCTTCAATCGTGCTCAGCTATGGTCAGTTATTACTCCACGGGGTAGGTGTCGCCCGGTCTCGCATTGTGTCTGGGCTGGGGTTGTTCGCTGCACTCGCTGTTTTGGCAGTTTGGTTTGGGAAGCCGCTTCTTAAAGCCGCAATCATCAGGTACCGTCACCTTCACTACACCCTGGTGTTCCCACTGTTTGTGGGTTTGCGCGAGTTCCTGGTCACGGTCGCAGAGTACCTTCGGAGCCGCTCAATGAGCACCGAAGAACTCGGCCGCCAGCGCCGCATATGCACGGTTGTCGCTGCATTGCTGTTCACAGCCGCCGGGCTTGCGCTCGCCTTCGGTATCGAGTTTTCAGTCGGACTTAAACTCGTCCACATCGAACAAGTTCGTCTCTGGCCGACTGTAAAAGCTGCACTGGGTAATGCAGCGGTGATTGTTGGCATTTCCACGGTGTTCGAGAGCCTGCTGTGGGTTTGGCTTGAGATCAGATATAGCGGACCGGCTATCGACTGGATCCCGAAACCTTTGCCATCAGTCTCTCGGAATGTGCGTGTTGCGCATTTGTCGGACCTCCATGTGGTCGGCGAGCGCTATGGGTTCCGAATGGAATCTGGGACACGCGGACCGCGTGGAAATCGTTGCTTTCGAAATGCGCTGCGAAAGATTGCCTCAATCGATTACGCAACTCCGCTAGATCGAATTGTGGTGACAGGCGATGTCACCGATGCGGGAACACGTGCTGAATGGGCTGAGTTTCTCGACATACTTCGAGCTTACCCAGAAATACGATCACGATTGTCGTTTGTCCCGGGCAATCACGACATTAACATCGTCGATCGCACGAATCCAGCTCGACTCGACCTGCCGTGGAGCACAGGCATCGCATTACGAAAACTACGCGTCGTGTTGGCTTTCGATGACGTACAGGGAGAACGCGCGCATCTGGTCGAGCCTTCCTCCGGTACCATCGGACCAACGTTGAAGGAATATTTGCGCGATGGTGATCGGTGGCGGCTGCTGCGTGAACTTGCAGATCGAGGCTCTCTTCGAGGCAGAGTTGAGGTGGCGCGAACCTGGAAGGCGATCTTTCCGCTCGTGGAGCCGGCAGCAACCGATGACGGCTATGGCCTGATTTTGCTCGACTCGAATGCTCCAAGCCATCTTTCGCTCACCAATGCGCTGGGAGTGATCAGCACCCGACAGCTAAATGCAGTTATGTCGCTGCTGCGTCGAAATCCGGAGCTTGCATGGATCATTCTTCTTCACCACCAGGTCGTCGAGTATCCTGTCGCTTCCATCAGTCTTCGCGACCGAATCGGCCTGGCACTCGTCAATGCTCCGGCCCTGCTGGCGGCTATCGCGCCACACGCTCCGCGCATCATCGTTCTTCATGGCCATCGCCACAGAGATTGGATCGGAACCTGCCGCAACGTCGTTTTGGCTTCCGCGCCGTCGGTGACTATGGGCTCGGAGAAGGAAAAATATGTCGGAAGCTTTCACGTAGACGAATTATCGCTCGGAGCCGACGGCAATATCCGCTTGAACTCGACGCGTCGTGTGAAAGTGTCCTGAACGCTTAGCCAGGTGTACGGCAAGACGGTTGTGGCGAGTGGCTAGAGTTCTCCGTTATGGCTAGCCGTCGAATTCAGATTTAGACACAAACAAATCCAAACCCAATTGCTCAGCCAGGAACTTTGCGGCTAACTGACCTTTGACGCTGTTGCCCGCTTTGTCTAGAGGCGGAGCAAATGTTCCTAGTGCACCTTTCCCAGGCGCAATGGCAACAATGCCGCCTCCAATCCCACTCTTTCCGGGAAGTCCGACATCGAAAAGCCAATCGCCGGAAGTCTCATAAAGACCGGCAGTCGTCATCACGGCTAATGCATGCCGGCAGTACACAGCATCTACAACTCGCTGCTGGTTTATCGGATTAACCCCACCGTCCGCCAGTGTCGCTCCCATCACTGCCAAATCTCTTGCGGATACGTTCAGCGAGCATTGCTTCGTGTAGAGATCGGTTGCCTCCGAGGGGTCCAAGTCGATGCGACCGTAGCTCTGGAGGAGTCGGGCGATAGCTTGGTTCCGCACATTCGTTTGAGCCGCCGATGCATACACCTCCTCGTTCATATTGAGAGTCCGGCCAGCGAAGCGTGAGAGGCCTTCGTGAATGAAACGCCACCTGCTCTCCGGGGTTGAGCCTGGCACCATACTTGTGGTCGCAATAGCGCCGGCATTCACCATTGGATTTGTTCGACCGTCCGGGCTCCGTTCAATCGCAGAGAGCGAGTCAAATGGCAGCCCGGTACTGTTCACGCCGAGTTGTCTTCGAGACTCCTCCGCGCCTCGCGCCTGGCAAACGATTGCAAACACGAAGGGCTTGGACACACTCATGATTGCGAACTCATAGTTGGAATCGCCCGCTTCATACACACTGCCGTTTGAGGAAATCAGGCACATGCCGAACAATGTGCTCGGTACTTGTGCCAGCGCCGGATATACATCCGAGTTCGCGCCCTCAGAATTTGCTTTAAATCGTGAGTGTGCTTCGTGTAGAAGCGCATGGACTCGATCAGGAGCTGGGAGATGACCAGTCGAGATGTATAAAGCTTCGTCTTCTCTTACCTTCAGTTGCGAAGTCATTGGTTCTCCTTGTTTCAGCCAACTCGCTAGGCGACGCGAGGCGGTCGATGTACTTCGGAAAGGGAAGGTGCGCTAGGTTGCGTGAGCTTTTCCGGCCGCAGAATCTCGCTGAGCTTTTCGCTTGTGAGTAGTTTCTTTTCGAGAACGAGATCTGACACGGATCGCCCAGTACGCAACGCTTCCTGTGCAATGTCGGTGGCATTAGCGTAGCCGATGTAGGGATTCAGAGCAGTCACGATGACGATGGATCGGTTCATGTGCTCCTCTAGCCTATCGCGGTTTGGTGTGATGCCGCGGACGCAGCGCTCTGCTAACGTGAGGCACCCATTTCGCAGGTGAGTCAAGCTCTTGAAGATACTGTGGGCAGCAATGGGCAGGAATGCGTTAAGTTGCAATTGCCCGGCTTCCGCAGCGAAGCTTACCGTGACATCGTTGCCAATCACCTCGAATGCGATTTGGTTTACGACCTCAGGGATGACGGGGTTAACCTTTCCCGGCATGATGCTCGAACCGGCCTGCATTGGAGGTAAATTGATTTCTCCCAGGCCCGCTCTTGGGCCGGATGAAAGAAGGCGCAGGTCATTGCACACCTTTGAAAGTTTGACGGCAACTCGTTTGAGAACTCCAGAGAGTTGAACGAAGACGCCGGCATCCTGAGTCGCTTCGACAAGATTGGCAGACGTGACTAATGGAATGTTAGTGATTTGTACTAAGTGTCTGCAGACCAGGTCTGCGTATTCGGGGTGGGCAGTGATGCCGGTGCCCACTGCTGTCGCTCCCATGTTGATCTCGCAGAGCAACAAAGTTGCTTCGCGCAAGCGTTGCATGTCCTCGGAGAGCATCACCGCGTAGGCCGAGAATTCTTGACCCAGCGTCATCGGCACCGCATCTTGCAGTTGCGTCCGTCCGACTTTGAGGATGTTCTTGAACTCATGCGACTTCTCTTCGAAGGCCGCACGCAGTACGTTCATTGCCTCAATAAGATTATGGGTTGCGAACCAGTCCGCGATCTTGAGAGCTGTCGGAACCACATCATTGGTACTCTGGCCCAGGTTCACATGCTCGTTTGGGTGGAGCACCTCATAGTCTCCACGCTCCTTGTGCATGAGCTCTAGGGCGCGATTCGCGATCACCTCGTTGGCATTCATGTTCGTTGACGTACCCGCGCCGCCCTGAATGACATCCACGACGAATTGATCGATTAGCGAGCCACCGCGGATCTCATCACAGGCCGTTGCAATAGCGTGGGCGCGCTCATTATCCAGTAGTCCAACATCGTGGTTGGCGAGGGCAGCGGCCTTCTTCACGCACGCCAGCGCACTAACGAGGTCCGGGTAAAGAGAGATGGGCATGCCAGAGATATTGAAATTTTCGATTGCCCGCAAAGTATGTACGCCGTAGTACGCCGATGCCGGCACCTCCCGTTCACCGAGAAGGTCACGTTCTAGACGCGTTGAGGCTGCAAGGCGAAGCGGTGTCGAACTCATCAGAATCCTCCTGGTGGCATTCCGTTGTCGAAGCGAACACTCGTTCACTAAGCGGATCGGGCGTGGATAGTGTCAGTGGTTCGATCCTGCGCGGCGAGCTCGGCTAACTCCTCGAGGTAGACAATTGCGGTTTCTATGCCGCGATGGAACATCTCGATGCTGTAGTGCTCATTCGCGGCATGCAGGCCGTCGCTGTCGAGTCCGTAGCCCATCATGACGACGGGAATCTTCATAATTTCGACAATGTCTGCGACGATCGGAATGCTTCCGCCACCTCTTGTAAAAACTGGCTGAGATCCCCAACCCTTTTCGTATGCGCGCGATGCGGCTCTCATCTCCGGCAGGTCGAAAGGGATCAGCGCCGGTTTGCCTTTCGTCAAAAGGGTCACTTTGACTTTAACTGTGGGTGGAGTGATGGCTTCGATGTGTCGTTTCAAGAGCTGAAAGATCTTGTCCGGATCCTGATTTGCGACGAGGCGGGAGCTGAGCTTTGCTCCAGCCTTGGCCGGGATGATTGTCTTAGGACCGGGGCCAGAATAGCCGCTCCATAATCCATTGATATCGAGCGTTGGGCGGGCTGAAACACGCTCGCGAATCGTGAATTTCTTATCCCCCCAAACGGCTGGGACACCTGTTGCTTCCTTGAACTGTTCTTCGGTAAGACCGTTCTTTGCGATCATCTCGCGCTCTTCGGGCTTCAGCGAGACGACATCATCGTAGAACCCCGGAACAGCGATGGTGTTGTCGGGGTTGTAAAGCTTCGAGAGAATCTCGACAAGGGCGAGGCCTGGGTTGTGCGTTGCTCCTCCCCAAAAACCGCTGTGCAGATCGTCTTTTGGGCCCTCAATCTCGACTTGAATGTATGTCATTCCGCGCAGACTGTGGGTAATTGCGGGCTCCTGAATCGTGCGCATTGCTGAATCGCTAATTACACAAACATCTGCGTCGAGTAATTTCTGGTGTGCTTTGATGAAGGGTGCCAGGTTCGGGGAAGATATCTCCTCTTCGCCCTCGATCAGGAATTTCACATTAACGGGAGGAGCGCCGTTGGCTTCCAGATACGATTCCAAAGCCTTAACGTGAATGAATAACTGTCCTTTGTCGTCTGTCGCCCCACGAGCGTAGATCTTTCCGTCTTTCTCGACCGGTTCGAACGGCGGATTGTTCCAGCCATCCTCCATGGAGGCGGGCACTACATCGTAGTGGCCATACACCAACACCGTGGGTTTGTCCGGCCCGGCGCCTGTCCAGGCAGCGTACACAACCGGATGACCGCCTGTAGGCATGACCTTGGCGCTCTCAAGTCCCATTGCATGCAGTTGAGCAGCAAGCCACTCCGCTGCGCTTCTCACGTCTTTAGCATGGGCAGGATCTCCGCTGAGGCTCGGGATGCGCAGAAACTCGTGAAGTTCGTGTCGGAATCGCTCTGCATGATCACGCGAATACTTACGTGCTTTCTCGCTGGACCGTTTCATGAGAATCGTACCTCCTGGGCGGGAGCCTGTGAACCGTCTCCTCAGGCTGCTCGAGCATTTGTTGTCTGCGAAGCCCTGTTCTCGGCGCGTGCAATGAGAAACTCAGTCAACAATGGCACAGGCCGTCCGGTCGCACCCTTGTTGTCACCGGTTAGTGCGTTCGTGCCTGCAATATCCAAGTGCGCCCACTTGTAATTGTTAACAAATCGCTTGAGGAAGCAGGCGGCGGTTATGGCTCCAGCAGGGCGACCGCCCAGGTTGCTCATATCGGCAAAGTTGCTCTTGAGCATGTCTTGATATTCCTCGAATAGGGGTAGGCGCCAAGCGCGATCTCCGGTGTCGTTTCCTGATTCGAGCAACTGGTCTGCGAGTTCGTCGTCGTTGGCGAAAAGTCCGGTAGTAACACTGCCCAGTGCGATGACGCAGGCACCCGTCAGCGTAGCGATGTCGATGACGCAGGCAGGCTCGAAACGCTCCGCATATGTCAATGCGTCGGCAAGGGTCAGCCGGCCTTCTGCATCGGTATTGAGAACCTCAATGGTCTGACCCGACATGGAAGTGATAACGTCTCCGGGCCGGATGGCATTGCTGCCTGGCATATTTTCGACTGCTGGTATGAGGGCGACGAGGTTGATCGGCAGTTCCAAACGAGCCGCCGTCTTCATGGCGCCAAGCACGCTTGCAGCGCCGCACATGTCGAACTTCATCTCGTCCATCTTCTCGCCGGGCTTGAGTGAGATACCGCCGCTGTCGAACGTGACACCTTTGCCCACAAGTACGAATGGCTGAGCCTTGCCACCGCGTTTGTAGTGCATTGCAATGAACTTCGACGGTTGTGCTGAGCCCTGGCCGACAGCCAACGCCGCGCGCATTCCAAGGTCCTTCATCTCACCGCTCTCCAAGACCTCAACATCGAAGTCGAATTCCTCGCCCAGAGCTCGTGCCGTCTCGGCGAGATAGGAAGGGGTGCAGATGTTGCCTGGGAGATTCCCCAGCTCCTTCGCCAGGGCCATGCCTTCAGCCATAGCCTGTCCACGCTCCACAGCTTTCCTAGTTGCGTCTGTAAGTTTTCCTGAGATGAGCAACTTCAGGTTTCGCGCGCCGCGATTCCCACTCCGAGGCTTGGCGCCCGAGCTGCCAAAATGGTACGCGCCGTCTGCAACCAACCGGGTCGCCTCTTGCAACCGCCAGAGGTCGGAGCGGCCTGGCAAGTCGACATCAGCAAGCGCGACGATTCCTTCACTAGCTGCACTCGTATGGAGCGTTTTTGCGGCACTGCCAAGCGCATCGCGAAAAGCCTTATCGCCAAATTGATCAGGCATGCCCAGGCCGATAACTAGCACCCGCTCTGACTGGATTCCAGGTAGATCGTGCAATAACAAGCTGGACCCTGCTTTCGCCTCCAGATCGCCGCGCTTGAGCACTGCAGTCAAATGTCCTTTCGAAGCTTCTTCGACCTTCTGTGAGAGGACGGGAAGGGTACCGTCGGCAAATGCGCCGATAACTAGAATGCCCGTCCGCTCTTTAAGCGCCGAGGATGTCTCTACCGTGAATTGCAGCGGACTACTATTCGTGCCTACCATCTACCACTCCTTCAAGAACATTGACTGTGCGACGATGCGGCTTGAATGCTGGTGATTCGATCACCTGCGTTAGAATCCCCACGGGAGTCCCAGCATTTGTCACGCGACCAGAAGAATCATCCACACCACTTGGATCACGACGACGTAAGGCAACATCATCGCAATAACCGTTCCTACACCAGCGTCCTTTTGATACTTTGCAGCGAACGCCACAACTAATGGGAAGTACGCCATCATTGGAGTGATTGCGTTGGTCGGCGAATCATTTTACGCGACCGCCTTATCAGCAGGCGCCTCAAGCACTTCCCGAATCGCTTTTTCATCATCCTTGTTCATTGAAGACTGGAACACTCGCCCTCTTCCCTCGAACTGTTTTAGTCCATCGAGCACTTTATCGCCGGTTACATTCCTGAGGAGGAGGAACAACGCAGATGAGCCCGGCTTCAGCGACTCTCCGATGTCTTTCATCATCCTATCGTCAAGTCCAAGGTCGCGGAATCGAGCTGCCAGAGCGCCGGCGCCCGCGCCGATCGCTGCGCCAAGGAGCGGGTTCAGAAAAAGCAAGCCGATGAGCATGCCCCAGAAGCCTCCTCCGACCGCGCCTAACCCCGTAACGCTGACCGCTTGATGCAGTCGGGTCTTTCCGTTGCTGTCTCGAGTCACAACGACTGCATCGTCCATATCGAGGAGGTACTGTTTTTGCATTTTTGCAAACGCCGCCCGCATCTCAAATGCGGTCGACTCGTCGGGAAATACAATCGCCAAAAGTGTGCTCATTCCGTGCTCCTTGCCGTTGTTGGAGTGCGTCCATTCTCGTCAGCACTGTTTCTACAATGCGCCCTAACTATTTTCTACAAGAGGCCACGCAGAATTAGCAGAAGGGAATATTCGGTAATCGCGTACCCGGTGAATTGCGGGGTCCTTCAACCAATAGGCAACCGCGCTGGAGGTGTATCCCTCTAGACGCCATAGGGACCGGCTCATGCTGACGAAGTTTCGAATCTTCGCTGTTTTCGCTCTAGTGACTATCTCGTCGATGGCGAAAGCCGCGGAACATGACGTCGTCAAGCTTAAGAGTGGTAACCGACTGTTTGGCACTGTCACACAACTCTCGCGCGGCACTCTGTCCTTCTCGATCGAAGGTGCGGGAGAGGTCGATATTACGTGGAGCAATGTTGAGTCGTTGGAAAGCGTGACGGTCCTGGATGTAGAACTTGGGTCTGGTAAGAGAATCAAAGGGAAACTCGACACACCATCGCCAGGCAAGCTGGAAATCAAGAGCGACGGGAGTTCACAAGTCGTCGAGATGACAGAAGTAGTGTGGATGCTACCGATTGGGACCACTTTCCTGAAGCGGACTTCTGGCTCGATTGATGGCGGACTGGCGGCGCTTCAGGCCAACCGTGAAGTAGACATAACAGTTGATGCCGAGTTTTCAAACCGTACCCGGAATTACCTTACAGAAGGCAGTTTTTCTTCGCTCCTGCGTCGTCGGGCCGAAGAAAACTCACAGTGGCGAAACTATTTCGCCATCAATTCTCGTCGGTACCTTGGGAATCGTTGGTTCGTGCTTGGAAACCTAGGGATAGAACAGGATCAGCGGCTGGACCTCGATTTGAGAAGCGTCGTTTACGGTGCGGTTGGCCGCACACTCATTCAGTCGAATCGGACTATTGTGGCGGTATATGGGGGCGTGGACTACAATCGGGAAAACTATGGCGGGTTCCCCATATCTAATTCCTCCGAGGGGCTGGGAGCTGTGGAATGGGATTGGTTTGATCCAGGCTCCAAAACGGAACTTTTATCTAAAGCTACGACCTACCTCACTCTAAACCGCCAGCGCGTGCGATTGGAATTCAAAAGTGAGCTTAGGCACGATCTCCCCCGGAATTTTTACGGAGCAGTGGGTGTGTTTGAGTCGTTCGACAGCGATGCCCCTGCAGGCCAGCACAATAACGACGCTGGTCTAACGATCACGTTCGGCCGCTCGTTCTGAGTACAACGGATTAGTCGCCTTCTCGCAACGCACTCCGTAGTTTTTCTGTCGAAATGTTCCGCATGGCAGGCCACCGATCAATCTGGCAAAGTTAGAAGCGTGCAAACGAGAATTCACGCGAAGGGCATCGGGAGGATTTATCAGATGAAGAGGTCTCGCACACGGCATGAAAGTAATCGAGATGTGGAATTGCAAACGAACGGCAGAACGCCGAGAGATATAGCATTCCTATTTGCCGGCTTAGTGATTGGGTCAGGGGTTGCTTTGCTCCTCGCGCCTGCCGAAGGAGAGGATGTGCGCTACGCTATCCGTCGTGGATACAAGAGATCAATGAAGAAAATCAGCCGAGAAACCGAGGCTCTGCGGGACCAAGCGGAAAATCTAATTGAGCATGCCTTCCACATCCGCGACCGTGGAGGTGATTTGCTCCACATTGCGCGACCGCATAAAGTAGTGCAAGGTAAAAGGACATAAGACATTCACTGGGGAGATGGCGCACGGCGAAGCATTACCTGATCGCGAGTTACTCCCTAGTACCGGTAAATTGCGCCTGCTCCCTCTTTCGTCGGCATCCGCTCTGCTGGGACGACCACAACTTGGCCGCCCTTCTCCAGGACCTTTTCAGACAAATCGTCGAGCAGATCATCCACATGGGGATCGCTTAGATTCGCAAACTGAATGTGCCCTGTTGCCGAATCCAAGTGCCCTGGAATTTCCCGGTCAGCTTCAACTAGCAACGTCTTTACTCGCCCGAAAACAGCTGCTGAGGAAATTCCTGCAAGTTCGTCGCACGAAAGTCCTTTTGGTTTGGCCTGCTCATATTCCTCGACTATTTGGGTAAGTCGAGCATGATAGCGTGGCTCGACAGCGTTCCACGCGAGTTCTCGCAATTGATCGATCGACACTGCATCGGGATGGATGTTGATCCTCTCAGGCAGAAGAAATGGGTTATTGCTGACTTTTTCGAAAACGCTCTGATGTTCAGGAAGTGCGGCGACTATGAGGGGTAGCCCCGAAGGGCGCGAGTGGCGTTCCAAGATAGAGCGGTCGACCGCCCGAAAAAAGCGCTCGGTATCGTTGTCGACCTCGTCTTTCTTTCCGCCCTGACCATGTCGCATCGGTCCAGCTGATCCGCCGACGCCACCATAGGAAGAAACCGTTTGATGTGGTTCGGTCAATTCATCTCCCAGTGCGTCAGTGATGGTTTGAGGAACGCCTGGGGCCAAGTCAATCTCATCCAGCGCACTGCGGTTTCCCTCGAAGAGTTTGATCGCTCCCCGGCTTAGGCCAAGGACTTGATAACGGTCGGCAGACTGTGTGATTCGCAGAAGCGGTTTGGTATGGAAGCTATCAGCCACAATAGCTAGCTCTGCCACGGGTCGCTGCAGTTTGTAGATCCGGAAAAGGTCGGGTGCGGCCAAGATGGCGAGCCCGTCTTGAGTATGATTCCAGAATTCGTGTGTACGACCTAGATCCTGAAACGGCTCGATCAGCGGCCGTATCTCTCTCCTTGAATATTTCTTTCCTAGGGATTGCTCCAGTTCCTTGACCAAGTTCTTAAAGCGGATTACGTCCTGTTGGTTGTCAGGGAAGTGGCGGTGAGTCGGCTGATAAAGCGAGAGACACGGCGAATCATGGGAAATCGGCAGTTCAGTTGGCAGTTCATCCGTCAATGGAGTCATGTGCAGCTCTCCTCCCCTAAGCTTGTTCAGCGTAGTAAGTATGTCGAGGAGGGACAGGGCAGGGAACTGTCAAAACCCGCAGCCGGAGTGCTGGGCGGTGCCGCAAGTCAATGCACCGGAGCCTGCATGGAGCACCAAGGTGCGTTCATCCAGCAGGTCTGCATCATCTCGGGTAGGCAGCGGCTCCTGGCACCGCTCTCCAGAACTGTCGATACTTACAGTTGTTGAGGTCTTCATCACCGTGGTGAGATGCGTTTGTCTAAAGGTTTCTCCCACGGAAAAAACACGGAACTCCAATTTGAGAGCATGCGCATTGATCAATATGTTTAGGGCATTGACAGTTGATTATACGGTTCACCGGG
>JGI1027J12803_100855140_pt1 | contig 17722 bp, 14 predicted proteins | sample IowNatreferecore_FD_12803 | JGI IMG/M metagenome (IMG submission 12803) | reverse complement strand
GCAGTCTCGGCTGTAGCCGACGCGGATCGGGATTCCGGAAAGTCGGACGAACAGTGCAGCTTCGAAAGCGTTTTGCAGCAACAGCGCCGCATCAAACTGCTGGTCGCGCAGGGACCGGATGAGCTTGTATCGGCCCTTCCAGCCACGATGGGCGCCTTCCCGATCAAAGATCAAAACTTCATCCACAAAATCGGCTTCTTCAAAAACACCGCTTACCCAGGGGACAACCAGCAGACTGATGCGGGCCTTCGGGAATACTTGTCGTACCTGCTTCAATGCCGGGAGAGACATCACCGAGTCGCCGACCCAATTGGTCCCTCGAACGAGAAGGCGCTGAATCGTTTCGGGCTGCAAGACAGGTCTCATGAATCCGTCTCTCTCAGGCTGTTCAACAGCATCTTTCGAAACTCCTCATCCTCGTCAAGCTCAAAGACAACCTTCACGATTATCAGTCGCAATGGATCGAGTGTCGCGCCCGCCAGATTTTCTGCGTCTTTCTCAGTCGTGACAACGGTCTCGATTCTCTGCTCCAGGCATCTCGCTTTGATCTGTTTGACATCTCGGGCCGTATAACGATGGTGATCAGGGAAACTCATCGTGCGGATAAGCCTCATTCCCTCCCTTCGAAGGGAATCAAAGAACTGCGCTGGATGAGCAATGCCCGCGAAGGCCAGCGCGGCGGTCTGCTCCAGTCTAGGGAGCTTAGAATCTCCCGAGACGGACGAGACTAGCAATCTTTGAGTAACCCTAAGGCAGGGTAGCGCTTTGTAGCAACGCACTTGCTCAACTAGATTCTTGTATTCGTGACCTGGCTGAGTCCGGGTTAGCAGAACCACATCCGCTCGACGAATTCCGGCGAGTGATTCCCGAAGCCTTCCTAACGGAGGGAGATAGTCTCCACCAAATGGATTCGTCACGTCGATTAGAAGCACGTTCAGGTCACGATAGAGCCTCAAATGCTGAAAGCCGTCATCCAATATGTGAGCATCAACAGCAAAGCGCTGCTCAACCCACCGACCAACCTCAGATCGGTCAGTGCCAACCGCTACAATTGCACCCGGCAAGTTCTTGGCAATCACGAGAGCTTCATCACCGGCGAACCGAGAAGACGTCAGGAGTGATTTTCCGTCCGAGACCAGCAAAGGGCGACCGTTATTCTCGCCTTTGTACCCTCGCCCTAGAACAGAAACGAGACATCCCTCTTTCTGGAGCAACCGTGCAAGCGCCACCACAGTGGGGGTCTTCCCCGTGCCACCCATAGTGAGATTGCCCACGCTGATCACAGGTTCCCTCAAGCGTTGAACTTGCCATAAGCCTGATGAATAGAGACCCCTTCGGAGACGAACAGTTCCCTGGTAAAGCCTGCTCAAAACGATGAGGGGAGCCTTAAGAATTCCCTTTGCCATATTGCTGCACCGCCACTCTCGATCTTGGCTCTCCTCCTCGTTCTGTCGAGCAGAAGGCGTGAAAAGGCTGACAGAGACTGCAGCTGTTAATCATTGGAAAACCGAGCAGACCGGAGCTGTGCTACGTTTGAGCCGGCGGGTGGCACAGCGACATCTTCGTTCAAATGTCTCTAAGGGTGTGGGAAGAATCGACAGTGGTAGCGACCTTGGTTTGAGCTGACTTCACGCGATCCAGGTAGGCTTTCGCCCAGGCGGGCCCATCATACTGGTAACGCGCACGAGCGAAATACAGAAGCCACAAGACGAGCAGCAGCGCAGCCAGGGTCTTCCCCGCTAATTCATTAGGCGGCAAGATCAGCACGACAAAGATAAACAGCCCCCAAAGCAAGCCAACGTAGCCCACCAATCGACTATACTTGCTTAAGTGCCAGACTGCATCTTTTTGCCATCCGGGAGTGCGAGTGCCCAGGTAGATCGGGATGAGATAGGAGATGTAAAAAGTCACCACCGAAATGGAAGTGACTACGGAATAGGCTCCGGAATAAATCAGAGCTCCAAAAGCTAGAAGCACTGTACTCCAAATCGCGGCATCAGGCGTGCCGTGCCTGGAACTAACACGCTTCCAAAGAGAAGAAAGGGGCAGCCCGTTATCACGGGCGAACGCATAGATCGCACGGGAGCAGGAAGTGACGCAGGAAAGTCCACAGAACCACATCGCCAGGGTTGCAATCGCAGAAAGGGCTACGCCGGCGCGGTCTCCAAGTGCGTGAGAAAGGATTGCAATGACAGCGGGCACCGGCTGACCGGCTGAATCTACAGAGTGAAGCGCCTGGTTTACATCCCGAATCGCCAACACCAAGGCCAACAGCAACAGATATCCTGCCACGGCCGAGACGCCGACTGACAGGACAATCCCCCAGGGAACTCGCCTTCGGGGATCATGGGTTTCTTCTGCCACATGGGCCGATCCGTCAAAGCCGGTAAATGTCCACTGGGCTTGCAGCAACCCTAAGATGAAGGCCCAACCATACGGCCTGCCATTGCTATTGATCGCTTGCCAAACAAAATGGGCGGGCTGATGAGGAGCAAAAAGCGTCAGGGCGCCTACAACCACGATCACACCTGCCAGGTGGATTGTAACACTGGCATCATTCAGAAAAGCGACCCAGCGAATTCCAAAATGATTAATCAGAGCATGCGAAAAAAGAACCGCTGCATAAAGCCACAGCAAGTGGCTGGTTGAGGATGTGACACCGAGAAGGGGGCCCAGAAAGAGAGCGCATCCGTAGTCGATTCCGGCGAGTGCCGTAATCAGCGCGACGAGATTAAAGCAGGCAGCTGACCAGCCCCATCCCTTTCCCCCCAAGGCTGCAGCCCAGTGGTACATTGCGCCAGACGTGGGAAAAGCCGACGACAACTCCGCCATTCCCAAAGCGACCACCAGCGAGAAACAGGCTACGATTGGCCAACCCAACGTCATCTGAAGCGGTCCTCCCATCTCGAACCCGTATCCAAACAGCGTCACAGCACCCGTGAGAATCGAGATAATCGAGAAGGAGATGGCAAAATTAGAGAAACCTCCCATGGTGCGGAAGAGTTCCTGCACATATCCTAGCTTGCCCAATTCCCGGGCATCCGGGTCGGAGGGATTGCACTTCGGATCGAGTGGTATTGTCACAGTAGACAGGCGCTCGCCGAGCCGTCTCAGCGAGCCAGCAGGACGCTAACTCCTGCCCATTTCAACAACTCCATCCCGGATGTGTCAAGTGAAATGGCAGATCGGAATCATGTAGAACAGTGTGTGCTCTGTTATGCCCTGACAACTCTTCTCTCCACTTTTCTTCTGTTCTTGGTCCAGCCTATCATTGGGAAGTTTGTCCTACCCTGGTTTGGTGAAAGCCCAGCAGTTTGGACCACCTGCATGCTCCTGCTCCTGCTGGGCCATGCTTATCCACACTTTCTTGTGGTCCGGTGTAAGCCCCGGATTCAACGAAGAACTCATCTGGCAAACCTCCTGCTCTCTTCTCATTCTCAGTCTGAGCGTCACCTGGAGAGGCTCGATCTTGCCAGCCTCGGGTAGTAGTTGGATCCTGCTGACAGCCAACCAGGGCGTGCTGCTGGAACCCCGGATCGCCAAAGCAAACACCCAACACCAGCAGATGATTTATGCGCTGTGCGACTTCGGTAATTTGTTTCAGATTATCAAAAAACAGTTTTAGAGCAGGACGTGTCTGGCTTCAACCTTCCCGTTTTCAATTTGGAGAAAGCCTGCCGATCGAGGCAAGGAGAATCTCTTGGGGCCGGCACTGCCGGGGTTGAAAAAGAGAATAGACTCGATCCTCTGTAGGAAAGGTTCATGGCTATGACCGAAAATAACCACTTCGGGTTGGACCTGGCTTATCTGATCTCGAATGAGCGGTTTCAGGCGACGTGGATTCCCCAGAATGTGGACCATGAAAATCCGGAGGCCATAGAGTTCAATTGTGCGGGGGGATTCAAAACCCGGCGGTAAGCGGCCCTCATCGATATTGCCGCAGATGGCGGTAACAGGAGCCAGCTTCTGGAGTTGTTGATAGACCTGGAGGTTCCCAATGTCTCCAGCATGTAAAATGTGGTCAACCCCTGCAAATAAAACCGGGATCTTCAAATCAAACAAGCCGTGTGTGTCGGCGATGACCCCAATCCTGTATCTCTGAGGCATATTTTAAACTTTCCACCTCTGCATTATGCTATACTTCCATCACCTGGAAAGTATATCTCTGTCCAGAGAGCCTCACGGAGCACAGTCTGAATTCCTCCCCTCTTCAACGATTGGCAGGTCTGCGAAATACCCCTTAGAAGAATGAAGACTGAGCGTATCTCTGAATTCACCATCAATCGACTTTCGATTTACTTGCGCTGCCTGAACCTGTTGGCGGCGTCTGGGGTAACAACGACTTCCTCGCAGGCTCTGGCCCATCAATTTCAGTTGAATTCAGCTCAAATTCGAAAGGACTTAACCTATTTTGGTGAGTTTGGCGTTCGGGGAGTCGGCTATAACGTGGTCGAGCTCCGCAGGCATCTTTGCCAGATACTTGGTTTGAGCGAACTGCATCGAGTGGGTATCGTGGGCGCGGGTAATTTAGGCATGGCTCTGGCAAACTATCGTGGCTTCGATCCGCAGTACTTCCGAGTGACTGCCTTGTTTGACAAAGACTTGTCACGTGTTGGTGAGACGTCTCGAAGCGGTGTCTTCGTTTTTCACGTCAAAGATCTCAGCCCAATCATCGCTCGGGAAAAAATCACCATTGGTGTGATCTGTGTGCCTGCAGAAGAAGCCCAGGGTGTGTTGGATCTGCTGGTGGATGCCGGTATCACCGCGATCCTCAATTTTGCGCCGGTCCGCCTCAATGCCGAGAGTGGGGTCAAACTCAAGACCATGGATTTGGCGATTTCTTTTGAAAGCCTCTCTTACTTCCTGGCCCGACCCGCAGCGGGCGCTCCCAGCCAGGAACCGGGTTTCCTGGATATGGAATCTGAAGACAAGACTCTTCCCGAATAGTGCAAAGGCGAGGGGCCGGCTACGCGTCTCAGGATCTTATGCTCATCGGAAGAGTCATGGTCGATGTCGTTGCCACGCAAAAGCATTCGAGCCACAAAGGTCAGAAAATCCTCTACAGTCAACTTTTGAATTTGGAACCGGACCAGTGGGGCCCAATTTTGGATCTGGACGCGGCCGACGCGGGAGTCGGCGATTAAGTTTTGGTCACTCCGGAAGGGTGGTCTGCCATGATTTCAGTAGGCATGGCCCTTCTCTCCTATCGTATGGCGTCGTCGGAGTGATCGACCATCTTGAATTCGAGTAATGTTGGTTCGCAAATATTCCAGGCTGTCAGATGCCTAAGAGCAGACCTTTGTCTGCTGATCTGAGCTTCACCCGCAAGACCACCCGTGATTGCCCACCTTTCAGGTAGACTGCTGAGCAAACAGCCCAATCAGATTATTATTGACGTTCAAGGTGTGGGCTACCTGGTGAACATTCCTCTCTCGACCTTTTACGAAGTAGGCGACGCCGGCGCGTCCGTTCAATTACTCATCCATACACATGTTCGGGAGGACACGATTGCGCTCTTCGGCTTTCGGACTTCCAAGGAGAAGCAGCTCTTCGAGCAGCTGACGTCGGTTTCGGGAATTGGCCCGAAGCTCGGAGTCACGATCCTTTCGGGCATGAGCGTGGATGAGCTGGTTCCTGCTATAAGGCAAGGCAACCTGGCACGATTGACCTCGATTCCGGGCATCGGAAAGAAGACGGCAGAACGCATGGTGGTGGAGCTGAGAGACAAGCTCTCAAAGACTGAAGGAGTCTGGGCAGAAACATCCTCCCCTCTCGAAGCAACCTCCCAGGTTCAGGATGACGCCATTTCAGCTTTGATCAACCTGGGCTACCCCAAACCATCCGCCGAGCACGCCATTCAGAAGGTCCTTCTTGCTGGCGGCCCTGACCAACCGTTCGAGGTCCTCCTGAAGAGATCTCTGCAGGAACTCTCCAAGTAGAGATGAAGCAACCCGCTCCTGCTTCGATGGCCGTTTTCGCTGCGTCGTCCCACCAAAATTAGCTGAGACGATGGCCACAGTGATAGCAGTACTGACTGACCGAATCCACCGCGACACCACAGGCCCAACAGTAACGGATTTTGTCTACCCTCAGGGCCTTTTTTTTCTCTCTGTCTAGTCGCTTCTGGATGACCTCGGCAAATTGCCTGGCTTGTTGGTGCTCCGGTATTACGCGCAAAACTTCTTTGGTGGCGATGAGAGCTTCCGGCAACTTCCCCTGCTGATAGTGAAAGCTGGCTGAAAGCATGAGTTCTTTAGCGAGCGTCTCAAAACCCTTGACTCGCTGCAAATCATTCAATCTCCGGGAGGTGTTTTCCACAAAGGCCTGAATCTCAGCACTGTCCGGGAAGAGCTTCTGAATGTTCTCGAGTTCGCGAGCGCAAAGCTCATACTCCTCCTGATAAAGATATTTTTTGATTTGGGCTATCGATACGGTCTTTATCTCAGAATTCCTGAGGTCTTCTGAACGTTCCTCCAGTTTCTTTTCCACCAAGTGTTTGTAATCAACTTTCTTGGGCGATGTGATTTGCTGAAAAGGACTGACCTGGGGGAACCGGACGACATTGGCTTTGAATTCCAGCTCATTGGCCTCGGGCAAGCCAGGCGTTTCCTTTTGCTGGGGCGGAGCAGGAACCGGAATGTTTTTGCCAACTGCTTCAGCGGGCGACTGGTCCTGAGTTGTCTGGGTTAAGGGCTGCTCCTCCCCAGCTTGCACGCTCTGGAGCGGAGATTCATGCTTGAGGTGCTGAATTTCATCGACGATTTCGAGAGAGGATGGAGTTAATGACTTCCCATCCGGATCAGCGTGGGGTAAAGAGTCAATTTCTGGCTCTATCTCGCCAGCAAGCTCCTCACCGTGCGATGTTGCTTCTGCCTGAAATGAGGCTGGGCGCTCCAGCTCCTTTACCGGAGGCTCTGGAGTTTCCGGAGGCGGCTGCCATGGAGCTGCCAAATTGTTCTCGTCTCCCTCCGCTAATGCCGGCGAAGTCTCGCCGAGGGAATCCGCACTTCCCTGCCTTGCTTCTGGAATCAATTCAAATCTCGGATCTCGCCAATCCTCTAACTTCCTCTCTTTTTCTTTGAAAAGCTGAACTAGAGCGGCGATGGTTCTCTCCCTCATCGTGTCCGTCTGGGGTGCAGAGAGGGGATTTGCCTCTGTTCTAGAAACTTCCGCTTGGGAAGTGTTCTCTGTCACCGAAGGGAACACCGGCGCCGGAGTCTGAGGAGTGCTCTCCAGCTCCGCAGAGGAGGCAGGTTCTGTAGTTTGGGGGGGGAGCGAAGGTGACTGTGGCTCTTGGGGGGGGCGCGGCTCAACAAGCTTCCTATAAAGCTTGTGCTTGTGGAGCTTAATGGCCGTGAGGTCACTTAGCGCCTTGGCTTTGTGATTGAGCGGTTCGGCTTCCAAGACCTCAGTGAGCAATGCTTCGCAGGCAATAAACTCGCGCAGGCTGAAAAGACGACGCGCCTCACTCAACTTTCTTTCCGTCTCTGATGGATTGTTATGCGAAGCAGAGATAGCCTCGTCTGCCGACTTGCGCTGATTATTTTGCGAATCACTGCCCATAGGATCGTGACGTTAGCCCGAGTCTGTTCTGCCAGGAACCTCCCAATTTCCTGGAGACACACGTTCCCTCGCAACGATTTCGTAAAGGCTGCGAGCTCCCCTCTTCCCAGGGTTTTCGGACGGAAGGCGTGATACCTTCAGTGTCGTAATCTTATGAGGCTGGCGCCACTGGATCAGGTCTCCAACGGAGATCAGTCGGCTTCCCTTAGCTTGACGGCCATTCACCCAGATTCCTCCGTGGTCACAGACTTCACGAGCTAGCGTTCTTCTGGGGATGATTCTGGACCTTTTGAGGAAGACGTCGAGACGCATTTTCCCCTGCCCGGAATCAAAAATACCCGCGGACCCCGGCACAGGATCACAACTCACTTTTTCTTCTTTTTTCCCTTTTTCTCAGCTGTGTCCTGGTTTTGCGCCGTCTGTTTGGGCTCGCTCGCAACTGCCCCGGAGTCAACGTAGCCAGACTTTATCTCAATAAAACTCTGTTTGCGCAGTTTGACCATGTATTCCTGGGTGGCCTTCTGAGCTTTGGCTTCGAACAAGTGGTCCCGAATTTCGTTGTCCACGACTTCCATCTTCTGAATTCCAGCCTCGTGTTTTTCTTCGACTTTGATGATCACCAAGCCATACTTGGTTTTGATAATGTCACTAACCTGACCTCTCCTGAGTTTAAAGGCCACATCGTCGATTTCCTGGATCATCTTGCCACGGTGGAAGAAGCCAAGATCGCCACCGTCTTTGGCGGTCGGTCCGTCTGAATAAGTGGTCGCGAGTTCGTCAAACTTCTGCCCGCCCTTGGCTTTTTGCAAAGCTTCCTGGGCTTTCTTTTCCAGCGCAGGCAAGGCAGCAGCATCTTTTCCTTCCGTCGAGATCAGGATCTCCCGAATTCGCACCTCTTCGGGCCTGTCGAACTGCTGTTTGTGGGCCTCGTAATATTTAACGACTTCATCACCGGAGATTGCGTTCTGAATTCGTGAGTAAACCTCCCGACCTAGTACCTGCTGGGTCAGACTGCGATTCTTGATATTCTGTTTGAATTCCGTGGGATCGATTCCCTGCTGGACCATCATCTTCTCCAGGTCTTCCATACTACCCAGGTTGTTTTCCTTGCGAATCCGATCCAGAAATTTGATCACGTCGTTATCCGCTGTCAGGCCGAGGTCAGCTGCCTTCTGCACCAACAATTGCTCCTCAATGAGCGTCTTGAGCAAATCTTTTTCTTGGAGAGACACTGCCTTTTCCAATTCAGCCCCGTTTAGATTCTTCGCCAACTCTTTCTTGACAAGATCGCGACTCTTCTCAAAGTCGGACTTAGAAATGATGTCGTTGTTGACCCGGGCAATAATTTCTTCGAAAACAGTTCCTGCAACTAACTCCAATGAAAATACCACGCAAATAATCCCGCCAAATACCCCCAGACAGATTTGCCTTTTCAAAGGCACCTCCTCAGCAACCCTTTGGGAAGGAATCAGATCCTACCTACCACTCTCAGAAAAGCATGATATCCGAAATCGGGTTGGTTGTTAATTTGAAAAATGAGTGGACAGCCCCGCAGAGCCCCAAAAATGTGGTTTCGCGGCCGTCACTTCACTAGTGATGAAGTTACCCTGCGAGCTCTAGCAAGAGGTTGCGCACCGATGAGAAGAGCTCACGAGGCGCGAGGCCCACTGTCTGCATTTTCAGCGTTCCACTGGGTGTGAGGGAGACCTCAGGGTAGGCGGAGACAGTTTCGACAAGCCTCTGTGGGGCCACAGGGGTCCTCTCATGGAATTTGATTGCGACACCGTCCCGCTCCCTCTCGATGGAATGCACGAGCGCTTTCTCGGCCACTAACCGTAAACGAACATAATCGATCAAACTCTCAACCTCAGAAGGCACTGGCCCGAAGCGGTCTTCCAGCTCGTTGCGTAACTCCTCAATTTCTGAATCATACTTGATCGAAGAGATTCTCTTGTACGTGCTCAGCCGCTGGTTCTCGTCCACAATGTACTGCGGCGGAATGCGAATGCCAACCTTGAGATTGATCTGAGTCTGGATTTCAGGGAGGACTTCCTGGCCCCGCATTTCCTCGATGGTGCGTTCCAACATTTGACAGTAGAGGTCAAATCCGACGGAATTGATATGTCCATGCTGCTCTCCACCGAGCAGATTGCCGGCGCCGCGCAGCTCGAGGTCCAAGGCGGCGATCTTAAACCCCGAGCCGAGGTCGCTGAACTCCTTAAGAGCCGCTAAACGTTGGCGCGCTACCCCGGAGAGAGTCTTATCAGGAGGAACCAGGAGATATGCATAAGCCCGACGACTGGACCGCCCAACACGTCCCCGCAATTGATAGAGCTGGGCGAGCCCAAATCGGTCGGCTCGATTGATGATTATGGTGTTGACCAGTGGGATGTCTAGTCCATTTTCTATAATTGTCGTACAAACAAGAATATCAGCCTGGTGGCGTACGAAATTCAGCATCGTGGCTTCCAGCTGCTTTTCACCCATCTGTCCGTGGCCGACGACAATTCGAGCTTGAGGAGACATTCTTTGAACCATGGCGGCTACAGAATAGATAGATTCCACCTTATTGTGCACAAAGTATACCTGGCCGGCACGCTCCAACTCCTGCTGAATAGCCTTTTCGATGACTTGTTTGCTGAAGGGGACCACCAGAGTCTGAATCGCGAGCCTGTCCCTGGGTGGGGTCTCAATCACAGACATATCCCGGATGCCCATCAACGACATATGTAGTGTTCGAGGAATAGGAGTCGCAGTGAGAGTGAGTGTATCGATCCGCCTCTTCAATTGCTTGAGCCGCTCCTTGTGAGCCACCCCGAACTGCTGCTCTTCATCGATAATCAAAAGGCCCAAATCGCGAAACTGTACGTCCTTGGAAAGGAGGCGATGAGTCCCAATGAGGATGTCAATCTTTCCGGCAGCCAGACGGGCAATGATTTCGGGTTGCTCTTTCGGCCCGCGAAAACGGCTTAACATCTCGATGTTCATCGGAAAGGCAGTGAACCGCTGTTTGAAGCGAATATAGTGCTGGTAAGCCAGCACTGTCGTTGGCGCCAAGATGGCCACCTGTTTTCCGTCAAAGACGGCTTTGAAAGCCGCCCGCATAGCCACCTCTGTTTTTCCGAATCCCACATCTCCGCAAAGCAGACGGTCCATCGGGACTTCCGCCTCCATGTCCCGGTGGACGTCCTCGATGGCTGTCTTTTGATCCGGTGTTTCGCTGTATTCGAAAGCTTCTTCAAATTCCTGGTGCCAGTGCCCCTGCACCGAAAAAGCATATCCCGGGAGGATGCGACGTTCCGCATAGAGTTTGAGAAGCTCCTCAGCCATATCTCGCATCGACTTCTTGATGCGGGCCTTGGTCTTGATCCACGTGGTTCCTCCCAGTTTATCCAGAGGAGGATGAGAATTCTCGCCACTGCTGTATTTCTGGATGAGATCGAGGCGTTCCAGGGGGACGTAGACCTTATCGTCCCCGTAATAGCTAAGAACCATGAATTCACGCCCCAGCCCATCGGCAGCGATCTGCTTTAAACCCTGGAACTGCCCTATGCCGTGATCGATGTGAACGACATAATCGCCCGGCTTCAACTCCCGAAAGTCCGAAATGAAAGAAGCACTTCTGGATTTGGACTTTGGCGGTGGCGCCAGCAGGTCGCTCTCATCGAAGAGGTCTCGATCTCCGAGAACATAGAAATTTTTGGAAACGACTTCAAATCCTTCGAAAACATCTCCAACTACAATTATGGGATGATGGCCGCCAATGCGCTTAAGGAAAGCATCGCTCTCGCGCTGCTCCTGGCTGAACTCCGTGGCGCAGGAAAGATCGTACTCTTTGAGAACATCGTCCAGACGTTCGGCTTTGCCCAAAGTCGACTGCACCAGAACGATCTCCGCCGCCTGCTGGGACAGTTCTTTGAGGTCCGCTGCAACCTCTCGCATGTCTCCGTGGTACTTTCTGACCGGGCGGGTGGGGCAGGAGAAGCGACTGCCTTCTTCCGCGACCAAGGTTCCCAGTTGGTCCAGATAAACGACTCGTCGGAGGCCCAGATGCTCTTCCAGCTCTGCAGGTTCAATGAACAACTTGGTGGGCTGGACGGCCGGAGTCCTTTCCCTGGTGAGAGCCTCGAACTCTATTTGAGTCTGAGCATGCCATCGATTGTTTTCTTCTCGCACCTCCTGAGGCTCATCAATCACCAACACGAAGCCTTCCGCGACATCCATAAGCGTTCGCTCAAACGGGACGACAAACGGGAGCAAATACTCAATACCCTGAAAATACTCACCGTTTCGCGCACGGGTCACCTGGTCCGCAAAGAACTCTGGGTACTGGTCTCGACTGAAGTTCTCCTCTGCTCGTTCCCCCCAGGAACGTAACACTTCCGCATCGATGAAGAATTCGCGCATGGGGATCGCCCAGAACCGCTGCACCGGACCGACGGACCGCTGCGACTTAACTGAAAACTCCCGCAACGACTCAATTTCGTCCCCAAAAAACTCAATGCGGACAGGATTTTCTGACCCCTGCGAGAAGATATCGATAATTCCACCCCGGACAGAGAAGGTCCCCACGTTTGAGACTGGCTCATCGCGGACGTATCCTGCCTTGAGAAGGTATCGAACCAGATCTTCGGGTGCTATTTCGATCCCAACCGACAGCTCGGGAACCAACGAGTAATTAGCAGCCAAGTCAGGCAGTCGAGTCGACAGGGACAAAGCGGGACAAAGAAGAATATCCAGTCCCGATTGAAATACTTTCCAGAACGCAAGAGCGCGCTCCGCCAGGATCTCCGGATGGGGGGAAAGCCGACTATAGGGACTCGGTTCCAGAGCCGGCAAAGCCGCGATACGATCATTTCCCTCATCCGAGAACATCCTGTGAAAGAAGGCGGTAGTACGTTTGAGCTCTTCCCAATTTTGATGATTCGAACCCACATAGAGTACGGGCTGTTTTAGCAACCGGCGAAGCACCGCCAAATATGCAGGTTTAGCGGAAGGGGTAATACCGCTGAAAACGAAGTGTCTCTGGCCAGATTGAACTTGGTAGGGAATTTGGCTGAGCTGGGGATCATCAAGCAGCCGTTCAAACAGGTGTTGTGTCAGCACGCGATTGGGGATTTCGGATTTGAAGAGGTCCAGATCCTGACGATCTCAGGTTGCCTGAGACACTGCTGCGTAGCGCGTCAGGATTCGTTGAATGATGGCGGATGAAGAGTAACCCTCTGCGAATGGAAGAGCAACAACCCTGCCACCGGACGCCTCCACCTCTTCGCGTCCCACGATCTGCTCCAAGGGCCAATCTCCTCCCTTTACCAGCACGTCTGGGAGAATGACCTTGATGAGCTCACGGGGAGTGCTTTCGTCAAAAACCGTAACGAAGCTGACGCTCTCAAGACCTGAGAGCAGTTCGCACCTCTCTTCCTGGTCGAAGATCGGGCGAAGCCCTCCCTTAAGCTCCCTGACGGAACGGTCACTGTTGATGCCGACAATCAAAACATCGCCGAGAACTCGCGCTTTCTCTAGATAAGAGAGATGGCCGGGATGAAGAATATCGAAGCAACCGTTGGTAAACACGATCTTCCGACCTTGCCGTCTTAACTCGGCAACTTGCATCGATAGGTCCTTGAGAGCCAAAACTTTGGTCACTTCTTCTCCAGAACTGTTACACTTCCAGAATCAAACCGTGCCAAATTATATCATAGGCTATTGAACCGTCATGTCCCCCAACACGACTACCAATCTAATGTTGTTTGCCGGCAGCCTTTTGTTGGCGCTGGTTTCAAGCGCGATTCTCGGCAGCCGTGATCGGGACCTTGAATTTATCCATTGTCGGATTCCCGGAGAATACCAGACCCCCCTCGTGTACGTTCGGCTGAGGTCTGCTCCTCAGCAAACAGCCCTCCACGGGGTTGCTTCTTTGCCCACAGTATTTTTGATCCACGGCCTCTCTGCCAGCAAATCTGTTATGTTGCATCTGGGCAGCGAGCTGGCGAAGTTAGGTATGGATTCTTATGTTATTGACCTCCCAGGACATGGTGAGTCGAGCAAGAGATTCACCTGGGAGGACTGCCGGCGCGCGATTCGCGAGGCGTTGATCTACCTCAAGCTCATACCAGCCACAGGATCCACGTTCGATCCACAATTGATGCGTTCTCCGGTCTTCCTGGTCGGGCATTCCATGGGTGCCGCACTGACGGTTCAGACTGCCCGGAGCGAATCCTCGATCACGGGAGTGATTGCAATCTCTCCAGCCGCCACTTCGGTTGATCGCTCCACTCCAAGAAATCTCCTGATCCTGCTGGGACAGTTTGATGTCCCTTTTGTCCAGCGTGGTGCACGCTTTCTGTTTCAGCAGGCAACAGGAATTTCGCTTCCGTCCGGGGAGCCTCTTGAGAATTGTTCCAACAAAGACGGTTCAAAGAAATTGGTGCAGCTCCGCTGGATGGAACATTCGCTCGGGATTTTCGATCCTCGCGCGTTGGTCCAGATGGTGACCTGGCTGGCACACTTTTCTCCTGCAGTTCGTTTTGATCCTCGACGCAGCCTGGCGGGGCTGGTTTTGAAATTGTCCCTCTGCTGTTGTTTGCTTTATTCACTGATTCCAGGCTTTGGTTTAATGCACCGGGCAATCGGTCTCCTCCGGACTAGGCGGTCCCATTCGGCCAAGATCGATTGGAGAAGGGATGGCAACTGCGAGGGCCCACTAAGAGGTCTCCCCTCCCTTTGGCTTTATGGAGTGGCTGGAATTGTGGCGGTTGCTTTCCTGCTGGCATTCAATCCCTGGGATCGGTTGCGCCTGATGGGAGGAGGATATCTGTGTGGCTTTCTATGCCTCACTGGAGTGCTGGCTCTGTCTTGCCGACGCCCTCCTGCCGCGATGTGGTTCTGTTCTGCGGCTGACTTTGTCTCCGTCTTGCTGTCGGTGTCGTTCTTTGTTGCACTGGCCGCGCCGCTGTTTTCGAGTTGCTTTGTCCATCTCACTCTTTCTCAGGTGCGGTTCTGGCGACTTCCCGTCGTGGCCCTCAGTGTCTATCCTTTCTATCTGTATGATGAATGGGTCAGCCGGCGCTTGATCACATCGTTCCACGTCGACCGGCTTCTTTTCTTTCACTTCTCTACACGATTGCTTCTGGCGCTGGTCATGATCCTGGGGTTTTTCATCTTGCACAATGGGCAGTTTTTGATGGTTTTGCTTTTGCCCGCAATGCTACTCTTAAGTAGTCTTTGTTGGTGCCAAGCGTGGGCAGTCTACCGCAAGACTGAGAGTGTGGGAGCGTCTGCCACGTTCAGTGCTTTGCTGACAGCTTGGTTTCTCAGTACCTTTTTTGCGCAGATATGAGGATAGGAATAATTGGAGGCGGTCCCGGCGGGTCTCTTTGTGCGGCGCTGCTGGGGCAGGCGGGGGCGGAAGTGCTGCTGTTCGACTATCGGGGGGTTTGGGAAAAACCTTGTGGCGGCGGTGTCACTTACAAGGCTCTGTTGCGCTATCCGTTTCTTGAGGAATGTCTGGAGCCGAAACGCCGGATCCAGCAAATTCGTGTCACCTCGCCCCATGACGCCCAAGTAACTGTGCCCTTGCAGGATCCTTTGCTGGTCTATTCGCGCGGCGTGCTCAACAGAATCCTTCTGGAGAGAGCTGTCGCACACAGGGCCTGTTTTCGGGAGGAGCGAGTGCTCAACTTTGAGCGGCAAGCCTCGCATTGGCACATCCTCACTCAGAGAAACAGGTACAAGGTCGATTTTCTGATTGGGGCCGACGGCGTGAATAGTTTTGTGCGGAAAAAGATGAGCCGCCGGCTTTCCGCAGATGATCTGATGATGACTTTCGGCTATCGAGTCTGCGGTCGTGGCCAGGATACGATTGAGGTCAAATTCTTTCCCGACCTTCTGGGATATCTCTGGGTTTTCGCTCGCCCGGATAACATCTCGTTTGGAATTTGCGCCAAACTCAGCCAGAACCCCACCCAGGTGTTGAAGGACTACTTGCATCAATTCCTGCGGCAGAACTATCCTGCTATTCGGATCGACGGTCACTCGAGTGCCGACCTGGAAGGCTCAGAGTGCAGTTCGGTAAAAGCCCCGCGCCGGGTCCTCCCATGTGAGACTTACAGTGCGCTGATTCCCTCTCTGCGATCCCGAACCCTCCACCAAAATGTGGTCAGCGGTGAGGGCTGGGCCTTGCTGGGCGACGCCGCCGGGTTTGCTGATCCCATCACTTGTGAGGGGATCTATTACGCGTTGCGATCAGGAGAGCTCTTAGCAGAAGCATTGTGTCAATCTAGGCCGGGCAGTTATCGTCAGGCGTGCGAGGCGGATTTTGTGGGAGACTTTGTACACGCGGCTGACCTGTTCGAGAAGTTTTACCGCGGACGTTTGCTTGGTTCTGATTTTATCACCCGGTCGGTTCAGACGGCTTCCCGAAGTAAGATAGTGCAGGCATTGATGAATTCTTTCGTGGCTGGAAGGCAGGATTACAGATCACTGAAGTCGAAGCTCGTTTGGCACTTGCCTGGTATCTGTTTACAAGTGATGCGTTCTGCCTTCGTTTGATCATTCCAAAATGTGCCTGCGATTTCCAAGGAGGAACTTCATGCGGCAACCTCGATTGTGGTTGTTGCTCGCGTTGGCTTTGAGCAATTTGAGTTGTTCGCCAACTCAGGAAAAGACAGGTCACACAAGTGGCGCCGGGGAGGTCTCTGCGGATCCTCGCTTAGGCAGATGGGATCTCACTGTAAAGGGCGAGGGCCAGGAATATCCCTCCTGGCTAGAGCTGTCGAAAGAAGGTTCCGTCGTAAAGGGAAGATTCGTAGGCAAAACCGGCAGCGCCAGGCCCGTTGCGAGGATCCTGATCAAAGAAAAGCAACTCGAGTTCTCCCTACCGAAACAGTACGAGAAAAGAAGCGATGACCTGGTATTCAAGGGGAACCTCGTCAGCGACAAGCTGGAGGGTACAACCGTCGGCGAGGAAGGTAAAACGTTGCAATGGATCGGCGTTCGAGCTCCTTCCCTGGACCGTAGCTCGCCACCGGCGTGGGGCGAACCTATTAAGCTATTCGACGGTAAGAGTCTGAGCGGCTGGCACGTCCGGTCCTCCAGCGAGTCCAAGGGATGGAGAGCAGTGAGGAGGGTTCTGGTCAATACGCCTCCGAGCAGTGACTTGATCTCCGATCAGGAGTTTGAAGATTTCAAGTTGCACCTTGAGTTCAATCTTCCTCCCAAAAGCAACAGTGGTATCTACTTGCGAGGGCGGTACGAAGTTCAAATCGAGAATGGTCAGGACAGTTCCGATGAGCCGGAGAGTCACCGGATGGGTGAGGTGTACGGCTTTCTCACGAGAACGTCAGACCCTTCCAAAAAACCAGGCCAGTGGCAAAGTTACGATATCACTCTGGTAGGCCGCAAGGTGACCGTCGCTCTTAATGGGCAGGTCATTATTGACAACCAGGAGATTCCGGGAATCACCGGGGGCGCACTCAACAGCAATGAAGGAACACCGGGTCCAATTTTTCTTCAGGGAGACCACGGCAAAGTTTCTTTTCGTAACATTGTGATCACGCCGGCAAAGAACGGATAAGCCAGCTCAATCGAGAGAAGGGCTCGACTATTGCTAAGCGGATACTCTAGGACCGCAAGTGCATCCCCAGTCTGCCGAGTAACGCCCGGTCGTGGTTGATTTGCGGATTGGGCGTGGTGAGCAGCATTTCTCCCATGAAAATGGAATTCGCCCCGGCGAGAAAGCAGAGAGCTTGAGCTTCGTCAGACAGGGAGAGACGACCCGCGCTCAAGCGGACCATCGATGAAGGCATGGTGATACGGGCAGTCGCAATCATGCGCACCATCTCCAGTGGATCCAGGGATTCTTGCTGACTCAAAGGGGTGCCCTCGACGCGCACTAGAAGATTGATAGGGACACTTTCTGGATGAGGACACTGTGTCGCCAATTGTTCCAGAAGCCGACACCGATCCTGTCGGGTTTCGCCCATGCCAATGATACCTCCACAACACACTGTAATGCCGCTGCGTCTCACATGTCTTAAGGTCCGCAGCCTGTCCTCATAAGTGCGGGTCGTGATAATCTCGCCATAGAACTCCGGAGAAGTGTCGAGATTATGGTTGTATGCCGTCAGGCCGGCGGCAGCCAGAGCCTCAGCCTGCGCAG
>JGI1027J12803_100385730_pt1 | contig 17767 bp, 17 predicted proteins | sample IowNatreferecore_FD_12803 | JGI IMG/M metagenome (IMG submission 12803) | reverse complement strand
TTATCGTGGATCGTTTATCGTATATTTTTTACCGTCAACCGTCAACCCGATATCGATCCACGATAATCGACCCACGATAAACGATCCACGACCTCAATCAACCTTATCTTTGCAAAATGGACATTTCATTAAAGGGAAAATGGGCGGTGATCTGCGGAAGTTCGCAGGGAATCGGACTGGCGACGGCGCGGGAGCTCGCTGTTAACGGAGCGAATTGTATTCTTCTGGCACGCAATGCCGAAGCACTGAAAGGAGTGGTGGGGCAGTTAACAAAACAGGATGGCCAGCAGCATCTGTGGGTGGCAGCGGATTTTTCCGATACGGCACAAGTGGGGGACAGCATTAAGGGAATTATCAGTGAAAGGAGGGTGGAGATACTTATCAATAATACCGGTGGACCGAAAGCCGGCCCCATTCTCGAAGCTGCGCCGGAAGCGTTCGAGCTCGCATTCAAACAACACCTGGTCAATAACCAGATTCTCGCCAGGTCCGTTGTTCCCGGCATGCGTGAAGCAGGATATGGCCGTATCATCAACATCATTTCAACTTCAGTGAAGACTCCGCTGCAGGGACTCGGTGTGTCTAATACGATCCGGCTGTCTGTGGCTGCCTGGGCAAAGACACTCGCGAATGAGTTAGGACAGTATAATATCACCATCAACAATATCCTGCCCGGACTCACCCGGACGGTGAGACTGAATGATTTAATGATTCATACCGCAAAAGTCGCAGGACGGGATCAGTCCGTAGTGGAATCGCAAATGAAGGAAAGTATTCCGATGAAAAGATTCGGAACCCCGGAGGAAATTGCTAACATGATTGCCTTCCTGGCATCACCAGCTGCTTCTTATGTGAATGGGGCAAATATCGCCGTCGATGGTGGCCGTACTCCGGCTCTGTGAACTATTCCAGATTTAGTTGATAGAGCCAGTATCTGAATCCGTAGTGCTCGTCCAGCAGACGAATCTTTTTAAAGCCAAGTTTTTCATAAATATGCCTGGCCGTGTACATGACTTCTGCTGAATGCAGGCTGATCATTTTTTCCCCTGTTTCTTTTGCTTTCCCGATACACAGCCGGGTAAGATGCTGGGCAATTCCTTTTCCTCCAGCATCCGGATGTACCCCAACCATCCGGATATAACTTGTCCCGGGCGAATATATTTTCGTCGGATTACCATGGGGAACCAGGAATGCCATACCCAACAGCTGGTCCACGTTCTCGCATACGAAACCAAAACAGGTTCGCACCATAACAGGGAAATTTTCATCTGAGGTTAAAACAGCCTTCATCTTTGTCCAGTTTTGTGCCGTCATTTCATTTTTTAAACGACCATAGGAAGCGAGGGCTAATTCCTGCAGCGCTTTGACATCTGTCTGTGCGGCATCCCGGTAAAGCAGTGATTTATTCTGAAGCATATGAATTTTTCCGGTTCAGTATTCAAAACGGCTGACTTCCGGATCCTGTAATACCTGGTGTATGAATGCCAGGTGGTTTTTTTGTGTTCCCCGCACAAACCATTCACCGCTTAAAGTGTCATCCGACTTGATTTCTCTACCTCTTTTATATTTCAGGTGGTGATCGGCAAAATATTTTTCAAAACGAGACATTGTATCTTCTTTGAATTTGCTAACGATCCGGTAATTCCGCAACTGGCTGAAGCGATCGATCCACTTTTCCATTAATCCAAAAACATACAGCATACAAAGAATCATGAAACAGCCTATGGCAGATACTAATTCATAACCGGCACCGATCCCCATCCCCAAAGCAGCAGTTACCCAGATCATTGCGGCGGTAGTAATTCCATTCACGCCAAAATCTCCTTTGAAAATTACACCGGCCCCTACGAATCCAATACCCGTTGCGATATTGGAAGCGATCCTGTCAGGGTTTGCTCCTGCACCAATGGATTCTGAAAACACGGTAAAAAGAGCTGATCCCAGGCAGATCAAAGTGAGTGTGCGGAAGCCTGCCGATTTGCTGCGGTATTCTCTTTCCGCGCCGATCAGCCCTCCGATCAGGATGGCGAGCAGGAGTTTCTCAATGATATTTGGTGGTAACTGCATGAGCGGAATTTTCCGGAATTTTTCAGTGAATGTATTAAATATCGGCCGAAATGTGAATCAACCGGCCGACACATTCAAATCAATCAACTCAAAATAATAATTGGATCGGTCCTTCCAGTCGATATAAAGTATTATTTCTTTTTTTATGATATGTGTTTTAAGAGAAACCAGGTCGATCGGAAAAACAGGGCTCTGGAAACTCTCGGTCCTGCTGCCTGACAGAAGGATATAAGTAAGCATGGACTGCTGGACGTTTTCGATTTTCACGCGGTGTTCAGGTCCTTCAAAGGAGTCGTATTGAGTTGAAATGTCGGGAATTTCGATTTCATAGCTGTTGGATTTGAAATCGCAATTGTCCAGGTCGACAATTATTTTTTCTCCAGCGTTTTTCAGATAGTTATGAGCCTGGGTCTGTACCAACTGATCCCGCCGGTTCATTTTACCGGAGCCATAGAGCATAAAGACAATACCGGCTGGTATAAGGGCAATTCCCAGTAAATGCATCAGGGCAGGGTAAGGTATTAATGTGCCATCGTAATGGGTAAAGAAAAGATGGATAATGATTCCAAAAAAAATAAAGAGAACGCCAATAATCTTTAACATGGCCTCGGCTTGACATGCAAAATTAGATTCAAAACGGCATTTGCTTAATGGAAATTTTACAGAATCACCAGGATGAAGTTTTGCACTATTTTAATCAATTCTCCTGAAGGCGTTAAATAAAGCCTGGATTGAAATTCCAGGGTCGCACATCAGGATTGACAGATTCTATCATTAAAATCTTAAAATTCGTTGCAGGAATAAGAAATTCTTCGGTCAGGCATAGTTTTGGTAATATCATAATTAATATCATGAAGAGTGACTATGAAACTTAGAACCTGATTTAGGTCTGCGTTTTGGAATCGTTGGTTAATGCATTGTGAATGCGTGCGAAGCATACAGAATGAATTCAAATAAAATAACCCGGTTAAGATAATTTTCAGCAACCCAATCCGAATCCTTCAGAACCCTTCAGTAAACTGGAGGGTTTTTTTATGGTGCCGTCAATTTTATTTGGACTGCAAGCTTCCTGTCCGGTGCGATGCATCCGGAAGAAGTGCAAGGAATTATAACGGAGCGTTTTGAATTTCTGCAGAAGGGCTGGGACTGTATTTATGGGAGATTAACCTGAGAAAAAAATTCTTCAGGTTCTGGGTACCCGTCGGATGTTTTTGTTTACTGAGCAGGGTCAGTCTGAATTCAATTTCATTTTCGCGTTCTTTCAAAAGTTCGCTTGCTCTTGCTTTTCCCCGGGATGTAAGTTCATATCCGGATGCACCGACACCGGGGGCAGAAACCTTGAACAGCCCATCCATTCTGAGGTCATTAAAACTCGCCCGGTATAATTCCCACTTATAGTCAAACAATTTATGGAACGTGTTTACGGGTACCGTTTTATTTTGCAGGATCGTGACCAGGATTTCAAGCTCCAGTGTTTTCATATTGTTCATGTGCATGGATTTTAGTGGAACCGGAATGGGTAAGGAAAAATAAAATACAAAAAGGGGTTTGCATTTTCAATAGGCGGACTGAATTTTTGTATTCACAGGGTTTGGTGTTTGTAATCGGAATTTTTAGTTGCTGGAAGACAGCAGGATAGAAATCATTGTCAGGAGGCAGGGTTAAAAATACTATTCGTGACGTAGTATTTTTACACACATAAAAATGATTCAATGGGAATATAAAATTTAATAATAATTCTTTCTATCAAACCTAAAACGGATCAACAGCGACAATAAAATATTTTAATCACTTTCAATAAATGGATTGAAAATGGTAAAGGAGTTTTTTTATTCAATTCAATGAGTAGATTAGCCAGTCGAGATTTATTTTCTGATAATAAATCTCTGTACAGTCTTTATGAATGGACTCAAATCCTTACATTTGCATCCCGTTATTCTGAATACCAGCCCAGATGGCGGAATTGGTAGACGCGTCAGACTCAAAATCTGGTATTGGCAACAATGTGCAGGTTCGATTCCTGTTCTGGGCACTTAGCCTGACTTCGGTCAGGCTTCTTTTTTTGCGATGTAGGAATTAATCCGGTTATTTTAGGGCATAACCGATCAGGGACCCTGAGCGATTTAAATTATTGCCATTCTGTTCACAGAATTTTCACCAGGCAGGAATATTCGTTTTTCCGGGAGCGGGCATCAGGCTTAACGGGTTTTCCTTTCTTTTCCCCTCACCCGCCTATTTTCAAGATCCCTTAGTCTGAATCTGCCCAAAACAGTCGGAAAGAAAATGGTCTCACTGTCCTTCATTCTGAATACCATATAATGCTCCATCATATGCCTGAAAAATGATTCTCCTTCAGAATTTTTACCGATTAAGTCATGGAAGAGTTTTTTTATCTCGGTTGTTTTCATGCCGGCCTGACCATTCTGATCCCGATCAACCAATACACTGAGAATGGCAAATTCATTTTCTTCCGTTTTAGTCATTGTAGTTACAGCAAGGGTGAAGTGATTTATAAAAGTATGGGGAACGAAATCACAATTATCATGGTAAAAACATTAAAAAATTTGGGAATCCCCGGGATACCGTTCGCAGGTTCTTCGGTTAACCTTGCGAAGACCATGCGAACAACAGGCGAACATTATGCGAACAAAACTGTCCCTGATCCATGTTCTTAAAGCTCCGGACTCTTAGTCCTTAACCCGGCTTTTCAGGCCTGTTTGCCCAAATGCATCTTCGTTCAATATAAGAATTTTTTGGTCCATTAAGTTCAGGCGGATAAAAAAAATATTTTCCCAATATGGGAATACAATTGATTCTTGTTCGACTGAAATAAACCATTCATGAATTGATGCATTTGCGTGATCATTTTTTGCGTAGTTCCGCCGAATTGTCATTTTAATTCATGGAAGTATATTTTCTGGTAAAAATTGCAAAACGAGTTACCGGTTATTTGCATGATTTGCAAAACAGGTCCCGGTTGCGGCAATTTGATGCAATATTCAACAGGGAATGGAACCCATGCGTAAAATGTTTGCGCATAATGCCTGAGGCGGTAGGTGAGGCGCGGGGATCAATTAGGAACCACCTGGTTGGAAGAATAATTTTAAATCATCAAACCCGATCATCATCCTAAACCAAACATCATGAAACAGATTGTCAACGCTCTCGCATCCCTCTTTCCTTTTTTCCGGCATGGTTCATTTTTATTATTGACGTTCCTGGCCCTCAGTCTCAGCAGTTGTTTCAGGCACTATTACCAGACCAATACGACACATCGTGTGGATGCAGATTCGCTGAAACTTCTACAGGCTGAAAACAAGACTTTTATTGTTCATACACCTGCGGGTCCCTTTGCGTTAAAAGATGTAAAAGTGGATAAACTGGATATTTCCGGTGAAAAGGGTTTTTTAGGTTCGGTCAGCGACCGTTTATTAAATCCCCGGGGAGAAACGAAAAACCGTATGTCGAGAGCTGAAAAGAAAGTATGCGTCACTGAAGTGCATTTATACACAGACAGCTCATTTGAAGGAACCAATCATGTCATCCTTAGTTACAGTCAGATTCGCCGCATGGATGTATACGGACCTGATAAAAAATCAACACAGGAATCCATGATCGGCGGGGTCGTGCTGATTACCGTAAGCACAGCGGCTGTAATTGGTATGGGTGTAGTAGTCATAAACGCCTTTAATGAGTCAATGAGTGCAATGACCTTCAACTTCCATTAATAAATGCATCAACATGAAAGCGATTTTATTAAATTTATTTTTGCCCTTGTTCATGCTCTTCCAGCAGGGCTGTTTTCAGCAGTACTATCAAACTAACACGAGCCATTCCATAGATGCCGGTCGCTTGGCGATGATGAAAAACGATGGGAAATACTTTATTATACATGAGCCGGAAGGTATTTTCGGTTTAACAGCTGTTTCCGTAAATCGGGACAGCCTGTATGGGGAAAGGATTCCGCTGAGCGGTGGTCTGAATCAGGATTTATACCCCGAATTTGAAAAGGGAAACCCGGTTCCCAACGATCGATTATCTACTGTCGGGAAAGAAGTCCATATTTATACTGAAGGGTTTTCCAATAAAGATGGCCGGCTTGTTGTTGCCCTTGCACAAATCCGCAGAATGGATGTTTACAGCATAGATCAGGCGGCAACAAGAAGAAACCTCGCCGAGACCCTGGCAATCGCCACGATTGTACTGACTGCTTCCGTAGCTTTTATGATTGCCATGGCGGAAGTGGTATTTGTGTACCACAGGCGAAGGATCAGCTAAGATGGTTGTCATAGCGGAAGTCGCTTAACTAAACCGTTGCAGACATATTAACTAAGGAAATGTGGGTGCATTTGCAGGTGTTAGTTTGGAGGGTGATTGACGTATTAGAATCCGGAACAGGGCCAGCTGGGAAAAAAGCACCAGCGGTACGACCAGGGATGGCAGCAATGTATAAGGGAAATAAAGGATGGCCAGATTTGGCTGGTCAAAATCCAGCTTTTGAAAAGGTGATGGAACTGCGAGTATCGCATGAATAACGACAGCCAGTAACAGTCCAAGGCAAATTAAATTCCAGAGCAGGATTATTCTTCTATTCAGCTGCTTTTTTTGAAAGCCAAAATAATAAATGAGGGGAGCAGACAGGCCGGAAAAAATATCGAGGTTGCCTCCTGCAAAACTCATCCCCTGCGGGATCATTTTATCCAGGAAGAGACCATATAATACGAGTTCCATCGGAATCCGGATAATAAAAATCAAAACCAGCATTGCCGGGTCAAGCCGATCGATAAAGCGCCGGCCGACACGGGTAGCAAATAAAATTATGATCAGGATAATTGGCGGACCGACCATAAGGAGCAGTCTGGGCGGACCCGTCTGTGTCTTCTGATAAAAACCACCAAGAGAAAGAACAGATTGAAGGATAAGCCAGGGAACGAGTATGAAAAGGATGTGCATAGATTTTTGCGAAGCCCGGTAGAATAAGCCAACCGTTAAAAAAGTAGTAAGGATGAAAATGATGGTGAGTGGCAGGTCCTGATTTTCCATATCCTTTTATTTAGGATACAAAGAAAATATATATCGGGTGTTGGCAGGTTGTCAATTGGCAAGAAATCATTTCCGGGAATAATCCTTTCTGATGCGACTCAATGAAGTATCTGTGATACCCAGATATGTCGCGATATTTTTCAGTGGAGCAAAAACAAAAATTTCCGGATTTGATATCAGCAGTCCGGCGTAGCGTTCTTCGGCTGTTTCTGTGATCATGGAGAGCATGCGATTTTTCAGTGCGCTGAATCCACGAACGAGGATATGTCTCCCAAAATCGCGGAACTCATGCACTTCATGAAAGAGCCGGTTCAATTCCTGGTAAGTCAGGTACCATCCCCGGCAGTCCGTTAGTGCCTGAATATTCTCTTTGGATGGGGTGCGGTTAAAAAAAGAAGACACTTCAAAAACTACCTGGTTGTCGTTGTAAAAATTTGTTGTGATATCATTACTATCGGTATCATGGGCGAAGGAGCGCATGCAGCCCTTTTCCAGAAACAGGTATTCATCGCAAATCCTGCCCTCCCTTAAAAGGAAATCATTTTTATTGAATTGTCTGGGAAGGAAATGTAAGGCAAATTCTTCCGCCCTTGCCGTACTGACCAGGTTGGTATTCCGGAAAAAACGAATCAGACTCTCCCGAGAGTCTTCCTGTGAAGGTTGTCTATTTTCGTTCATGCCAACGAAAAGATTTGTTACATGGAATCTACCTGTAATCCGCGAGTTTATAGGAAACCTTTAGCACATAGATCGACTTCACATTCTGGCCGTTATTTTTTGCCGGTATAAATTCAGGATTGTATAATTTAGCTACGCGAAGTGCATCCTTATCCATATCTGATTCTACATCATTTCCCAGTATATAGCTAGTGGGGTTACCATTCTCATCCACGTAAACACGGATTTCAACCTTGCCGGGAACCCTGGCCGGTACAGACTCCTCATGAAATTTCAGGTTATTAACCAGGAAATTATTCCATTGGGATTCGGAGCTAAGCCATATTGTTTTTGCGTCGGGGGGTGGTTTTTTTGTATACTTTCCATCGCCGCCCATATAAGAATCGAATCCGTCTGCGGTATTTTCTATTATATAACTGGCTGTGGAGTTATTGAAATTATAAGTCCAGGAAAGATTTCCCTGGATATTGTAAAATTCCCAGATTCCAGTCTTTACGCCTTCATTGTAAAAATGCCGCGCAAGGAGGATTTTATTGCTCCCATAATAATTCCATACGCCATCTTTCTTACCATTCTTCATGGTATTCTGGGCAACCAGGATCTGTTGTGCAAATGAAAACATACACAGCATTAATAAAAGTTTTTTTCTCATAGTAAAAGGTGATTATTAGTGTATAGTGGAAAAAATGATTAAAACATGTTTTTATACTTTTTATATTCTTTGATGTTTGTTTCGGTGGCCGGAAAAATACTAATGGCGGCACCGCCGCTCCTGGCGAGTTCGATGCGCAGTTTAGTATTATTGTCAACGATAAATTTTTCAATCCGGTACGCTTCGGGGTTATCCTTCCAGTCAGCCTCCGGCGCGTCATGGTAAATCGTTGCTAAATATTTCCCCCCCTTGCTCAGAAAAGTTAAGGATAAATCTGCTTTCCGGCTGTTTTCGTCAGTTATGGCGCCGACAAACCAATTGGAAGATCCCTTTTCTTTCCGGGCGATATAAATATAGTCTCCGGGCTCGGCTCCGAGGATACGGGTATCTTCCCAGTCAGTCGTGACATCTTTTATAAATTGAAAGGCGTCTTTATGGAGCTCATAATTTTCCGGCAGGTCGGCGACCATCTGCAAGGGGCTGTAAAGTGTTACATAGAGCGCCAGCTGTTTACAGAGGGTCGTATGCATTTGACGGTCAGGTGCAGATGAAGCGTATCCTTTCATTTTAAAAATCCCCGGCGTATAGTCCATTGGTCCGCCCATAAGACGGGTGAAGGGCAGGATGGTTTCATGTTCGGGAGGGCTGCCGATGCTGAATGCGTTGTATTCATTTCCCCGGCCTGCTTCAGAAGCCATCCAGTTCGGATAAGTGCGCTGTAGTCCGGTAGGCCGCACAGGCTCGTGAGAATCCAGCATGACCTGGTAATGAGCGGCTTTTTGTGCCACGCGCAGGTAGTGATCGATCATCCACTGACCATCGTGGTGTTCACCCCGCGGGATAATTTTTCCAACATACCCTGTTTTAACGGATTTATATCCGAAGAGATTCATGAACCTGAATGCTGTATCCATCTGGCGTTCATAGTCGGTCGCTGATCCGGAAGTTTCATTGTGCATAATTAGGTTTACGTTTTTAGAAGCAGCATAGCGCGTTAGCTCCAAAATATCAAAATCCGGATACGGCTTAGTGAAATCAAAAACATTTTCTTTCCATTTGCCGAACCAGTCTTCCCATCCGGTATTCCAACCTTCCACCAACACCCCCTGAATATTGTTAGCAGCGGCGAAGTCAATATATTTTTTCACGTTGGCTGTATTCGCCCCGTGTTTTCCATTTGGTACGAGGTTTCCATCTTTTGCAAGACTGTCGGGAAAATCAGAATAGTTCCAGGTGCTTTTACCGGTCTGCATTTCCCACCAGACGCCGGTAAACTTCATCGGTTTTATCCAGGAGGTATTGGAAATGACGGAAGGTTCGTTGAGATTCAGAATCATTTTTGAAGTAAGGATTTCGGCGGCATTATCCGTTACGATAATCGTTCTCCATGGTGTTTTGAAAGGAGCGTGGAGGTAGGCCTTGTTGCCATAGGGGTCAGGCACCAAACTGGCATGCAAAGAATAGTTTTTCCTGTTCACATGAAGCTGCATGGCAGAATAATTTACAAGTGCAGCTTCGTGAATATTGATAAAGAGACCGTCACTTGTTTTCATCATCAGCGGGGTCTGGACCGCAAAGGGATCCGGCGCAGCCCGTACCGCTATATCGGTCGAGGTTTCCACCAGTTTCCGGTTGTCAATGGCGCTGATGGATGAAGTAGTATAGAGATATTCATTGGTGTCAAAATCACCTGGTATCCACCAGGTCTTGTGATCACCTGTCAGATTAAACTCGGTGATTTCATCTGTTACAATAAAATATTTCAGGTCATGCTGCAATGGGAATTCATAACGGAATCCCACGCCATCTTCGAAAACCCGGAATACGATATCGAGCAGGTATCCTGGTTTCTGCAGGGATCGGAGATGCACTTTCATTTCTTTATAATGGTTCCGGATATCCTTTGTTTCACCCCACACAGTCGTCCAGGTCTGGTCAAACGCTGATGTATCGGTCCCGGTAAGTTGAAAAGAAGTGTAGAAAAGGCTGTCGGTATTAAGCTTAAATCCAAGCAGGGAGGGCAGGATAACCGGCCTGTTACTGTAAGAAACTTCATAAAGCGGGCTTCCTTTCTGGTCGAGGGTAAAAGTCATTTTCACTTTTCCCAGACTAAGTGTGCCTGAATACTGGGCTTCGACTTGTGAAAACATTAAAGTAAGGCAAAGGACTGCGGAAATTGGGGTCCATTTCATGTTGGTCAGATCGTTTTAAAATTTAAGATACGGCTTTTAGCATAAAACAGGGGAGGGTGGAAACTTCAAAAAATTGAAACTGGTTTACCGTTAATCCTTTGGGTAGAATAAATCAACAAAATGTTAATACGAAAACTTTCTTACACAGCGGCTTTTTTAATGTTTCAGCTATATGAAATACTGAGTTCATAAGGTCCTGTTATAGTTTATTTAAATTTTTTATTTCATGCAACACCGTTGATATATAACCGCTTGGCATAGTCTACTGATCTGGTATATATTTAATAGCGAACCAAATCACCCACCACAAAAACGATTATGTATGAAAACAAAACTGGCAGGTCTGATAACCCTGTTTGTGCTGATCGCACAACTCCCTTTACTGGCCGGAAACGGCGCTTCAACTATTAATGAAAAACTGATCCGGGCCTTCCAAACCGCTTTCCCGCTAGCTGAACAGGTAGACTGGAATGAACAGGGAGATCATTACTTCGTTCATTTTAAGGAGCACGAAGTGCTTTCGGAGATCGAGTATGATCACGACGGCAATTTTATTGCTTCAGAAAGATATTACAAGTCAGCAGATTTGCTGCCATTGCACCTGGCCTGGGAACTGCGCAGAAAATTTGCGAATAAAACAGTATATGGTGTTACTGAAACCAATACGGAAACAGAAACCTATTACTATGTAAAACTGCAGGACAATAAAGAGTGGATCACTGTAAAAGGATCATCCGACGGTTCCGTGCAGGTAATTGAAAAGTTGAACAAGCAGTTATAAGCTTCACTGTCTGGACAACTTTTAAAGTAAACAGCCGCGAGGTTGTTTACTTTTTTTCGCAGCGAATCATATTGAATATATCCCGTCGTGGACTTCCATTTTTATCACTTTATCCAGCTTTTTGCACAGCACGTTAAAATCATCGGGTTTGGTCATAAACCACCTGGCTCCGAGTTGCCTGGTCCGGGTTATGTCATTTGGATTCTTTGAAGTGGTGAAAATAACGACAGGTATTTCTTTGAATTCAGGTTTGTTTTTCAGGTAAGCGAGGCAATCAAAACCATTCATCACCGGCATATTCAGGTCCATAAAAATAAAATCCGGAAGCGGTGGCGTTTCCAGTTGTTTGAATGCCTCCTGACAGGTTGAAGCCAGCTCACAATCCAGGCCGGGGCGGATTGCCTGAACGGCGTCCCGGAAGAAAACCTGGTCGTCCGGGTCATCATCAATGAGCATGATTCTCCTCAAAGCAGCCATATTAATAGTATGGTTTAATATAATTTGATTGGGTCCGTGTCAGATGAAAATGGAAAGTACATAGAAAAAACGGCACCGGATCCGGTTTGTCCCGAAGCGGTTATAAATCCTTTATGGTTTCGCATGATTTTTTTGCAGATCGCCAGACCGATGCCGGTACCGGCGTATTCCTGCCGGCTGTGTAATCTTTGAAATAATTCAAAAATCTGGAACTCATGAATCTGGTCAAATCCTATCCCATTATCACAAATTGTTATTTTCCAATAAGGTTGTTTTTTATCCGCTTCCTCAAATAAAAGATCGCTTCCCAATACTTTTTCAGCCGAAACCTCTATCCGGGGAATCACGGCGGGCCGGCTATATTTAATGGCGTTAGACAGAAGATTTGTAAACAGCTGGTTTATCTGCAACGGGATAGCCATCAGTAAGGGAAGTGGATGTTCATCAAAAATTATTTTCTTTTCCTGAATGGTCTCTGCGAATTCATCTTTCACTTCCCTGAGAATAATATTTAAGTCCGTCATTTCAAAGGCCGCCTGGAGATTACTGGCCTGGGAATAGGAAAGAAACGCATTGATCAGGTTTTGCATCCTGGATGCCGCATTGATGATCCGGTCAAAATAATCCCGGGAAGATGCAGAGAGGGTTTTATTTTCAAGTTCTCCGACATGTTTTGAAAAAGCAATTATTTTCCGGAGCGGTTCTTGCAAGTCATGGCTGGCAATATAGTTAAAGGATGCCAGTTCAGCATTGGACTCTTCCAGTTCGCTGACCGTTTTATTTAACTCCAGGTTTGCCATATTCAGCGATTGTGTTCTCTCAGACACCTGCTTTTCCAACTCCTGCATGAAATTTTTTTGTTCCTGAATATCCGTGCTGGTCCCTATCCACATGTGGATATTCCCTTCATCATCTTTCCGGGGTATTGCACGGCTTAGCTGCCAGCGGTACTCGCCTTTATAATTCCTGAACCGGTGTTCAAAAATAAATTCAGTACCCGTATGAATGGATTCAAACCATCTCCTGATATTTTCTTTCAGTTCATCTGCATGTACAATCGAAAGCCATCCTTTGTTTCTGAGTTCTTCAAAGCTTAATCCGGAGTAATCGAATACAGCCTGATTGAAATAATTCAGATTCCCGCTTTTATCGGTTGTCCATATCAGTTGGGGCATTGCACTGGCCAGCAGGCGGAATTTTGCCTCGCTTTCCCTTATTTCTTCCAACGCGATTTTCTGCTGTGTGATGTCCAGTACGGTCCCATACATCCTGAGAATTTTGCGCGTGTCATTATGCATAATTTTTCCCAGTACGCTGATCCAGTGTATAGATTTATCAGGCCAGATGATCCTTGCTTCATAGCGAAGCGAGCCAAGGGCGATCGAATTATTCACCGCTTCATCCCTGATCGGTTTGTCATCAGGGTGGAGGCGACCGATCAAATCCTTGTGCGTCACCTGGCTGGCATTCCGGTATCCAAATATTTCCACGAGTCTTTCAGAACTAATGAATTGCTGGTTCTCCATGTCCCAGTCGAAAGTTCCCATATGTGTTGCTTCAATAGCCATGCGGGATCTGCTCTCAGCCTCCTGCAACTGGTTACGTGCATGGACCTGCCCTGATACATCATAGCAGAATACCAGGATACCGTCCGTCTTTCCCGATGCATTTTTTAATATCTGGCAAATAAAGTTGATAAAAATTGGTTCGATGCCACGGCCTCTGTCGAGTTGGATGGGCATCTCACGGCCGATAAAAGGCTCACCGGTCTGGTAAACGGAGTCCAGGATTTCAATATATCCCTGGCCTACTGCTTCGGGTAGGGCTTCACTTACTGGAAGGTTTACGGGGTTACGGCCACCAATCAGTTCAAGGAAAGGGGGATTTACAAATTCGAAAACATGCCGCGGACCTTTGAGGATAGCCAACATCGCTGGTGCCTGGTGAAAAAAATTATGGATGATTTCACGTGCTAATTCCGCTTTCTGCCTGAGTTGGGTCTCATTCCGGAATTTTAAATAGATTACCGTTATGATAATTATCGCCAGAAAAGAAAAGACCAATGAATAAAATGGTGCGAAGAAAGCAGAATTGTCCTTGTCCTGAATTCTTTCCAGTAAGAGATTGTCCTCCTCATTTGTCATTTGTCTAATCAGCCCTTCGATATGACTCACTACGGTCCGACCCTGCCTGATGTAAGCTGCCAGGTCTGAGGATAATTGAGCGGCCTGTATGTTTTCTGCATGCAGGTTTTCCAGCCAGTTTTTCATCATGGCAGCCAGCTGCTGTATCCTTATCTGCTGGGCACTATTGTCATGTGTCAGGGAGTCCAGTTCATGGAGCTTTTGAAAAACATGAGACGAATCAAACCGGAGCCTGGAATTAAAAACGGCTATTTCCAATTGGATTGAATCCTGTTTCCTGTTCTCAGCTTCTTTGATCAGGCCGATTGTCTCCGTTAGTTTTAGTTTAACCAGGTTAGTATGGACAACGAGGTTGGATGCATTGTTTAGTTTCGTAATCTGTTGAACTCTGAACACAGAAAATAATGCCAGGAACAGGATGATCAAAACAAATAAGATATCATATATCCTGCGTCGATTTTTCATCTTCCCCGGCTGCTTTATCCTTCAAATTAAGGATTTAATCCAGTCGGCTTAAATAATAAAAAACTAAAAAATGAAATATCTTTCCAAATAAAACATCCATACATGATCCGTATTGGCTTGATCCGGGAAACAAAAATTCCGGCGGATAACCGGGTAGCGCTGATACCTTCCCAGTGTAAATGGCTACAGAAAAATTTTAATTCACTCCGGATTGCAGCGCAGCCTTCGCGTGACCGTTGTTATTCCGACAGGGAGTATGAAACGGCAGGAGTGGATATCAAAGAGGATTTAAGTGATTGTGATTTTTTATTTGGCATTAAAGAAGTGCAGCCTGATAAACTAATCCCCGGAAAGAAATACCTCTTTTTTTCCCACACGAGAAAAATGCAGCCATATAACCAAAACCTCTTTCGGACAATTCTTGAAAAAAAGATCACCCTGATCGATTATGAATGCATGGAGCATGATGACGGCCAAAGAATCCTCGGTTTCGGATTTTTTGCCGGAATTGTCGGTGCCCATAACGGGATCATGGCTTATGGTAACCGTACAGGGAAATATGAGTTGACCCGTGTTTATAAGGAACCGAATTTCCGCCAACTCATCCACCGGTATTTTGGTGTCCGCCTGCCCAATATTAAAGTGGTCATCACAGGCTCAGGAAGGGTAGCTCACGGATTACTTGAAGTGATGAACCTGCTTGGTATCATTGAAGTGGAACCCGATGAATACCTCTCCAGAAATTTTTCCTATCCTGTATTTACACAACTCAAGGGTTCAGACCTCTACCGGCATAAAAAAAATAAAGATTATCACCGGGAGGATTTCCATCAGAATCCAGGTTCTTATGAATGTTTGTTCAGGGATTATGCAGAGAGTTCCGATATCCTGCTAAATGGTATTTACTGGGACACGCGCATGGCGCGATTATTCGAATGGGATGATCTCCTGTCTCCCAAATTCAGGATTCAGACTATCGCGGATATAACAGATGATAAAGCAGGTTCTGTGCCTTGCAATCTGGGCGATGGTAGTATGCAGGAGCCGATATATGGTGTGAACAGGAAAACCCGTGAACGGACAATGCCCTACCTTGAAGGATCGATTGATATCATGGCAGTTGGCAATCTCCCGAACGAGCTGCCACGGGATGCATCACGGTATTTTGGAGAACAACTGATCAAGTATGTACTTGAAGATCTGGTTAAAGAAGGATCAACAGTGATCAGGCGCGCCACTATGGTGGATGAAGGTGTGATCACCGAAGGGTTTAAGTATATGGAGGGGTATGCAGGTATTTAAGTGTGGAAGTGTGGAGTATGGAAATGTGGAAGTGAGGGAATTGAATGTGAGAATGATAATATGGAAATATGAGCTGTCTGCCAACTGTCAACCGTAATAGTCCCGCATCAGATCCGAAAATTCAGGTGTATACATACCATGGCTGTCCCGGATAATTAATTCGCCTGATAATGGTTCCGGATATTTTTCATTCAATTGCAGTTTGTCCGGGAAATAGCTGGGAGATTTTTCATTCGGGTGTTGCTTGACCAGTAAACCTGCCTGTGATTCCGCATTATTCATTAAGAGGATACTCCTGAATGGATCATGGGCGGGCGTTTGACGGATCGTTAATTTTTCCCCCAAAAAGAATCCCCGTTCTGCAGCAGATTTTTCAAAATATTCTGTCCGGTGAAAAGGCAGCAGTATGGAGAATGATCCGCCGTGGTGCAGATTCCAACTGATGATTGTAAGCAGCTGGTCCAAGGTCAGGGATTCATCATGCTTCGCTTTATTTTTTTTTGCGACGGGTGAACGAAGATCAGATTCGTAAAAGGGCGGATTGGTGATGATGAAATCATATTTATTTTCAAATGGAAAGACGCGCACATCGCCTTCAATGATCCGGATTTGATCCTGCCATGGACTCCCTGCAATATTTTCACCGGCCTGAGCAGCGGCTTCAGGATCCGATTCAATGGCATCCATTACTCCGTTTGATTTTTGAGCCAGCATGAGTGGCAGCAACCCTGTCCCCGTCCCAATGTCGAGGATTTTTACGGCGTCTTTTAAATGGTTAACTGTCCAGGCACCCAGTATACAGGAGTCCGTACATACTTTCATTGCACAACGATCCTGCCGGATGATAAACTGTTTAAACCTGAACCAGGAATTGGGCATATGATTATTTTACCAGGCGGCTCTTGCACTTACCGGCGTTGAAAGGGGGGAAAATAAACGCTCATGATATTTATAATACCCTGTCAACGCAATCATGGCTGCATTATCGGTGCAATATTCCATTTTTGGAATATGCGTTTTCCAGCCTGATGCAAGTCCGGTTTCCTCAAAAGATTTTCGGAGTCCTTTATTCGCCGCAACGCCGCCCGCCAGGCAAACAGTTTTAATGCCTGTTTGTGCGGCGGCTTTTTTTAATTTATTAATCAGAATGGAAACAATGCGGGCCTGTATGGAGGCGCAGATGTCAGCAAGATTATTTTCAATAAATGCCGGGTCATTCGCCTTTTCATTTTGAATAAAATATAGTATTGCTGTTTTCAGTCCGCTGAAACTAAAATTCAATCCAGGGATCTGTGGTTCGGGAAATTTAAAACGCAGTTCATTACCAGTTGCTGCGTACCGGTCTATCAGGGGACCTCCGGGATAAGGAAGTCCAAGCAGCTTGGCTGATTTGTCGAATGCTTCACCGGCTGCATCGTCCGTAGTTTCTCCGATCACCTGCATCTTCGAAGGAGATTCACAAATCACAATCTGTGTATGTCCACCGCTAACTGTCAGACACAAAAATGGAAAGGAGGGTGTCGCGGAATTTTTTTCTTTTTCTTCGATAAGGTTTGCGAGCACATGTGCCTGCATGTGATGTACGGCGATCAGGGGAATATTTTGAGCCAGTGCCAGTGATTTGGCAAACTGGGCACCGACAAGTAATGAACCGATCAGTCCGGGGGCCTGTGTAAATGCGATGGCCTGCAACTCCTGCAGGCTGACACCAGCATTAAGTAATGCCTGATCAACTACCGGCAGGATGTTTTGCATATGTGCGCGGCTGGCCAGTTCCGGGACGACACCTCCATAACGGGTATGGATATCCTGTGTGGCAATAATATTCGACAAAATCAGTCCGTCGCGGCAAACTGAAGCTGCCGTTTCATCGCAGGAAGACTCAATACCTAAAATTGTAATCATGGCAATTGAATAAACGTTGCAAAGATAGTTGACAGATGACAGTTGACAGTTGACAGTTGAC
>JGI1027J12803_100187414_pt1 | contig 17814 bp, 16 predicted proteins | sample IowNatreferecore_FD_12803 | JGI IMG/M metagenome (IMG submission 12803) | reverse complement strand
ATTGGCGAAGGAGGGAAATAACCAGCCACAGAGAACGCCCAGCCCGATGCCGATGAGTACCTGGATGTAAAGGACTTTTATCCATTTCATAATAACGGGTAACGAAGTTGAAGATCACAGAATATTATTTCGATATTGCGTTAACAGAAGCTGAAGGACCATATAAAATTATTTCAACGCTGCGTCAACAATGGCCTGTGCTTCTTTTAGCATGAGGTTGAGATGATTTCTTCCCAGGAAACTTTCAGCATAAATTTTATAAATATTTTCAGTGCCGGAAGGACGCGCCGCGATCCAGCCATTTTCTGTTTCCAGTTTGAGTCCGCCGATCGATGCACCATTACCAGGCGCTTTAGTAAGTACCCCGGTGATTTTTTCTCCGGCCATGGTTTGTTGTGTGATCTGATCCGGACTCAGCTTGGAAAGCCTGGCTTTCTGTTCAGGATTAGCCGGCGCTTCCACACGATCGTACGTTGAGTGACCCAATTCCTCCGCCAGTGATTTATAAATTTCCCCCGGATCGCGTCCCAGGACCGCTGTCATTTCAGCTGCGAGCAGCGCCGGAATGAATCCGTCTTTGTCGGTTGTCCATACTTCTCCGTTCAGTCGACAGAAACTCGCACCGGCACTTTCTTCGCCCACAAATCCTAGCGAACCATTGATGAGTCCGTCAACAAACCATTTGAATCCGACCGGAACCTCATAAAGCGGGTGATTCAGTTTTTTTGTTACCCGGTCAATCATCCGGCTGCTTACCAGCGTTTTTCCGATGGCGATATCAGATTTCCAGGCCGGCCTGTTTTGCAAAAGATAAAAAATACAGGCGGTCAAATAATGATTGGGCGGTACCAGTCCTACAGATTTTGTCACCACACTATGCCGGTCGTGATCGGTATCACAGGCAACGGAAATATCATATTTGTCTTTCGTGCTTATCAGCCGTTGCATCGCATAGGAAGAGGAAGGGTCCATTCTGATTTTCCCGTCCCAGTCCACCGACATAAACCGGAATGTTGGATCCACGATATCGCTCACGACTTCAAGATTTATTTTATATCGATCTGCAATCGGTCCCCAGTAATGTACACCGGCGCCCCCAAGCGGATCGGCACCGATACGGATCTTTGAGTCCCTGATAACATCCATATTCAGTACATTTTTCAGGTCACTCACATAATGATCAATATAATCAAACCGGTGCGTGGTGGACATCCGAAGTGCTCTTTCATAAGGCATACGCAGTACACCTTTTAATTTATTTTCCAGTATTTCATTTGCTTTTTTCTCCACCCAGGAAGTGATTTCCGTTCCGGCCGGTCCGCCGTTCGTCGGATTGTACTTAAATCCGCCATCATCGGGAGGATTATGAGAAGGCGTGATGACGATCCCGTCTGCAAAGCCCTCCCCGCGACCTTTATTATATGTGAGAATGGCATGGGAAACTGCTGGCGTGGGTGCATATTCATTATCTGCTGCAATCATCACTTCCACTTCATTTGCGGCGAGCACCTCTAGTGTAGTAATCGCCGCGGGCTCGGAAAGTGCATGTGTATCGATGCCCAGGAAAAGCGGCCCTTCAATTTTATTCAGTTTTCTGTAAAGACAGATGGCCTGCGTGATTGCCAGTATATGCCATTCATTAAAGGAATTATTCAGGGAAGATCCTCTGTGCCCAGAAGTTCCGAAGGCAACGCGCTGTGCCGCTATCGAAACATCCGGCTGTTGGGCAAAATAGGCGGAGATCAATCTGGGAATATTCACCAGTATCGATGGGTCGGCGGTTTTACCCGCAGCAGGACTTATATTCATAAAGAAGCGGTTAGAGAATCAAGTTATGAAAAACCTCAGTCACCGGCGTTGAGTGCCACAAAAATAATTTTACCGGGTTTCAGTCACCAGCGTTCAGCGCCACAGAAATAATTTTATCAGGTATCCACACGCGCATCGCATTCGCACCGCGGTTGGCCCAAGTATAATAAGGAATGGCGGTGATTTTCTTTTTTTGAGTGTTAACCTGGTATCCATTTTTCGCGGCGACGGACTGGTCAACGGTTGCCTGCAGGGCGATTACAGGCTCATTCAATATTTTGTAAGGCAAAGCATTAAAAACAGTGGCTGGTTTCACCAAAATATTCCATACCGCACCACCGTTGTCGGCTCCTTCTATACAATAAATAAAGGGTCCTCTTTGTAATGCCATCTTGCCCACATCATTACGCAGACTGTCCATGGCAGTGATCCGGAGCGGATCCATCGGAAAAGAAAAACTGATCTGGTCGCCCTTCTTCCATTCCCTTTCAAAAACAGCATATCCTTCTTCCATTATCGATTCTATTTTTTTCCCGTTAATCTGGAATTCAACTGGTGCCGGTTTATATTGAATATAACGATAGAGTGCTCCCGGCGAAGCCTCTCCCCTAACCCAGCCTGGTATCCGGATTCGAACCTTGAATTTTTTTCCGGCATCCGGAACAATATTAATTCTAACCTTTCCTTCCCATGGATAATTGGTTTCGGTCTTAATTAATACACTGTCCGTTCCCAAAAGCAACCGGGTATTACTGTTCACGAATAAGTTAACCCAGATTCCGTCTGCAGATTTCCCATAAATATAATTTCCAAGAGAAGAAACAAGTCTTGCAATATTGGCCGGGCAACAGGCCGTTCCGAACCAGGCACTCCTGGTATTTTGTCCATTAGAAGCTAGGGGATTATCGTAAAAGAAACGATCGCCGCTCAGGCTTAATCCATCCAGCGCTGCATTGTATAAACTTTTTTCAAGCACATCCACATACCTGCCATCGCCGGAAAGTTGCGCCATACGCTGGTTCCAGAATACCATGCCTACTGAAGCGCATGTTTCACAGTAAGCAGACTGATTAGGTAAGTCATAATCGTGGGTGAACCCTTCATTGGAACCAGCTGATCCGATTCCTCCTGTCAGATACATATTTCTCTGCACCACATCTTCCCAAACTGATTTCATCGCATTCATATACGCGACATCGCCGGTCAATGATCCAACGTCTGCTGCACCCGTGTATAAATACATCGCTCTTACAGCGTGACCCGTAATATTTTTCTGTTCCTTTACCGGAAGCACATCCTGCCAGTATCCTGAATTCCCCCATTGTTTGTATCGCCCTCTTTGCTGCAGATACCAGTCTGCGAGTTTCAGGTACCGGTCATCTTTCGTGACACGGTATAATTTTACAAGCGCCAGTTCTATTTCTTCATGACCACTGAACCAGGGCTTGTTTGCCATCCGGAAAGTACTGTCGATGTGATTAGCCAGGCGGATGGCCACTTCCAGCAATTTGGTTTTGCCCGTCGCATCATAGTAAGCTACGGCTGCTTCTATCAGGTGGCCCGCGTTGTAGTCTTCATGCTTCTCAACATCTGTCCATCGCTTGTCCACTCCGTTCAAAGTAAAATAGGTATCCAGGTAACCATCTGCTAATTGGGCCGCCGCAATCTTATCGATCCATTCATCGGCTTTTTTCTCCAGCGCTGCGTCGTGTCTGGTGCTGATGGAATAGCTGATGGCTTCGAGGGCTTTATAGACATCGCTGTCATCGTAATAGATACCTTCATGTTTTTCTCCCTTCTTCCTGGCAACTTTTTCAAAATTCCGGATGCGGGGAGTAGCGGTTTCTGTCTGGTAGATGCAGGCGCTTAGTGTTGCAGTGGCGACCAGGTCCATTTTTGGTTTCCAGAAGCGATCCGTAATATTTACCTTCGAGAAATTGATGAATTCAAATTTTTCCATGGGCGATTGCGCAGCAACAATCTGTAGACTAAACCCGAATGCAATGAATACCGGCTTCGCAACTGACATGATCCTTTGATTTAGTTTGGAAGAAAACTTCATGAATACTGAATCCCTGCTACAACACGCAACATTTAAAGTTAATCTGTTTCATCTATTTGTCATGAAAGTTAAAAACAGGTTTTTACTGAATTCATGTAACGTTGAAAATTTGGGTGATTCGGATAATTCCTAAATTTACCGCAATAAGAACTGCATGAGAAAAACCGTTGCTGTCGGATTTGGATTACTTCTGTTATTCGCTACCGAAATATTGCGCGTTTATTTCATCATGCCCTTCCCGGGCAGTCAGCAGTCGAATACGATCAGCCTGGCGTATTTTATAGAAAAATATAAATGGATACTGCGCCTGATCGGACTGATGCTGTTGGCCGAACCAGTATATCGGTCCTTCACCGGGAAAAAAATGATCCCCAAGATTCTTTACTCACTTGTCATCCTGCTTTACGGAACAATATTTTACTTTTTTAATTTCCAGTTCCAGGCAGACAAAATGTTTTATCAGCCCTCTGTAAAAAATATTTCCGGTACCGCTGGCAATACCCTCGACAGCAATAAGCTGATCATTGGGATTGAAATCAACGGTGATGCCCGGGCCTATCCCATCCAGCTCATCGGATATCACCACCAGGTAAGGGATACAGTTGGACATACGCCTGTGATGATCACCTATTGTACGGTTTGCCGCACGGGGCGTGTTTACAGTCCGGTCGTGAATGGAAAACCGGAATCTTTCCGGCTGGTTGGTATGGATCATTTCAACGCCATGTTTGAAGATGCCAGTACAAAAAGCTGGTGGCGGCAGGTGACAGGGGAAGCGATTGCAGGTCCTTTAAAAGGAGCAGCCCTGCAGGAAATTCCTTCGCGCCAGGCTTCCCTCGCATCCTGGTTGCGCATGTATCCCAATTCCACGATTCTTCAGCCGGATACCATTTTTAAAAATGATTATGATGACCTCGCAAACTTTGATAAAGGTAACCTGAAGAGCCATCTCGAAAAAAGAGATTCAGCATCCTGGAAAATGAAATCATGGGTGGTCGGAGTGAAATGGAACGGGCTGGAAAAAGTATATGATTGGAACGAGTTATTGAAAAATCATATCATACAGGATTCCATCGGTGAAACAAGTATTCTGCTGGTCCTGGAAAATGATACGAGCAGTTTTCATGTTTTCAACCGCGGAACAAAAAACGGGAACCTGTATTTCAAAATCAATCAGGACTACACGATCCTTACTGACTCTAATACCCATTCGATTTGGAACCTGTACGGGAAATGCACTCAAGGCCCACTACGGAATGAACAACTGGAACCGGTTGCCGCCTACCAGGAATTCTGGCATTCCTGGAAACAATTTCATCCAAACACACTTGTTTATTCTGCGGGAAATTAGTTGCGAATATGCTGCACCGTTAGATCTATCGGGAAACAGCTTTCCTCCGGAACAATAAATCGAGATGACGGTCAAAATGATAAAGCTTTGCCATTGTAATACGATTTGTCAGGAAACTGAGGACAAGCGTTCCCAGAAATGTGCCGGTCAATGGACCGACCCAGGAAAAATTCTTGCTGTTTACATCATTCATGATTCACAAAATAATGATTGCCGGCCCGACCATTCGCAGCTTCACCATGCCCGTTTAATTTTATTATATTTAATAACGATTTAAAAATGATTCCCTGCCTGGCTTTTTTACTTGTATTAAACAGCGGTATTGAACAGGATACCATGCTGCTGCCGTTTCACGGAGGCAGGATTGTGTTAACTGGTGATCATGCTAAAAATAAACATCGGGGTTTATTCATCAGGCCCTCGGGTGACGATTCAGTCAGGTCCTGTTCAGATGGCAAAGTACAGCGCATATGGCAAATCGGAACTAACTGGTGCACCACGATCAATTTGGACGATACCTCTTTCACCTATGCACAGATGGACACGGTGATGGTTCATCCCGGTGAGATGATCAGCCTGGGAGATGTGATCGGGGAAAGGAGAATGATTCCGAACGATTACAATTCTATAATTTTTATCGTTTTCAAAGGGAATAAAGAATTAGATCCGGAAATGTTTTTACTTTATATAAAATAGTTGTGATAGAACCGTTCAGGAGCACCCGACTTTTAAATCCCATCGAAAGAACTTCAGAAATCCTTTTTGGCCTGATCATGGCATTAAGTTTTACCTGCGCCATTAGTGTGGTGGATGCAACCCGTGTTGGATTGAAGGAAATGCTCCTGGGCGCAATCAGCTGCAATATTGCCTGGGGGGTGATAGATGCCGTGATGTTCCTGATGAATGCGCTTGCGCAAAAAGGACGGGATATTTCCATTTTGAATTTTGTCAGGGAATCCAAAGAACCACAAAAAGCCGTAACGTTTATTGAAGAAACTTTATCAACTGAAGTAGCGGCGGTAATCACGGCCCGGAGTCTTGAGCAAATCAGGCTGGATATCATTGCATCGCCTCCGACACCCAGGCGTGCCGGTCTGTCAAAAAAAGACCTGAAAATGGCACTCGGGATTTTCTTACTGGTTTTCATTTCCACCTTTCCCGTAGCCATTCCTTTCCTGATCATTCGTGACGTACGACTGGCCCTGCGCATTTCAAACCTGGTTGCCACACTTCTTCTTTTCCTGGGTGGATGGATTCTTGCCCGGTATAGCGGTTACAATAAATTCAGAACAGGATTATACATGGCGCTGATTGGAATCGTCTTGGTTGTTATCACGATTTCATTGGGAGGATGATATCGCGTTGGAAATTTCCTTTAATTTCGCGGGACACGACACTATGATGCTATCAATCGCTTCTCTGAACTCCGGAAGTAACGGAAACTGTTATTATATCGACAATGGTGACGAGGCCATATTCATCGATGCGGGAATCAGCTGCAGGGAAACAGAATTGAGGATGAAAAGGCTGGGCCTGAATATGAGTCGGGTGAAAGCCATTATCGTCAGTCATGAACACAGCGATCATATCCTGGGCGTAAACCAACTGGTAAGCAAATACAAAATTCCGGTCTATGTGAGCCAGACAACCCTGAAAGAAGCGGGGTTCTGGAAAATCAGAAAGTATGTTGTCCATTTTACCGCACAGCAACCCATTTCAATCGGGGGATTGCAGATCACAGCTTTCCAGAAAAAACACGATGCTTGCGACCCCCATAGTTTTGTGGTCAGTGCAGCCAAAACAAATATTGGTGTATTTACAGATATTGGCGAGCCCTGTGACCAGCTTGTTCATTATTTCAAACAATGCCACGCTGCCTTTCTGGAATCAAATTATGATGAAGAAATGCTGGATAAAGGACGCTATCCTGCATTCCTGAAAAACCGGATCCGTGGTGGAAACGGCCACTTGTCCAACCGCCAGGCACTGGATTTATTCCGGAACCATCGTCCGGATTTTATGAGTCATCTGCTACTCTCCCATCTTTCGAAAGAAAATAATTCTCCTGAACTTGTGGAATCTCTCTTCGCCGCAATTCCTACAGATACCCGCGTTGTCATCGCGAGCCGTTATCGTGAATCCCCCGTTTATGAGATACCCCTGCGTGAAAATCCACTCAAAATGCTGATTCCAAAAATCAAAGCATCAGTTAGACAGCAGCTAAGTCTTTTTTAAAAGTCGTCCCGGCCATACTTCTTGTTGATGCCTGACACTGCTTTCCCCTTTTCACTTTTCACTTTTTACTTTTAACTTCCTCATCAGTCCCGCCAATGACACCAGGGCCCACACACCCTCCAGGATGACAAATGGGATATAGGGAATCAGCCAGCTGGTAAAGCAGGCAATACCTGCGCCGATAAAATTAAGTAAAGGATAAACTAAGCCTTCTGTTTTAATGATTTTCAACATATTAAGCAGATAGGCCACGAGCAGAATCGAGACACCGATGCTGCCTGTTATTTCTGAAAAGCTCATTCATATGGGGTTGGTTCATCCAAAATTAAATAAAAAGGCCTCCCCCGGGAACAGATTGCCAAAGGACTCCAATCCACTATTAATAAATAAAAAGGCCTCCCTGGGAACAGGGAGGTCTAACGATTGCTAGTCCACGAGATAACTTCAAAACTCTCAAAACTCGTCTCCAGAGGAGATACAGATCAGGATAAGGTAATGGTCATAATTTTTTTTATCAGAGCTTCGACTACAAACATACTATGGAAGTGCAGGTTGAAACAATGGGATAAAACAGGTTTCTGATCCGGGTATTTCTCCCGGCATGCCGGGAGAAACCCCGTTTCTTTCCCCGCCTGAACGACGGACTCAGATTCTCCGTATTTTCAGAATTAAAACCAACCATATGATCATTAAACCTTATTTTCTTCGTCTACTTTTTTTGTCAGCCGTCCTCCTTATTTCCCTCCGGGGTTTAACTAAGGACATCACTCATTTTATTACGGTTAACCGTTTCATTACGTTGCCGGTGCAGAAAACAGATACCGGGGGAAGGGCAGTTAATCTTGATTCGGCCCAGGCCTGTATCGACCGCTTTGCAGGATTAATGAAGGACCACGGATTTGCCGACCAGGCCGGATTGCCGATCGATATTCATCTTACAACAACCAGTATGATTACTACCGGCGAATCATTTACCGGAACAGATTTACTGAACTGGCTGACGGCGACTTCGAAACAATATAAAGCGGCCAACAAGAAACTAATGATCCGGGTTCAGATGGGTGTGTATGATATGGACTATCTGAATACCTACCAGCCGAACAATACGGCGAATAATAACCGGATTGCCATTTTTTTGATTCCCTATGATGCAGGCACCGGTAAAGTTGTAAAGAATCTGATCGCCGTGCCGAATGGAACGGGTGGAACGCAACAAGGTGGCAGCGGATATGACCTGGGTGGCCTTCAACCATAAATTATGCATATTGCCTGGTACGAATATTTTCAGATCATCAGTCTTATTGTTGCCATTTATTTCTGGAAGGGACTCAAAGCCTGTTCACTGCTTGCCTTCATCCCTTTCCTGGTGATCGTCAACCTGACCGAACTGATCGGAATTAACTATCGTGCTTTCGGATGGACGTCGAATTACCGGGTGTATAATATTTATATGCTCGCTTCGACGCCCTTCCTTTTCTACTTAGCAGGCAAAATGTTATTTTTAACAAAAAAGGAAGCGATCGTTTATCTGATCGTATGCAGTTTATGCATGCTGCTGGTGATCGCCAATTTTGCCTTTGTCCAGGGGACGACCCAATTCAATTCTTATTCCCTGGAATTGATTGATATTATGCTCATCGTTTTCTCCGGCCTCTGCTTGGTCCGGCTCACGATTTTTGATCAGAAAGAATTGAATTTTATGAAGGAACCCTATTTCTGGATTAATTCCCTGAATCTTTTATTCGGACTGATTACGCTGGTCATCCTGAGTCTTCAGTCCTATATCCTGGTAAATCAAATTAAAATTGCCAATAAGTCCCTTTATGTTGCCATCTTACCGGCGGTAAACGCCATCGTGTACGCGGGATACAGTTATGCTTTTATTTTATGCAGAACCAAAGGGACCAGGTAATTTTCACCATAATCGCAGTCATCATTGTGCTGCTGTTCCTGGGTATACTTTTCCTGGTCATGTTGTTTTATTACAATAATAAAAAAGGTCAGATGAGTAAAGAAAGACAATTAATGCGTGCAACTTTCGACAAGCAACTCCTGGAATCCAAACTTGAAATCCAGGAACAGACATTCGGGATGATCAGCCAGGAAATACACGATAATGTGGGACAGATCCTGAGTCTGGCCAAAGTGCAACTGGGTATCATGGAACAAAAACAAACCGTTGACGGCGAATTGCTGGGTAATGTAAAAGAGAATATCAGCCTGGCGATGACGGAACTCCGGGATATCGCTAAGAGTCTAAGTAGCGAACGTCTTCAGCAACTAAGCCTGCAGGACAGCATTGGCCAGGAGATCAGACGGATCAACCGCAGCGGTTTCATCAATGTGAGTTCGGATGTGCAGGGAGTAGAAAAAAATATTCCCGATCAGCATAAGCTGATCGCCTTCCGTATTGTGCAGGAGGGTCTTCAAAATATTATAAAACATGCCAGCGCCTCGGAAGTCAAATTATCCATCCGTTACATGGATCACTGTATGTTCATTACAATTTTTGACAATGGTGTTGGTTTTGATCCGGAAACAGAATTAAAAAAAAGAGAAGGGCTGGGTCTTCAGAATATCCTGCATCGGGCGGAACTGGTCGGTGGAAAGGCCGATGTGACGAGCAAACCAGGAGAAGGCACTACCCTGCAAATTCAAATCGCTTATGTCTGATATAAAATATATCGCACTCGTGGATGATCATACCATGTTCCGCAAAGGACTGGCCGTGCTCATAAATTTATTTCCCCGTTATAAAGTAATGATGGATGTGGGTAATGGAAAAGAATTCATTGATCAGCTGAAGCCGGAGCGGTTACCCGATATTGTTTTGCTGGACATACATATGCCGGTGATGGACGGATATGCAACAGCTGCCTGGATTCGTGCAAACTATCCGGAGATCCATGTGCTTGCCCTCAGCACGATGGATTCCGACACCACAATTATCAAAATGATTCACCAGGGTGCCCGCGGATATATTTTGAAAGATGCCGACCCGAAAGAATTGCAGGTGGCTTTTGAGGAAATCCTGGCAAAGGGATATTATTATAATGAAATCCTTACCCGGAAAGTGATCGAGTCTGTACATCATGCCGGCGCGGATTCTTCCAGCGCCTTCCCGCGGCTCTCAGACCGGGAAATGGAATTTCTCAAACAGGCCTGCAGTGAAAAAAATTATCTGCAGATCGCCAAAGAAATGTTTGTGAGCGAAAGGACCGTTGACGGCTACCGGGAATCGCTGTTTAAAAAATTCAACGTCACCAATCGCGTCGGATTGGTTTTGTATGCAATAAAAAATCAGTTAGTACAATTGTAGAATCGTTTATCGTGAATCGTGGATCGTTTATCGTATTTTGGTTTTTGCTAATCGATACATGATTAACGATATACGATACACGATTCATGTTTCGCTATCTAAACCTAAACTTCATAGTAAACCCATACGTATACGGATCCCCAAGACGCGCGGCGCCGAAATCGTAGGCATAAGCGACATAGCGGGTATCGGTTATATTGCGTAGCCAGACGGATATACTGAAAAAAGAATAGGAAATTCCAACACTGGCATTAAGCAATTGATAGGAAGTCTGGGCCTGCTGATTCCCAAGATCAAAATATTGTTTGCCAAAATAATACCATTCACCCCTGATAAATGCATTCACGCCGAAGGGTTTGGGTAATGTACCGGAATACTGAATGGCCATCATATTTGTAACATCAGGTGTAAAAACCTGGTAATGGCCATCCAGGTCTACGGCTGCTCCGTTCGATGAAAGTTTACCACTGGTATACCGGGCATGCGTATACCCGAAATGCTCCGTCAGTTCGAGACCTGGTAAAACCAATCCGTCCAGTTCTGCTTCAACTCCTTTACTCACCAATCCGCCAGCATTTTTTATAACGGTAATAGCATCCGGCAGGATCAGTGTCGGCACCTGGACATCCTTTACGGTATTATAGAAAACCGCAGCATTGGCATGAAAACGGTTCTCAAAGAAATTCGTTTTTATTCCAACTTCAAAATTATTACTGTATTCGGGCTGGTAAGGATACAGTGGCGGCTGGCTTGGATCGCTGGACAATTGCGACAGGCCTCCTGTGCGGTATCCCTGCCTGTAACTGGCATATATATGCGCAGATTCATTGGGATGATAAGAAAAGGAAAGCATGGGCGTCACCGCGTGATAAGTCGTCTTGCCTGAAGTATCGGGCTGGGTCGGAAAACCGATTGTTGTACCATCCGGCACATATTCTCCAGAAACATTTGCATCGGATTGCTGGTAGTCATATCTCAAACCGCCGGCAACACTGAATTTTTTATTCAGGACATATTCGAGCTGACCATAAAAAGCGAGACCCTTGTTTTTGATATCCGTCGTATTGATAATCGTGTAATTGCTGTCCGGAGATCCCGCCAGCGAGGCGTCAGCACCAAAGTGAACACCTTGTTTATTAGGAACGGATTGCAAAAAAAGATAAGATCCCAGGGCCCATTTCAAAGGCGAAGTTGAAGCAGTGGCAGACGACAAACGCAATTCTTCCGTCCAGGCATTCACATTATTCCACTCTTTTCCATAATCATTAATGATACTTATAATATCCAATGGTGAAAAATCACCGTCAACCGGCGATTTATAATAGCGGTAATTTGACTGGTAAGCTGTCAGTGAACTGAAATCCATTTTGGCGCCGGTGTAGCGGATCGCCAGGGAAGTGTTTAAAGTATTATCCACCATCTCACCAATGGCATTCTGGTCCAGCCGGTAAGGATTAGCCAGTGCCATTTCAGCGCTTGGGTTGAGCGGGAATGCACCCATGTCGCGGTTCCAGAGATTTTTGAGGTTGAGTGTAAAGGACCATTTTGAATTCATCAGGTATTTCAGGAAAATATTATCCGCGGTCCGGTGTTGCTTGTCAAAATTACTATTGTTGAATTCGTTTTTATAAAAGCCATCTGAACCTTCGTACAACAAAGCTGCGCCCAGATATAGTTTGGATTTCAGGATGGGAGCGCTAAAATTAAATGTGTACCGTTCGAGTCCGTAATTCCCCGCGCTGATTTCAAATGCCACACGTACCTGGTCATCCGGTTGCCGGGTGAAAATATTCACGACCCCACCCATGGCATTTCTTCCATATAAAGTACCCTGTGGTCCCTTCAGCACATCGATATGGTCAACATCAAACAATTGGGGAATGTATGTATCCAATGTAAACTGGGGTACGCCATCAATATAAGTGACGACCGCCGGATCGTATGAAGTGGAGGTGATTCCCCTTATGGAAACTACATTACGGCCGTCTCCCGGATCGGCGGCATACAAATTGGAAACGATCCCTTTCAGGTCCTTGCTTGCCCAGAGACGATAGGCATCAATATCACGGGATGAGAGCGCGGTGATGCTCACGGGAACATTCTGAATATTCGACTCCTGTTTTTCCGCAGTTACTACCACAGCATCCAGTTGCAGAACAGAAGGTGTAAGGCGGATGATCAGCGAATCTGCTCCCTGTGGAATCATTATTTTTTTTTCAAGCTTTGCAAAACCAACGGATGAAATTTCCAATGAGTAGGTACCCTTCGGCAACGCGGGCAGGGAAAATTCGCCGGACTGACCGGAGACCACGGTGACAGCCGTGTTCAGTACATGCAGCGTGCAACCAGGAACGGCATTGCCTTTAACATCGGTGACCCTTCCGGTATTTTTATTTTGAGCGTAACAAATCGACGTGCAAAGCAGCAGAATCAGTATTCCCGGGTTTGGTTTCATTTTTTTAGTTTACGGAACGGAGAAGTTGACAGTACACAGTTGACAGTACACAGTTGACAGAATACAGTTGATGGATAACCGTTAACCGATAAACGATAAACGTTGAACGATGACGAATGACAGTTATTTTTTGGGTTTTAAAGACATTATATATTTAATAATCTGGTCCAGATCTTTTTGCTGGATATCGGGATGGGCAGACATGGCTACATCGCCCCATACCCCGCTCCCACCTTTGACAATTTTTTCGCTCAGGTAAGTACGGGCTTTTTTATCCTTTCCATATTTTTCTGCCACACGCACAAAAGAAGGTCCGATCGACGCGGTGCTTTCCTTGTGACAACTTTTGCAATCCATCGCCTGTGTGAGTTTATATCCCGCAGCATTGGGGCCGTGTGCAGACGCCGATGTGTCCTCAGCAACAGCTTCAGCAACGGGAACAGCGACCGGATTCGCACTGTAGTCAATACGTGAAAGACCGGCATCAGGATTCTTCTGAAACCAGGCTGTCCCGTATTCCAGCAAATATAATTTTCCGTCTGGGCCGGCTTCCATATCAATACAATTATGCAAAACCATATGAGGCATGAAGGGATCCATCTGTTCAAAATCACCACTCGGTTGCAGCGTAACTACTTTGATCCATCCCCTTATCCAGTCATAAATAAAAAGTTTTCCATTAAAATATTCCGGATAGCGGGTGGCAGCCGGATACATATCAGTATAATAAACCGGTCCGGCCATGGCATTCCTGCCGCCAGTGCCGAGCTCAGGAAATTCCGGGGATACGGCATAGGGATACCAGATAAAAGCAGGCATAGCAGGCGGTAGGTCGGTAATGCCGGTATTATTAGGTGAAAGATTCTGCGGTTTCGCGTTGTCGAATGCCGGTCCGGAAACACCCGTGAGGTAATTATACTGATGGTAGGGATAATTATTCCCTACAAAAAACGGCCATCCGAAAAATCCCGCTTTTCTCGCCTGGTTCACTTCATCATAACCACGCGGGCCGCGTGTAGCCAGGCTGTCATTGGCCGCATCCGGTCCCACTTCCCCCCAATAAAGATTACTGTTTTTCTGGTCCACCGAAATCCGGTAAGGATTCCGATTCCCCATAATATAAATCTCCGGCCTGGTCTTCAGTGTTCCCGGCGCAAAAAGATTTCCTGCGGGAATCTCGTAACTGCCATCATCATGCACCCGGATGCGCATGATCTTACCGCGCAGATCATTGCTGTTGCCGGCAGATCTCTCCGCATCGTACTGCATGTGCCCGGCTGCACCGTTCAGCGGCGCAAATCCATGATTCACGTAAGGCTGTCCTTCTTCATCAAAAGGTGTTGAATTATCACCCGCGGAAAAATATAAAAGACTATCCGGACCAAATGCAATGGAGCCGCCGGTATGACAACAGATTTCCCTTTGCGATTTGACTTCGAGGATAACTTTTTCGGAAGAATAAATTAAAGTATCGTTTTCGAAATTGAAGCGCGAAAGACGATTTACGGAGCTGTCTGCCGGACTGTAATAAATATATATCCAGTGATTGCTTGCAAAATTCGGATCCCTGGAAAGGCCAAGCATACCTTCTTCCACATTGACTCCTTTCTTTTTTGCTTTGAAATAGACTTTCAGAAATCCTGCCTGTTTCACATTTCCAGTCGCCTGTTTATATTCCATCAGTTCCCCACGCCGCTGCAGGACCAGGATATCCAGATTTGGAAGCACGGTCATTTCAGTCGGTTCGAAGAAATGATCCTGTGCAAGCACCTTTTTGGTAAAATGATTTTCAGCCGGCGGATACTGGATGGTTACTTTGCTGTAGTTGAGCGGTTCAAAATGGCCGATCGCGTATTCGATTTCATTCAAAACATTTTTTAAGACAGCCTGGTCTAAAACCTTTTTTTCCGTCAGGCTATCATTGGTATAGGACGCACGGCCGGCTTCATATATCTGATGAATGAAAGAAACGCCGGTATCCCCATCTGATCCGATCATGCGGCCATACCATCTCCAGTTAAATGTCTTAGCAGTTGCATGAATACCCGCGAAACCACCACCGGCCTGCATGAACCGCTCCAGTGCGATCCGCTCCCGGTAGCCCAGTTTCAATCCGGAGCGATTTAAGAACATCACGGCGGCATAATTCTGAAGTGATTCGTCCGTAAATAAATTGCTGGTATCGGTAACGTTTATCTCGAAATGATTTATGTCCGCCAACTGCTGGATAGCCTGCGTAATTGTTGATGTTTCAGGACTGCCAACTGCATTGGTATAAATTAATACCCGGGGCGTACCAGAACGTTTAGGTCTGCAGGAAGGAAAAAGGAAAAAGGAAAAAGTGAAAAGTAAAAAGGAAAAGTATTTCATTGCCGCTACATCATTATTGAGGGGCAAACTTAAGTATTAAGCGTAATAAGGAAAAAGTAAATAGTAAAAAGGGAAAAGTGAACAGGGAAAAGCGAAAAGTAAAAAGTGAAAAGTGAAAATATTTCATTCCTACGTGGCATTGGAACAGACCCCTGAAAACCTTAGGGGAGTCGTTCTTGTAAATGAAGTGTTAATCGGGTAATTAATAAGCAAAATAAATCTACCATTTCTTAAAAACAAAAAATACCGCTGCCACCAGGAAACAAAAACCAACCAGGTGATTCCAGGCCAGCTTTTCTTCCCTGAAAAAGATCAGGGTAAACCCCATGAAGACGACAAGCGTAATTACTTCCTGGATTGTTTTCAACTGAACCAGCGAATAAGGTCCGCCATCTTCTTTGAAACCAGCCCTGTTAGCCGGAACCTGGAACAAGTATTCAAAGAATGCGAGACTCCAGCTGATGAGGATAATCGTGAATAGTCCCAGGTTCCTTCCCCAGGAATATTCTTTAAACCGGAGATGCCCGTACCAGGCAAAAGTCATAAACGCATTGGAAATAAAAAGAAAGATGATCGTCTTCAGGCCCCGCATGTTCTCCATCAAATTTTATCCTTTTACGAGGCCAGTTCTTTGAGATAAACATAACTTTTTTGAATACTCTCCCAGGGATCTTTCGGCATGTCATGTTCCACAAAATAATATTGCAATCCTGCTGTTTCTGATGCTGCAAAGATTCTTTTGAAATCAATTGTTCCACTACCGACGGGGAAAATCATTTCATGGGCACTGTCGAGATCTTTAACATGCCAGAGTGGAAATCTTCCGGGGTACTGTTTAAATAATTTCAGCGGATCTTCACCGCCTTTGATGGCCCAGGCAAGGTCGAGTTCCATTTTTACATTCGTTTCTGTAAGCATCATCTGATAAGGAATTTTTCCTTCCACGGCGCGAAATTCGGCATCGTGATTATGATAAACAAACCGGAGACCCGCTTTTTTACAGGCTTCATCGGTCCGGTTCAGTATAGCGATCGAAGACTTCATATCATCCATGGAATTAATAGGAATATTGGCGCACACGAGATATTCTACCCCGCCCTCCTTCACTTCGTCAATAATTTCCTGCATATTATCGCGTAAAGTATGCATGGGCGGGATTACCATCGGCTTTCCGTCTGCACCCAGGGGCATTTTTGTGCCGGGTGGCGGGACATAAGGCGCACCAAGTACGTGATGCGATTTCCAGTTCAGTCCGAGGCTTTTCAGTAAGTCGGCGAATTGTCTCGGTTTTAATCCATAAAAGCCGCCTTTTTTACTGAATGCCGATTCGATTTCCACGTATCCGATCTTTGCGATGCGTTTCAGAGTTCCATCGACATCGGCATCGATCACGTCGAAGAAAGTAAAAAGCTGAATTCCAGGCGGCGGATAATTTGTTTTGAAGAATATACCGGGAATGGCGGGCGCTAAAAATCCGGCTGCGAAAAGCCCTGTTTTGCTAAAAAATTTTCTCCTATGCATATTTATAGTTGACAGTACACAGTTGACAGCTGACATCACTCTTACACTCTACTTCACTCCTTTCGCCGGATTCCATGAACCCTGAAGTTTCCGTATGTAAACAATCTGTCCGGTGTGATATGCATTGTGTGTGCTGATATGGGCGATGATTTCATACCATTTTTCCAGCTTGGCGTCGTCGGCCGCTGCGATGGCGTTCTCCCAGTTGATCAGTACACTATCTGCCTGCCGAATTGTAACGGGCCAGGTATTTTTATCGACGGATGTAAAAGTCTCATTGTTGTTTCCGGAAAATTTCGGCACCGGCTGATCCAGGAATTTGGAAAGGTTCTCCTGGTTCCAGAAAATCAGGTGATTGGTGAGTTCGGCGATCGAATGATCCTTGCCTTTTGGCTTCCAGTTCGCCTGCTCGGGTGTGATACCTTCTATGGCGATATTCAGCGGAGCAAACCACTCCTCCTGGTTATGGGTTGTTTTTAATTGATTTAATAGAACCTGTTTTAATGACAATGGATTATTTGTTTGTGCCTGAGTGTTGACGATTGCAAGAAGCAATATAAAACATATGATGTATTTCATATTGGTGAAATTAGTTGATCAATTTACCGAATTTTCCTTTACTCCGAATGAATATCAACCACAATAAACGATCCACGATAAACGATCCACGATAAACGATCCACGATAAACGA
>JGI1027J12803_100146135_pt1 | contig 17825 bp, 2 predicted proteins | sample IowNatreferecore_FD_12803 | JGI IMG/M metagenome (IMG submission 12803) | reverse complement strand
TGAATTCGTCTCTCACTCAGCGGCTAGTTGGCCCAACACTTGGCAAAATACCGATTCGAAGTGCCCGATTCTTGCACAAATCCTCGCACCATACGCACACGCGGGTATCAATCACGACGGCAATCACCAGTCAGATGCGACGGACAAAGACTTCGCAGCCGCTTTTTCCATCCCGCCCGCAAGAGACGCGAGCGAGTTAGCGCCCCAAACATCATACCCAGTTGTATCCCAATACCAAGAGCACATCTTCTACTTCTGCTGGGTGATTCTCCAAATTCCCATTCGCAGTCGTAGGATTATCGTTTGCCATTCTTATCTGCCATTTTACAGGGGGGGCCGTGGGATCAGTGAGGTCAATCGTCACATCCATTGGCTTTTGGGCAAAATGCAGGCGACCGTACTGGTTCACTTGGACAAGTTTGAACGTGTCTGCACCGGGGGGCGGCGGTGCTAAAGGTGGATTGAGTACCACAGTGTAATTCTCTCCGTCCTTGCAACGGGCCAGTAGCCAGATGGAATTGACCTTGAGTGTTTTCTCGTCATCTCTAAACGCGAATAGTCCTGGTGACATCTCTAACTCAAAAACGTTCCCTTTCGCCGGGTCGGCTGGATTCTGGAAACGGTACCATTGACTTGAAAATTCGTGCCGCAGATTGAACGCGCGCACCGAAGGTGTCGCACCGTCTTGACTGAAATAGTCTCGTAGATGGGCAATGGCACCGTTTTTAAAGGGACCGGCGTCTTCCCGCGCCGCATACTTGATGTGCAGAATGGCATCTGAAATCGTACTATAATCAAATTGCCGCAATGGTCGGCCAAAGTCGGGCTTCGTGGGATCGGGGTTGTTTGATGGGAGATCGCTGAACAGTTCCAGCGACCAGTCACTGATAACGCCTGCTCCTTCAAAAGGAAGGTAACGCTCATCGCGAAAGCTTAACTCGAAAACACCGCTGTCGTTCTGGGCATTGCTCGCCGTGATGGCTTTGACAGGAATATTATTTTCGATAAAGCGATCGTCATCGGAGGGCAAGTCTTGATCATCGGTGTTGTGAGGATAGCCATTCTCGCCGTTGGCGGTGTTGACGCGAACACTATTCTTCAAGAGCCGTAAGGTGCAGGAGATCGTCGTGTAGGGTCCCGTCACACACGGCAAAGTTAGGCTCACCGATTTGATGCGCCGAAAGTAATGACCAGGATAATCAAGGTCGAAAATTTCCTCGGGCAGCCGAAAGAAACAGCGGCCGGTTTCGCGGAGCTTGACCAACGCGAGCGGATCGAGGAGTACAAGCGAAATGTGCTTGGTCAATTCAAATTCGCGACGATTCTGCTCGATGTAAGCTGTTTCGAGGCGCCGCAGGTCGTACTGGAGCATTTCACCTGAAAGCAGACCTTTTTTGAGGCTGTCCCAGTAGCCGAAATTGATGTAGCTGCTATCTTGCAAACCTAGCTCGAAGCGGCAGCACCGCTCCGCCCGCTTGGCAAGGTCGTATGCCAGCCTGTAGCTCTGAAAATAGGTGCCTGAAATCTGGCCCACTTGCCATTGGTACAGGTCCTGATTCGTGTATTTCGAACGCATGAAGGTGTCCACCGCCTTCGCGTTTACGATCTGTAAGTTGTGGTTTGCAAGTTCCTGTTCTGCGATAGCAATACGGAGCTCAGCGGCCGCGATCGATTTGTCAATTTGCTCGATTTCCTTGGCCGCAAGGTCCCTCTGAAAATCCCACTCATTTTGTCGCCGCGTGTAGCTAGCGAGCGTGCTCGACAATGATGCCATCTTTTCAAGGTTTCTCGCGATGTGAGCCAATCCCTCGGCTGCGAATTTAGCCGCATCGCCAAACGCGTGGCCGCCTGTTTGTGCGGATGCATGAGGCGATCCGCCAAAGCCGGAGGCCCCAATCAAAAAATTAGGAATCGCTTTCAACGCGCCGCCAGCTATGTGCCCAATCGACACGGGAATATCCAGTACCGCGGAAGCGGTATTAAGTGAAATAGCGACTATTTCACCTAAATTCATGAACTCCTGACTTTCATAGTAATTCTTTTTGATCTCTGCCAGTTCTTTGCTGTTTTTGGCCGCGTCTAGGTTCTGTTTCGCTTCATCGATCTGTTTTTGTCGCACCGCTGTGACCGCTTCCTGCAACGTAATTTCCTGACTCTGTCGCAACAAGCTCAGCGCTTCCGCGTCTCTCTTTTCCAAGGCTGCCAGCAAGGCGCTGCCGAGTGCCTTCACGTCGTTGCACACTTCGTTGGCTTTTTGCAGCAGAACGTTGAAACGATAGAGCGGCAACGGAGCATTTAAATCAGCCAGCGCGCTGCTGATATCAATTCCCGCAGCGACGGCTTTCACCAATGCGGCTGGGTCAATCGGGGGTTCGAACAACGCCAATTGCCGCACGACTCCCTCAATATTCATGCAGTGGCGGATCTTGTACAGACGATCCGCCACAGTGTCCCAGTATCCGAGCATCTTATCATTTTGCGGAATGCAGAAGTAGAGCATCGGGAGTGGCGCTGGATCCGCGCCGTCTGGTCCGTTGCCGGGCTGCAGAGGAATGAGATTTTCCACCTCTACCAGCGCGTTTGAGAATTTATCGAACTCATCCTCGAGTTCATTGAAGCTCTCCAACGGTGGCTTCGCCTGAGGCGGGATCTTCTTGGGGCGAGGTCCCAGAATTTCAGCCGCCATGATGTAGAGCTGCGTCGCCTCGTTGATGCTCTCCATGCTGTCCTGCCGAAAGAGGTTGTCACCCCAAGCGACTAGGTTATCGAGGTACTTCATAACCACAGTCTTCTGGTAGGCGACGGTGCGATAATTGGCAATGCGATGCGGCTCGAAAGGGTAGGTGCGCCAATCCAACACCTGCTTTTCAAGGTCTGTCAATGGCTGGTTGGGACCGCTTTTCTGCTCGGATAGCATGCGCAAGATATTGTCGATGCGCTGTTGGACATATTGCGGATCCGTTGTTTGGAAGAATGGTTTGGTGATCCAATACTTGCTCAGCAACGAGCCGCCTGCTATAGTGCTTTCGACGCCGATGGGGTTGAAGATGAAGTGGTACCAGTTCCGAGCCTCCTCGAAGCGCTGGTTCCTGCTCAACGAGTTGGCAATCAGCAACGGCGCGTGGAAGAAAAGCTCCCAGTTGTAAGGCGAGTAGGCGCCGTCAGGCGTGAAGTCCACGACCTCCTTCGGATAAAACTCCTCAGTCGGCGGCTCGACGACCCATGCAGTCGGCTTGTAACTCTTGTGGAAGTTGAACCCCGTGTTCTTCAACTGCGTCTCCCGGCTCATCAGGGCGGGGATGCCTTTGAGGGGGTTATAGACTAACTTAGCGAAGTCGCAGACGAAGGGGTGGTAGAAGTTCTTGAAATGAAACTGCCGGAACTGAGAGAGTTGCGACACGAGCGCGCCCAGGTAAAGGTGAAAGAACCGCATGACAAACCGCTTCATCAGATTCTTTAGTTGGTCATCGCTGTAGGGTGGCGTTACTTCATCTTCGAATCGTTGCTGGAGAAACTCTTCCAGCTGCTGCCGCTGAGAAGGTGGTAGAGCGGAAAAGTCTATACCATTTAACCAGGTTTGCACCTGTCCCTCGAGGTACTCTTCGGACTCTCTGGCAAGTCGTTTTATTTCGGGATAGTACTTTCTAACTCTTCCAACCTTCCTGTAATGTCGGTCTTCTCTGTCCCCATTGAGAGAAGGGAGGACGAAGAACGTGCGCTTTTTGTCACTATAAAAAAAAGGTAACCAGATCCCTATCGGAACGAAGTGCGGGTACTTGGCATTTTTCAGAGGTAGCACCAAGAGTCCGTCGAGCCAGAGCTTATCGAAGAACGATAGGTGCCAAGGCGGGGTCATTCTGAAAATGTCCGGAGTCTGTATCAGAACCGGGGTGAACGGAAAGCTAGGCGGACTGGACGGACCTGAATAGTTTTGGAGAGTAAAGTCATTCTGCTGATCCTCGCGAGAGCCGAGTTCCACCCATCTCGAAAACATGGTGTCGGGGCCAGCTGACACTTCCTCAGGTCGTATGGCATTCCTAAAGTGTCTAAACAAGTCCGTGAGTTCCGGAGTACCCTTGCAACCTTCCAAGTCGAAGCTTCCTCCGATTCCTGCCCAGTAAGTATTGTCTGGGACGTTGCGCTCGCTGGCCCCTTCAAAGCGTATCCAGAAATGACCATCTACAGTACTGCCGTCGACTGCTATGAAACGGTATCGATTCTTGAGGATTTCTCCAATAAACAAATTCGATTGAGATGTGTCTTTGGAAATTCTCTTCGGCGTCCACTTGCCCTGCCGGTAGTCGCTCACCGCCATTTGTAACCTAAGTCTTTTATAGGCTGGTTTCACAGAAGCTTCCGTTTCATTAGAAGAAGGTATGGGAACACTCTCACTGTTTGTTTCCTCGTCCGGGACTTCCGTAAACACTGGCCAAAACAAAAACAACCGGTTGTTAACCACCGCGGGGATGAGGTAGTTGCCTTGGATCTCTAAATCGACCTTCTCCCACGATGTCCACTGGCGGTAGTCATAGCGGCGATAGTAGTAGAGATGCGGTTCGGCTCCTTTCGTGCGCCCGAAAACGTGGACTATGGCGTTGTCACCGTCATCCTCCTGATAAAACCCGGCGATTTCGAGTTGCGCCACACCATCTAGCTTTTCCAGGTAATTCGTGAACGCCGTCTCGACGGTGTACTGATTGATCTCGTTCTGAAGCAGTTCGTTTTCCAGATCCTTGAAGAACTGCGAGCGGTCTTTCTTCAACTCTGGCTCGATCCAGTTTTCCGGCCAGAGGAACACCTTGCGGTTCGCCTCCCAGACGCGGTACTTGCGCATCCAGTTCCACCAACGCCAAGCGCTGTCGCCGTCATCACCACTGGCTTTGACTTCCACATCCGGCTCCAGACCCATAAAGCATCGTTGCACGAAGAGCTGTATAGATCCCGACCCCTGCACCAAACGGCTGGTCAGTTGACACGAAGACATCTCCACATCGAGCAGGTAGTAGGCGTATAGGTCATTCGTGTTTTCCCATTTACCGCTAGGAGCATCGGCTGGCTGTGCTCGGGTGAGCAGATAGGCAACGAGCGCATCCCGCTTGCGCTCGCGCAAGGTGTCTTGGATTTCAGCGCTTAAGGTGAGCCAAGTTTCCTCGCCGAAATTGGAGCGGAGCAATTCCTTCAGAGTTTTCGTCTGGGCATCCGCCATCACCGCTGCGGCGAAGGTCTTCACCACGTCGGCGCCGGCGTTGAGGTTATCGAGGAAGTAGAACGCGCGGCGTAGGCGCTCCCAACTTTCGGCAAGCAGATAGTCAATGGGATAAGCGAGGTCGAGCGAGGCGATGAGTTGCTCTACGTCCAGGGTCAGCCACGTTTCATTCAGAAGCTCCACATCGCCGCCGAAATCGGTGGCCGTAGCGTACTTGCCGGCACTCAATTTCTCCAGCACTTCGAGGAACGTGACTTCGGCTTCCGGAAGGGTGTCTCGCATCCTGAGCAAGCGGCTGGTTCTTAAAAAGCGCGCGATCGAAGCAATCGTGCCAGTGTCATCCAAGGGGAGCGTCAGGAAGTCGAGCAGCTGCGCTCCAGGGGTCAGGGCGACGATCTTTTCAAATTCTAGGAGCGTGAGTTTCCATTTCTTTAGAATGGCGGCGGCACGATTGGCCCAGTACCAGCCATCGAAGGTTGTTTTCTGCGTAGCGTAGTCCACTACTCCGCCTGATGACGGGGCAGCGAAGACGCGAGTTAGGTGCGCCAAAAGGCTGGCGTTCGCTGGATCGGGTATGACGGCAAAGTCCTCAAGCAAACGGCGGGTCAGCGCCTCGGTCAGTCCCAGTTGGGCGCTGCTCTGTTGGACGACGGCGCCGGCCGCAAGAGTCTTCGACAGATAGTTGAGGCCTTTCTTGGCAGCGTTTGCTAGGCGTTTGGCCAAGGTATTGTTAGCTGGTAGTGTTGGATCAATGTCGTTGTCCGTCAGCCAAATCCGGTCATCTGGCGCAGCTATGGCCTGCGGCTGAAAGGCGAGGCTATTCACTGCGACGTGGTATGCGACATCAGAGGGAAGGACATTGGGAACAAGCGCGTTTAACGCCGCCTGTTCAGAGTTGGTCATGATTCCCGCAAAGCGCAACAATCCTTGCTCGACATCATAGGAGATCTTCGCAGCGAGATCCGCGGAAAGTTGCGCCTTAAAATCGATTGCTGACGAAAGCGTCTTTAGCGGGGCAGTGAATACAGGCTCGAAGAATTTGATGGCCAGCCGCGGGATTCGGAACAACTCGTCAACCACGGCCGCCGGATTGCCAACCGCATTGAGTGCCAAGCGCTCGAAGTCCGTCATCACGCCGATAAAAGTCAGCTTTTGAGTGCTCGAATTATAGCGAATCGGAAGAGAAGGCCGATCCGCTGGTAATGTCACACCCCCTGGCAAAGCGACGTCCACGGACACGAAATTGTCAGCCGCCGCCGCCGACTGCTGAAATAGACTTGCGATTGAGTTTTGATAAGACGTGCCGTCCTTTACGGGCGCCAGCGACGCATCGTTCAGCAGGATTGCTCGCTCTGCCGCAGTGAGAATTCCAATGATGCGAAGCACGCCAGCTGGTTCGTCATACTGAATCGGAATGTGATTGGCGACAGTGATGGCACCAGGAAACGCAAAACCTGCTGGCAATCCTTCCACACTCGCTTCCAAGGTTACCCTTCCTCGCAACGTCTTGAGGAAGACATTCACTTCCGCTTCGTCTCGATTTAGCTTCTGCAGCAAGGACGACAATAACGCCGTAAGGCTATCCACATCTGTCGGAGGCGTGGCTGTCAGGAAGGCGTACTGCGCCGGATCATATTCGGCCTGGATTCCCTGAAGGTCTTTCCGCAAGGCGGTGAGAAAACGCGCGACGTCCGTCTCTTTCGTAGATGCCTTCGCCGAACGATCAGCAGCAAGCAGCCAGTTCAATTCATCGGGCGCGAAACCAGCGGCCTTGAGCTGGTCAACTCGTTCGACAAACTCCCAAGCCGCTTTTGGAGTGGCAAAATTCAAAATGTCCTGCTGGAAAATCTTTAGAATCGTCTTCCATTCCTCAGCTTTGAACTTGAGCAGCTTGGATAGCCAGGCATGGCGCCAAAGAAACGAAAGGTTACTCAACGTCAGGTCACCGCTGATGTAACCCGTGCCATCGGAGGCTTTGGTTAGTTCATCGATGAGAACCAAATCAGCTTCCCGGATACCCAACACGGCTAAAACGACTGGGTGATGTGTCGGGATCTGTTCTGTTGTTGGACCCGGCACGTCAACCTTTGCTACCTCAAATGCAGGGTCGAGTGGCTTGATGAGCCTTTTGTTCAAAAACAACTTTTGGTAAAGGGCGTCCTCCCTCTTCTCGTGTAGCTTGGTAAAGCGGGTCTCGGTGTTCAGATCTCCAAACAGAGCGCATACCTGCTCGATTGTCGTTTTTCCACCCAGGCGGTTTTTCAGTCGATTGAAATAGAACAGGTTTACCAAGAATGGTTCGTCGAGCGCACCATTGCCGATAAGGGGATGGCGGATAACCAGATCGAGTTCCCACATCTTCCAGCCTTTGAGCTTTCGCCACATCCGCAAAAAGCGATGGATTCTGTCGAGCTTGGTCTTGTCGATAACTTGAATGACTTTCTGGTCCAGGTCACACGAGGCATCGAGGTGGTGAACGCTAATGTCTCCCGCAGGATTGAGAAATTTCAGATCGAGCGCGGCGAGTAATTCGTTGTACTCCAGCCCGGTCTTTTGCAGAAAGTTTTTGACGTTGCCCACGTCATTCAGCCAGTTAGCTCCCGTCTCGCCCCAGAAGACTTGCTGCCACGCATCGTCGTCCCGGACTGTGAGGATGATGCCCTTTTCATCCGTTGGATCGGAGGGATTCGTCGGTGTTGGAATGGAGGGATCCGCTGAGATTCCGAAATACTCGGCGGCGATCTCGCCATCGGTGGGATTGTTGGGCGCAGCATTGCCTCGCAGGGTGCGCATCAAATCCCATCGCTGGAGGTTGCATTTTTGGAATCCCGCTCGAACCTCTTCGGCGAATAAGTCGAAGGGCAATGCGAAGGACCTTGCGCGTTGTTCCAATCGCCGTGCGTCTCCGTCGGGGAATAAATCGAGGGGTAATGCCATCGGATAGTTCGCCGCGCGTAGTTTGTCGTAAGCTTTCAGATTGACGTATTCCGGATACGCCCGCAATTCGGCCGCGCTGGCCTTGGTATTGCGCAGGATTTTCGCGAAGAAGTTGGGTGAGGCCCCGTTTTTCCTTAGAAGGTAAGTCACATCGTCGCCGTGGACTACCCAGCGATTGGGATCTGAAGGCGACACTTGGGAGAGTGAAAAATCAGCACCCAGCTTGATTTGCTCTTTGCCGTTATTGACTGGGGCGTCGAAGGCATTTTGAAAGGCTGTCGCAACAGCCGCTTTGTCCGCGGCAGTAGGGGGCGTCGCTATCGCATTGAGGCCAGCCAGTTCCAGGTCGTTCTCATCTGCGTTATCAACTGCGTCCTCCAGCACCTCGCAAACGGTATCAACGTATGGAAAGGGCGTTAGGGCGTTGGCGCAATTGAGTTCGATGTACCCCAAGTCGAGACGGCGGTCGAACAGGATGTCTTTGACGGAGTAGAAATCTCCGTTTTTTGGTTTGCTGCTCATGCGATCCTTGAGGAACATCAGCAAATCGGCGAAGTAAGCGGCGGGGCTAAGGACCGAACGGCAGTGTTCGCATTCACAGAGGTCACCGGTCTTGAAGAGATTGTTCCAATTGGGAAAGTTTTCCAGCGCCGGGCTGCCGCTCTTCAGCACGCCCGGCAGGATCCCGGCATCGAATTCGTTGAGATCTCCGATGATTGTCAGCACTGCCGCATGCGTGTCAGCCGCTCGGTTCCAAGCGAGGAGCGCTGTCTCAGGGGTAAACCCGGGGCTCTTGCCATACTGTCGGACGAACTCGCTCTTTCCCATCCGATAAACCTTCTGCGCCGAGTGCAAGTCAGCCGCTAGGAGTGAATCAGTCGCCGCGAAATTCGGTGCAAGTTTAAACACCCGCTGCACGGTCTTGACTTCGAGGCGGAAGCTTTCATTCTTCGCGAGCGCCTTGAATCCACGGCGTATGCTCTTTTCAAAGAAGTCATCCACGGGGGTATTCAGAAATTCAAAGTTCTCGTGAGCTTCCAGAAAGCGGGCCAACTCTTCCGCCTGACGCAGACCGCGTGCGCCGCCGTTATGCAACGCACGCTCCAGGCGGCCGGCAAACGCGGTCGTCGGAAAGCCTTCGCGAAACTGGCGTTCGAGCATCTTGCCGTAAACCTCCGCTGCGGGCAGTTTCACTTGCTCGCCAATATCAGCAGCCTCAATAGGCAGCTTCAACTCACCAGCATCGTATTTCGTCTTGACGAGGTTCACCCACTCTTTCTCGTCCTTCTTCGCCAGTGTGCGAACCTTCTCCGGTTCTCGAATCCTGAATTCCTCCTTGATCGCCTTGACGACCGAAAAATCGCTTTGAGTCAGATCCGCCAGCCGGAAAGAGGTTCGCAGATCCGCAATCTCCGGTTTGTTGAAAGACCCATCCTCTTCAAGCGCCGCCAGCAGCTCCGGAGTCAGTGCTCTATGTTCATTGAATAAACGTGCAAACGTCTCCTGTTTTTGTGCATCGGCTATACCTGCATCATCCAGCGCCAGTTTGACGAAGCTTGGCTGCCCTGACCCGCTCACCGTCCGCCGCGCGATGAATTTGAGAAATTCTTCGATCCAGGCCGCTACATTTTCCCGGAAACGGTCAGGGATTTCCTTTTGATTAAACCCCCGTGTGAGCGCTTTGCGCACAGCGGCTGCATCAAGCGACGGCAGAGCGTCCAGAATACCTGCCATCTGCTCTTTGAGGCTCTGGTTTTCGCCGAACTGGTAAAACGAACCGCCCAGCAAGACAAACCAGAACTCCGCTTGGAGGTCCTCTCGCGCCAATCTGTGTGCCAGTACGAACCGCGCAAGGTCTCGCTTTTCAATGCCAGTTTCGCCAGAAAGGAAACTTAAATCCTGATGCTCCTTGTCTTCCTCCAGTTCCTCGACCTTCAGATCACCTGTCAGAGGCGGCAACTCTCGCGCGATTTTCTCAAACAGGGTTGGTGGCTGAAATAACTCGGCAGGTACAGTCAGGTTTGTTTCAGCAACGACCGGCGCGTTGAATAACACTGGTGAGGTGGCCAGCAAGGATCCATTGGCGGCAAATGCCTTCACGACGAGGTCGGCATTTCCTCTCTCGGCCTTTAGGAATTGGCCCGCCGTATAACCGATTTGGTAAAAGCCCTGTTTGTCTGTTTGGCTTTGGCCCAACTCCTGTTCATCGCGCAAATCCCGATCGAAGGCCGACACTTGGATTCCAGCGGCAGGCGAACCATCGAAAAGGCGGACCCTTCCTTTCACGGTAAACTCGGGTTGCTCGTCTCCTTGGTCCCCTAATTCATCAAGCAAGCGATTTAAGGCATTTGCAGTCGATTCATTCACCTCGCCATGACCTTCGAGGTTTCGTTCTTCCTGGAAGATGCCCACCAGTTTGCGCGTGCCTTCGCCGTATATCTGCTCGGTGTGTTCACGTTGGAGCGCAGTGGAGACCTCTCGCCGGGCACCTTCCTCACGCGCTAGGATAAGGCCGCGATTGAGGAAGAGTAGCAGTGCTTCTTGAAGGTTCGCGACCGCAGGACCGTGGTCCTGAGGTCGAATTGGCGGGACGATCTTTTCCATTGTTTAGCTCTCCATTAATGCCTTTAGGACTCGTTTGTTGTATCCTTTAGTTAGTCTGTGTTTCGCATCAGTCGAACAATGTCATTTTACTCTTCGTGATCGCATCCATGATTTGGGCGAACCACTTGTTGGCGGGCGCGTCTGTGTTGGATGTAGGACGTGCACATATGTCTTACTGGACGACGACGGCACGTTGGTGACGACGACGATGGTGTCGGCGTTGAACGCGAAAAGCTCCCAGGCGGTCGGAGTGGAGGCTATTTCAAAGCCCGCTTTGTTAGGTTCCTTTCTTGCGATCGCCTGCGATAGCTCGTGGCTCCTTGAGAAAGCGGCCGCGTAAGGATAAAGATATGGGCGGCTCATCTTGTTTTACTCCTTTCCTCGGCACATGTCTTCAGTGCCCAAATCGCGACGAATTCACATGAGGGCAGGGTGGGATGACCAGTTGTTTTCCCTCGTCACCGTCTCGCCACAGACCACCGGCTTGTAGTGACTCCAGTACGGGATTGGTTTCGTTCATTTGACTTTATTAAGGTAACTTTGGACGTGGCTGAGTCGGTGGCTCAGGCTCTTCCGGAAATTCAAATCCAATGCGCTTAGGTGAGAATGACTGAATTGGATTTCCTTTGGGTGCAGGCGGTCGTCCGAAGCCAATGGGAGGTTTGACCGGTGCACCGGGGGGCGGTGCTGCATATGGATTTCCTCCAGGTGCAGGTGGTCGTCCGAAGCCAATGGGAGGTTTGACGGGAACGCCGGGAGGCGGTGCCGCATAGGGATTTCCTCCAGGTGCAGGTGGTCGTCCGAAGCCAATGGGAGGTTTTGGTGCGGCTGGTGGCGCCGGCGCACCAAGTGGAGGTTTCGGAGATGCTGCCCTCACACCTCCGGCAACGATCCCAACAGTATTGGCCGCTTCCGCGATACCTAGTGCTCCGCTCTGGGCCGCAGCCAACACCTCACCAACTACTGCTTCGTCAGCACCTCGTTCGTGCAGAAGATACGCCCGCGCCGCGTGTTCGCCCGCCGCAATAGTCTCAGTCACCGCGAGTTGCGGGGCGGCAATTATCCCATGTACGATTGTCTCCGCGGCAACCGGAAGAAAGCCTCCTATGGCACCAACAAACCCGATTGCGCGATCAACCCGAGAATTGGCCGGATTGGCCGCAGTGTCGATCGCAATCTCCCAACCTTCTCGGAGGACTGGGGGCGGCGTCCACGGTGCCGGGTGCTTAACACTCTCAAGTGGAGGACTGCCCGGTTGCGTCTTGGTCGCCTCGGGCCTCACATGCTCTACTTCCGTTTTGCCCGTACGGATGGACTCGAGCTTGCCCCGCGCAAGAGTAGCCGACGCTCTTTCTTTAAACTTTCCAGTCGCCGAACCAACGAAATCCGCACGAGCTTCTGGAGAAAGAACCTTCAAATACCTGTGCAACTGCACATCGCTCATTTGCGCGACACGCTTGTCGGTCTCGCTCTCGTTTCCACTCGGGTCATGCAGTCTAATCGGATTCCCGATTACATACGCATACAAATTCGGACCATCGACCACGCCCGCAGGATCAACACTCGTCCATCGCGCCACCCACGGCGCATAGTAGCGGGCCCCGTGGTAATAGAGCCCTGTCTCCTCGTCGCGCTCCTTGCCCGTGTAGCGATAGCGCTTCAGGCTCACCTCGGCGGCGCTGTTCATGGTTTGATATGCGGTCGTGCCGTAGGGGCGATACTCCTCATAGGAGATAAGCCCGCCCTCCTGGTCCAACTCCAGGCTGGCGGAGCCGAGATGGTTGCCGTGTTGATAGCGTATAACAGCTACGGGCATGGTCAGGTCGATGTCGTTCTCGACGGTCTTGTTTTCGACTAGCGCGATGCGTTGCTTGTCGTCCATCACGTGCAGCGTCTCGCGCTCCAGCGACACCGCCGCGCCGTTGCCGTTGTATTCGCGGTAGATCTCAAAAGTGCCGAGGTAGATACGTTCGCTCTTGCGCGTGCCATTCTGCCGCTCCGTAACTTTGCGCACGCGCTGACCAGCGGCGTCGTACACATAATAGGCAGCTCCGCCGCCGCCCAGATCCAACTTCTGCAACTGGTCCTTGAAATCCCATTCCATCTGCATTGAGTTTATGGCTGTCATGCAGCCATGAACGTCGTTGCCCTGCGTGTTGGCGTAGGTATAGGTCTCGATGAAGTTGAGGCCATTCCCGACGGTCGTCCGGGTCAGCCGATTGCTCTGCTTGGGCGGTTCGAGGAGGCTGGCTTCGTTATATTCGTAGCTCCGCGTCCAACTGCCGCCATTGGCAATGTGGCGCATGAGGTCAAAGTTGCCGACCGCATCATATTCATAACGCTCGGTGTAGTTGCGCACGGCCTGCAAGTCGTTCGAGTTCGCACCTAACCCAGCAAAAGGATAGTCGCGGTAGTTGCCGTCGGACGGATCAAAGTCGAACGCCATCTGACCGACGTGCTCGCGGCCTGTGGCTTCGATCAACCGGTAGATGGCGTCATAGGTGTACTCGGAGACTGGCTTGACTTGCTGTTGGTTGAAGGAAATAGTCTTCAGCGCCGAGTCTTCGATGCGGGTGATGTTGCCCGCCGGGTCGTAAGTGTAGCTCAGGTCCTGCACCGTCGCCGCGTTGTTGAAGATTTGCGAGGTGAGGCTGTTCTGCTCCGGGGCGCGCGTAGTCTTGAGGTGAATAAGCCGGAAGGTCCGGTCGTCATACTCGTACGTCGTCTCAACCCCATTTGCATATTGAATGAGTGTTCCCTGTCCCTTGGCGTTGTAGTCGATATTGATGACGAACGGCGTGGCCGTCGCCGCGCCGCGCAGGCTCACCTCCACCTTGTCGAGCAAATTGGCCTCGTTGTAGGTCGGGCGATAGGTGCTGTTGTCCGGCGCGGTGACCGCGGTTGGCCGGTTGAGCGCATCGTAGGTCGTGCTGCTGGTGAAGGTCCCGTCATCGGGCGTGGGATTCTGCTGCCAGTCCACCTCGCCTTTGTAGTCGGGCAACAGGTCGCGCGTGCTCCGAAGCAGATTGCCCTTGAAATCGTAGGCTTGACTGGTGACCACGCCCGCACCGTCGAAGACCTGAAAGACACGCATCCGGTGGTTGTTTGCCGTGCCTTGGTTTTCGCCATACACGATGCGTTCGGCCAGCCGCTCGACGCCATTTTTCATCACGAAGAGTCCCGTCGGGCGGCGCAGTTCATCATAGGTGATGCGCCGTGTGAAGCCCCGGCTATCCCAGGCGCGGATCGGCTTGCCTGTCACGTCGTTCAGCATCCAACGCTCGCCCGCTTCCACGCTCGCCTGATGGATGCGGTTGCCCAACATGTCGTAGTCGTAACGCATGATGGTGCGTCCCAAGGTGTCGCCATTCTGCACGACGGCATCGCGGACCGCTCGCTGGTTGCCTTCGATGTCCAGTTCAACGCGAGACGGATACTTTTCTTCGACGACGGCGTTGTTCCGCTCAAAGCGGTTGTGCGTGATGGTGAGAAACATTCGGCCCAATGTATCGAAATGGGCGACGGATGGCGTTTGACCGTGAACGGCTGCTTTGTCTGCCGCTACCCGCTCTGGATCGGTCGCCGCCAAGGCGATGCGCTGCTCGTACCAAGTGGGCAGGTAGTCTGCATCAGGCAGCCGCGAGACGAATCCCTTCACGTCTTCATCCGACTTCGGATCGGTCGAGCCGTCGGCATTCAGAACAGTGTCGTTGACATCGTAGGTGGTCTGCTGCCATGGGTCGAAGACGGCCTTCTCCCAAGTATGATTTGGATGCAGCGTGGCGACGACGCGCTCGGCGGGATCGTAGAAGAGCACTGGGGTGACGCCGGTGTCGGTCATCTCGTGTTCTTCCTCATAAAGATGAGTCGCACTGAAGAACGGCTCGTACTGGCGTACCGGCTTGCCTTTGTTGTTGAAGATGATGCGGCCCGTGCCGACCCAGCGGTGCGAAGTATCGGTCAGCACAAGGTTGCCGTTGGCGTCCGGGATCAATGTGCCCGGACGGACGTCGCCGCTCGGCAGTTGCACATCGGCTTCACGCTGTGGAGCATCGCCGGCCTCGGCCTGAATCTTCTTCTGAATCTCGCGGCCGTAGCCGTCCGAATACGAGAAGTTGATCTGAATCTTTGTCTGCGCGCCGCCGGGATCGAAGAAGTGGGTCTCACGCGCTAACGCGCTGGCAAACGGCGGTTGAGCGCACCGGCGGAACCGGTCGAGATCATAGACGATGCGCGTCGTCGCCTTGCCAAGCAGTGCGGCGGCCTGGCTTTGTGGATCGGCAATGAAGCTTTGCAGATTGCTGAGCGGCGGATCGGCGTCGAGATCTTCGAGCAGATCGCCGAAATTCTCGTCGGCTTTCCCTCTCACCGCCGTGGCGACGACCATACCCAAAGCATCGAAGGCAGCTTCGGACCGGTTGCTGTTAGGATCGGTTATCTGTCTAGGTTGCAGCACCCGGTAGTCATGAAGTCCGGTCACGGTGTTTTGCAGAGCGTCCGCGGTCTTGGCTATCAGCAGATCATTAATGTCATAATCAACCGTGCTACTGTGCCCAAAGGGATCGGTGAACTTTCGTGGCAAGAAGAAATGCTGCCGGGCTTGCCCCCGTTCTATCCCTGCGGTAGTTGCGGGGTTTGTAACGTTCGCCGTCGTGCTAAAGAAGACATGACCGGATGGAATCCACCAGTGGTCATTTTTATCCAGGTCGAGATAGCCGCCTCCGTCGGGGCTAGTGCTGCCCAATAATGACGCAACGCTGCCGGGTAACAGCACTTCCGGTGGTGAGTTTGGGAGCGGAACGACGCTAAGCGGGCGGCGATAGATTTGCGTTAGTAGCCCCGGCGTAAAGGCCAGCTTGTAGGTTTCACCCGGCAACGCCAGTGATTGCAGATGGCCGAGCGGCAACAAGCTCACAAGATCGTCGGTTCGATAGAGGGTGCGGACGTGCTCGATCAGGCGGCGTTGGCGATCCGTAGTCGGCAACTCTTCATACTTTAGCTCGCTGTCAAAGATGTGGATTTGTTTGTGGCCATTAGCGTCGGCGGGATCAGGCTGCACGAAGTCAGAAATCTGAAAGCACACGGCGGCGTTCGCTGGAGTGTAGCCGGTCAGTTCGAAAGTCTTGGCTTCCGATGGAAGCGGCGTGCGGTGGTCGTCGGGATGAACCGCATCATCAATGGGGGTTGTAACGTCGTTTTCCGTGTAGGTGATCAGCGTTTGCGTCTGCTTCTCCCGATCCGCCTGCTCAGCCAAAGGAGACACACGACGCCCGTAGCCAATCGCGACGGACTTCAGCACGTTGCCGTATTTGTCCGACTCCAATGTGATCGCGTGACCGATGCGCGGGTCGTCGGGATGGCGCTCGTAGTGATAGCTGAGCGCCTCGCGAGGATGAGTCAAGAATGAGACATGCCGGTTGGCACCTCGGGGCTGTAGGGTTTTGATGGTGAAGTTCTGTTCGGTGACACTGTAGGGATGCTTTTCTTTATCAGTACCGTCCAAACCGTAGATCTCCTGGCGCAGCATTGCCCCCTTGAGCGCGCGTGACGCTTCGCGCTCTTCATCGAGCGTCAATTCGAGCGGAAGAACGGTGTCGGGCAAGAGCGTTTTTACAAATGCGTCGAACTTCGTTGCATAGTCCGGGTCACCCGTCTCCGGTGCGCCATAGTATTCGGCAGCGAAATGCTGGCTTACCTCGTCGATCTCGTCATAAACTCCGGTGTGGAACCACGTCCTCGTTCGAATTGGCGGCACAAAGGACGCTTCGTCGAGATTGGTTGTTTCAGAAGACGTCTCATCAGCCAGGATGTCGCCAATCTCCTCAGTGTCTGTTTGCTCCACCATTCCAAACCCACGAAACTCGCGCTCGACGCCGTCAAAATAACCATGATGGTAGGAGTAGCGGGAGACAAAGCGGTTGCCGCTGATACGGTCGTAGGTCTCTACTCGCTCAACACAATGGACAGGGAATGGCAGTCTTGTTATCCAGGGTTTGCCATTTTGTTTGTCATCCAGGTAGAACTTCGTCGATGGTGCGTACTGGACAACAGTCTCCGCACCCAAGTTGTTACCCGTCTTGATCAGCAGATGGGGCTTTTGCCCTCCCATTAGATCGATGTAGCGCATGGGCCGAGCGGTATTGCCCGGTAACGGTGATGACCAAACCAGACAGGCAGTTCCGTTGCCGAGCAGATCCACCGCCGCTACGGACGAGAGATCATCAACCGCCGGAAAGCTCGTCAGATACTCGGCCGGACTCCAGCCGTTGCCGCATTCGTTCCGGTAAACGGCGATCCGGTCGCGCTCTAGATAGATAATGTCCGTCGTTCCGGAGCCGTCGATATCGGCCAAGCGAATACGCTTCGGATCGAACTGGTCCGGCCTGTCGAACCAGATGCCCATGGTCACCTTGGCCCCAAAACGGCCGTAGCCAAGGTTCGGCCAATAACAGACCTCGCCGTTGCGGATCCGAGCGATATCCCCGAGGCCGTCTCCGGACAGGTCAGCGACAAAGATGGTCTGTGTGCCGTCGGCAAAAACAACGGCCGGGCCTGCCTCTTCGTCGCGCGGCGTAGGGATGCGAACAGCTGTCCCAAACCCCTCTTCTGCCAGTGACGGATACCAAGTCAGGGCGTTGTCCTCCGTAATCAGAATGTCGGCGTGACCGTCCCCTGTGAGATCGACAAAGCGTAGATTCGGTTCGCTCCAGTTAAGATTAGGTAGAGAGGGTAGAGGCTTGAAAGGCTCCCAACTTTGCTCGTAGGTCCGTTCGAAGAATCCCGCCATGGGGCGTTCGAGAACCACGCAATCGAGCTGGCCGTCTCCCGCCAGGTCCAGAAACTGATGGTGCTGAGCCAAGGTTTCCGCAAAGGAAGGGAGCGTTGCAACCTCCGTAACAGGGTCAAAGCGTGCAGTCGATGTTGGCTTCCCATCAGCAAACTCAAACGACAGGGGACTTACATTGCGCTTGTAGTACCAGGCATCTTCCTGTTCGGCGAGAACGCACTGCAGTCCTTCGCCGTCTAAATCGAGCCATTGGTAACCCGCGCCGTTAGGTCCAACAGGAAGATTCTGGAG
>JGI1027J12803_100591237_pt1 | contig 17836 bp, 17 predicted proteins | sample IowNatreferecore_FD_12803 | JGI IMG/M metagenome (IMG submission 12803) | reverse complement strand
GTCCTTAATCTGTTCGAGAAGCGGCAAAAAATAGGGAAACTTTTCCGCAAGCAGCTCCTCCATCGGTCGTTCCGTATTCACGACAAAGCTGAAGAGATCGACGAGAACGTCACTCTTTGGAAACCGGATCTCTTTGGGATCAATTCCAGATCTAGCGACAACGGTCGTGATCAGGTCCTTTTGGTCTTCCCGATCCATGATGGTGAAGCCGGGCGAATAGCCCAAAGCGGTTCCGTGCCGACGCAACATGCGATTACCAACGGAGTGAAAGGTGCCGCCCCAAATTCCACTCGCGTCCACCGGCAGGAGATTGGCCACGCGGTCGAGCATCTGACGCGCCGCTTTGTTGGTGAAGGTCAGGAGCAAAATGTTGCGCGCGTCCACACCGTTCTCGAGCAGATAAGCGACTCGGTACGTCAGCGTTCGCGTTTTGCCCGAGCCGGCGCCGGCAATTACCAGCAGTGGGCCCGGCGGCGCTGTCACGGCCGCATATTGCTGGTCATTCAGCTCGGCAACGTAATCGATCGAGCCGGCGAAAGCCGAATGTGGTCGCTGCAGCGTATATTCGCGAGGCATGGAGCCGTAACGCTCCGGTGTCGCCGCACCGGCTTCAACGAAAATATCAGTCAGGAAACAACCTCGGGCGTAGAACCGCGCCGACGGCGGCCAAGCTCCTCGAGTAGTTCGATTTGGATCTGCTGAATCTCGAGAAGTCGGTTATTCTGCCGTCGCAGAAGATGATCCAGTTTTTCATGCAAATGCCGGATTTCGAGTTCCGCTTTCAAATTAATCTTATAATCGTATTCCGCCCGCAATCGGTCCCGTACTTCGGCTCGATTTTGGCTCATCATAATGATCGGTGCCTGAACCGCAGCGAGGCACGAAAGAATCAGATTCAATAGGATAAACGGATAAGGGTCGAACGCGCGTGTCGCGAGAAGGGCGGCATTAAGTGCAATCCAGCCGATCAAAACTGCGCCGAAGAGAATGAGAAATTTCCAGCTGCCGCCAAACTCCGCGATTCGATCCGATAATCGCTCACCGAAACTCAGCTTTCGTTCGAATTGTTTGTCGATGTTTTCGGAGAGCAACTCGTGCTGCTGCAAACTCTCAATCACTTCCTGGTCGAGCGCAGTGAGCTCGCCGATTTCGTCCTCAAGCACATGCTTTACATAGTCTTTGCGAAACACGCCCAGATCATCGAAGCAAATAAATTCGCGCGCGTCCCAGGCGGGGCGATGCGTTTTGATGAATTCCGCCAGGGATGGACGCACGTTCTCCCCGACCACTCCGCTATTGATTGATTTTGTTCTGCCGCAGATCTGACACGTCGCCTTGTTTGGTTCCGCCATGACGATCCGGGCAATTAGACCAGATTACGGTTGCTTGTCCATGGCGACCGCGCGTGGAATCGCCGGCCACTCTGATTGCGTCTTGAACGCAATAAGCGCGATTCTAAGCTAACCCACTGTGGAAGAAGCCGAGGTGCCCCTGGAACAATTGCACGAGCAGATCCACCACAGCGCGGAGCATAGTCACGAAACGTGGATTTCCCAGGTTGCCCTGAGCACGGCTCTGCTCGCCGTCCTGGCCGCCATCACCGGTTTGCTTTCCGGCGCTCGAGCCAATGAAGCGGTGATGGGCCAGATAGAATCGTCGGACCGTTGGGCCTACTATCAGGCCAAAGGAATCAAAGCTGCCGTACTCGATGCGAAGACGACGCTCGGCGGCACAGTCACGGAAGAGGATCGCGCGAAGGCGCAAAAATATCAGGAAGAACAAAACGAAATTCAGACCGAGGCACGACAGAAGGAAATCGAGGCCAGGAAAAACTTTCATCAGCACGAGGTTTTTGCCCGCGGTGTGACCATGTTCCAGGTCGCGATTGCGGTTGCCGCCATCTCCGCGCTAACAAAACGGCCGCATTACTGGTATGTCAGCATATTCATGGGAGTGATCGGCTGCATCTTTCTCGTGCTCGGATTTACCGCTCGCTGAATTCCCATGCGAGTCCTTGCCATTGACGCCTCGTTACGCAATACCGGCGTCGCCGTGGTCGACGGCGCGAACGGAAAAGCGCGGGCCCTCTATTTCGGAACGATCCGTAATCCGAGCTCCGTCAGGTTTTCCTCCTGCCTGGTGGCAATCCGAGCCCAGCTTGCCGAAATCATTCTTCAGCACGAGCCCGACTGTTGCGCGCTCGAAGCTGTCATCTACGTGCAGAGTCATAAGACGGCCATTCTCCTCGGCGCCGCACGCGGTGCGGCAATTTTGACCGCAGCCGAACGCGGCTTGCCTGTATTCGAATACACACCGACTCGGATCAAACAATCGACCGTTGGAATCGGTGGAGCGGGAAAAAATCAGGTGGCGTTTATGGTGCGAGCGCTTCTTGGGTTAACTGAAACGCCGGATCCCGATTCCGCCGACGCGCTTGCCATTGCTCTCACGCACCTGCGGGGGCAGGAGGCGGCTCGCTTGGGAATTCGTGGCAGGGCTCAAATATGAACCGATCGTTGGATATGCGATGGCTCGGTCGGGTCAATTATGCCGACGCCCTGGCCATACAGGACGAGATCGTCGCGCAAAAGCGCATCGATCCGGCGGCTCCGGACACTGTTTTGCTACTCGAACACGATGCCGTTTACACCATTGGCCGGACACCGGATCGAACCAGCCTGCGCGGCGCCGCGCATCTGTCGCATCCGCTGTTTCAAATCAACCGCGGCGGACAAGCAACCTACCACGGTCCGGGACAGCTGATTGGATATCCGATTATTAATCTGCGCCATTGCGGGCAGGATCTGCACAAGTATTTGCGATGGATCGAGGATGTCTTGATCGATTTCCTGGCAGCATTAGAAATCATAGCCGAGCACCGGGAAGGGCTTACCGGCGTTTGGACGAACAATCGCAAGATCGCGTCCATCGGCGTCGGCGTGCGACACTGGATTAGTATGCATGGATTCGCGCTCAATGTTTGCGGCGATCTGTCACCTTTTGCTGAAATTACCCCCTGCGGCATCCCCGACGTGACCATGACCTCAATCGAAAAAGAAACACGCAAAAGCGTGACTGTGCGTGACGCGGCTGTCATGATGCAGGAACTGCTGCCGCAGCAAATCGGCAGTCTGCGGCTGGACGTTCAGCTGCAGAGTAATTGAAAGGAAATAAATGTGATTCCCCTCGAAGACAACTTCGCTGATATCATCAGCAAGGCGCAGCGCGGCTTGGAAATTTCCGATGGCGAGCTGGCTGAGAGAGCGCGCGTCGATCCAAGTGCAATTCGAAAGTTGCGCGGCGGACATTTTGACGAGCTGGCGCTCTTCCGGATCGCGCCGGTATTGGGGCTCGGCGCGCGCGCGCTGCGGGATTTGGCCCGCAACGAATATCATTCTTCCGTCGGCGAAATGGAAGGCTTGGCCGTGTTCAACACTCCCTTCCACGACATGCGGGTGAATGCATACCTGGTGTGGGACCCGAAGTCGCGCGACGCGATCGCGTTCGATACCGGCGCCGACTGCACGCCGATGCTGAAGCGAATTTCGGAGGAAAAGTTAGATGTGAAGCTCATTTTGCTGACACATGCACATGCCGATCATATCGCCGATTTAGCACGGCTGGTGAAGGCGACGGGCGCTCCTGCCTTTATCTCCGGGCGCGAAGCTGCCACCAGCGCGAAGGCGATTGGAGAAGGAAAGGAGTTTCACGTAGCCGCCCTGAATGTGAAATCACTCCTGACTTGGGGACATTCTCGTGGAGGAATGACCTACTTCGTCACCGGGCTGAAGCATCCACTCGCTGTTGTTGGTGACTCCATCTTTGCCCGCTCGATGGGCGGGGGCAATGTTTCCTACAAAGATGCAGTGAAGAACAATCTGGAAAAGATCCTGACTTTGCCGGACGACACCATCATTTGTCCGGGTCATGGACCGCTCACCACCGTAGCGGAAGAGAAAGAACACAACCCATTCTTCGCCGGACAATGAATGTCGGATTTGTCGGTGTCGGACGGATGGGAGCTAACATGGCCCGCCGCCTGGCGGAGCGTGGATTTCATGTCACGGCTGTTTGCGATGTGAATCGCTCGCGCGCGACAAGTCTAGCGACGGAACTTGGCTGCGCTGCCTGCCAGGATTTGTCCGAGGTCACAGCTGAATCGGACATCATAATCAACGTCGTGAGTGACGATGCTGCCATGCGGAAAATTTTTGCCAAATCCGGTGACAGCCTACTCGTGAATGCGCGCGGCAAACTATTCGTGAACTGCCCAACCGTGAGCCCAGGCGTGCACCTCGAAGTGGAACATCTCGCCGCCGAGGCAGGGGCACACGCGCTCGAAGCGTGCATGGCTTCAAGCATTACGCAGGCGCGGGAAGGGACGCTGTATCTGATGTGCGCCGGCAGCAAAGAAGCCTTTCGCGGTGCCGAACCAGTCCTGCAGAACTTGGGAAAAACGGTCCGCTACATTGGGCGAGCGGGCGAAGCGGCAAAGGTCAAAGCCCTGGTGAACATGGTGATGAACATTAACACCGCCGGACTAGCTGAAGGTCTGGGTCTTGGGGATGCACTCGGTCTCGATCTTACCATGCTCCGCGAAGTTTTTTCCGAAACGGGTGCCGCATCGCGTGTTTTGCAGACTGACGGAGAAGACATGCAAAACCGCGAGCACAGCGTTTTCTTCTCGGCCGCTCATGCCGCTAAAGACACCGGGATCGCCTTGGAATTAGCGCGTGAAGTTGGTCTCGATTTACCCCTGGCAAGAGCGACCAAGCAGCAGTATGACGCGATGGCCGCAGAAGGATTGGGCGAATTGGATAAGTCTGGAATCGCAGAGCTAACGTTCAAAAACAGGCACAAGCATCGCGGCGATCACGTGTGATCGGAAGCTGATCGGCGGTTTTCGCAACTCGCTCGAAGAGGATCGTGATTTGCGTTCGCTGGGCGAGGAAGTGGCATCGCCCTGCAGGCTGTGGAATTGTAACGCGGCGGCACGGGATTCGTGCCTTGCCACCGAAGAATGAAAACTGTCTGGCGCGTTTTCGCTTATGTGAAGCGGTATCCCGTTCTCGCGCTCGCCACTCTTTCGTGCGCGGTCGTCGGCACACTCATGATCATCGTTTTCCCAGCGGTGACGAAGAAGGTGGTGGACGAGGTCGTGCTCCAGCATCATCCGGAGCGTTTGCTGCCGCTCGTGCTCATAGCGGCACTTGCGATTCTGCTGCAAAACGGACTGAATTCTGTGCGCATTCTACTCAACAACACTTTCGAGCAGAAAGTCATCTTCGATCTGCGCAGCGATCTCTATTCGCACATTCAACTGCTGCCACTGCGTTGGTTCGACAATCGCGCCACGGGTGATTTGATGACGCGCGTCATTGAAGACGTGAGCTCGGTCGAACGCGTTCTCATCGACGGCATCGAACAGGGAACAGTCGCGATTCTGACGATCGTGGTCGTGCTCGCCGGAATGTTTTATGTTAGCGCCAAACTTGCCCTGGTGGGACTCGCACCGGTGCCGTTTCTGGCCGGCGGCGCCCTTTGGTACACCCTCACGGCGCATCGGCGCTACCGATTGCAGCGCCGCGCAGCCTCATCCATGAATTCCCTGCTGCACGATAACCTTGCCGGGATTCGCCAGATCAAAAGTTTTGTGCGCGAGCGGGACGAACATGCCCGTTTCAACGAGGTCAGTGATGAGCTGCGCCGCTCCACGCTGGTCGTCATGCGAGTGTGGGCCCTTTACAACCCCTCGATGTATTTGTTCGGAGCGCTCGGTGTGCTGGTCGTAGGCGCGGTAGGGACGCAAAGCGTGCTCTCCGGCGCAATGAGACTGGGCGATCTTACCGCCTTTCTCTTGCTTTCAGGTTTTCTTTACGAGCCTGTAGGCAAACTCCATCAGTTAAATCAACTCGTGCAGGCCGGCCGCGCCGCAGGCGAGCGCGTATTCGAAATCTTGGACGAACCGCCCGAGCGCCAGTCCGGTCGCAATTTCCGTCGCAAGGTGCGCGGTGAAATCGAATTTCGCGACGTCAGTTTCGGCTATTCGTCGGAACTTCCCGCCCTGACCAATGTGTCGTTTCGCGCGCAACCCGGCGAAACTATTGCGCTGGTCGGGAAGACCGGCGCTGGCAAATCGACGCTGATTAATTTGCTGGTTCGCTTTTACGAAACCAATCGCGGGGAAATTTTAGTCGATGGTCAGTCAATTGGTGATCTCAGCCTTCGCGCATTGCGGGAGCAAATCGGGATGGTGACACAGGAAAGTTTCCTGTTTAACGGCACCATTCGCGAGAATTTGCTGATCGGAAAACCAGACGCCACCGATGCGGAATTGTTTGAAGCAGTAGAGGCAGCTAATGCGCGCGAATTCATCGATCGGCTGCCACAGGGGTTGAGCAGTATCGTGGGCGAGCGAGGCGTGAAGTTGAGCGTGGGTGAAAAGCAGCGCCTTTCGATTGCGCGGGCGCTCTTGAAAGATCCACCGGTTTTAATCCTGGATGAAGCGACCGCCAGTGTGGACACCGCAACCGAGCGACTGATTCAAGAAGCGTTAGAGCACTTAATGTTTCAGCGAACATCGATCGTGATCGCACATCGTTTATCGACCATCGTACACGCCGATCAGATTCTCGTGCTCGATCACGGCCGGGTCATTGAGCGCGGCACTCACGAGGAGTTACTGGCTGCGGGCGGAAAGTACGCGCGCCTTTGCGAGCAGAGTTTGCTCGAAGTTCCCGGCGAAGATGAGTCGATCGCCGCGGTGGTGTGACTGGGTTACCGGTTACTGACCGGCAGAAGGCGCGGTGGAAGGAGAAGGTGTAGCCGACGGGCTGGATGATCCAGAGGGAATCATGATCGTCTGGCCCGCCTGCAATTTTCGACCATCCTCGATGTGATTGAACTTTTGCAGTTCTTCCACGCTGATTTTGTACTGCTTGGCTATGGCAGTGAGCGTCTCACCTTTCATCACCACATGTGTGTTGCCGCCGCCCGGCGAGGCGGCAGATGCAGACGTGCTCGCAGCCGAGGTGGTGGATGCAGGAGTGGCTTCACCAATCATTACACCCGGACGGGACATCTGCTGTTCGATCTTCAAGAGCTGTTGCGAAAGGGCGTCGATCTTGGTGTTGATCTCGTCGACCTTCTTTGTCAGCGCCTCCATTTGTGGTGACGGCGAGTTATCCGGCGTCTGGGCCATCGCCAGATCAATCGAGACCAGCAAAGCTGCGGCGCCTGCTACGAGCTTCATCGCCGGGACTTTGGCATCAGCCGTTCACACAGGCAAGCGCGCCCATTCTGAGAAAAACTCTCCGCGAGCATCGGTTGCGAACAGAGGCTTTCTCCCGTAAATTTTTCCATGCCAGAGCGCATTCAAAAACCAGTCGAGCCAACACCGTGGGGACCAAAGCAGGGAGACGGTGGCGGACCACGGTCGCCTGATATTTCACGGCCCGACACCAAAGACTTGCTCAAAAAAATGCGCAAGGTGGATCCGAATCAATCGAAGCGTTACCGGCAACGGACCGGGGAGTGATGGATTCACGCACGCAGCCGCTCCAATGGCCGGCGAGCGGGGCAGAAGATTTTCCGGAATTGCTGCGACGGCGTGGGATCCTCGCTCCCGTTCATCAGGCCGACACGGCCGCGCCAGCGGGAAATTTCTTGCCCACGGAATCGACTACAATCCTGGCATTCAAATTCGCCGATGGGGTCCTCGTGGCGGGCGATCGACGCGCCACGTCTGGAAATACTGTTGTTTACGACCGGGCCGATAAAGTTCTCGAAATTGATCGTCATTCCATCATGGCGATAGCGGGAGTTCCGGCCACCGCGTGGGAAATGGCGAGGGTACTCGAGCATTCATTTCAGTTTTTTCGCCGGACTCAACTTCAAGAAATGAGCATCGATGGCAAAGTTCGCGCGCTCTCCAAACTCTTGAGAGATAATCTCGGATTCGCCCTTCAAGGCATCGGAGTCGTGGTCCCGATTTTTGCAACGTTTGACTCGAAAGCATTGCCTGCGGCCCGTCTCTACTTTTATGACGCGATGGGAGCGCAATTTGAGGCGACCGACTTCGCCGCGACCGGTTCAGGCTCGCCGGCGGTGCGCGGAATCTTGTACTACGAAAATACCTGGGGCGAAAAACCACTGCAGAAACTCAGCCGGGACGAGGCGGTCGTTGTCGCTTTGCGCGCTCTCGATACTGCCTCGGAGGCCGACACCGCCACCGGTGGCATTGACCGGCATGCCAAAATTTTTCCGGTAATGAAAATCGTCTCCGCTGACGGCATCACCACACTTTCGGAAGAAAAGATCGCTGAGCTTTTCCGCGAGCGAGTGGCATGATCGAAGAGCCTTATCGCTGGGTCGAGGCGATTGCGAATCGCCGCGAATATATTGAGATGCAACTGGCCTCCGGCAGTCCGATTATCGCGCTCGGTTACGCGGATGGTATTGTTTTGTTAACGGTCGGTCGACACAAACTGTTCGAGATTTACGATCGCATCGCTCTCGGCGCCATTGGACATCCCGGTGACATCGAGCGGCTGCGCATGGCTGCAATCGAGCTGGCGAGCACGGAAGGCTTTACCCGTGCCGCCGCGGACGTGTCATTGCGCAGGCTTGCCTATTACTCTCTTAGCCCGGTAATGAAAAACGCTTTCGAGCAAATCTACGGCGCGCCTTTCCTTGCCCGATTACTTTTTGCGGAAATTGGCGCGACACCTGCGGATGATCTCTTTTTTCGCGTGGAATACGACGGCGCTATCACGGTTAAACAATCTAAAGAGGAGGAATCGCCATTCGCGGTCTTGTCGGGCTCACAGGGATCGGCCGAGCAGATGGAGGAATTCTTGCGCAAGGAACATCGGACGGATGAAGCCTTGTCGACTGCGCTTGAGCTCGCGCTGGATGCCTGGACGCTTGGTCAGAGCGGCGCCACGGGCACGAACGAAATTCCCTCGCGCGAACAGCTGCGCGAACTCCGACGGGAACGGCTGGGTAACTCAATCGTTGAGGCGGCCGTGCTTGAGCGACAAAGCCGGTTGGCCGTTCGATATCGCGCGCTGAACGAATCGGACCTCGCGAAGTTAGAGCAGCGCTAAAGGATGCCGTTCCGTCTGTCGAGAAGCGCGGCGGGCGTGATTTCGTGGCTGGGGCTCGCGCTGATCACGGCGTCGTTCGTCGTACTTATAGTTAATTCACGTTCCCCGACCCAGCCAGTCATCACCCATGCCAGGAAACTGCAGCCTGTATCAGTGGTCGTGTTAGATCCGGGCCATGGCGGTCAGGATTCGGGCGCAATCTCAGGTAACGTTCTGGAGAAGGACCTCACCCTCGACGTCGCGCAGCGGGTCGAACGCCTGCTCACGGTGCAGGGAGTCGCGACCGTCATGACCCGCGTCGGCGATGCTTATGTTTCACTTGCCGATAGATCAGCCATGACCAACCGGCTCGACGCGGCAATCTTTGTCAGTATCCACTTCAACGACGGCGTGCGTCCGGTGGCGAGTGGTGTTGAAACCTATTTCGCGGCTCGTCAAACCAGCGGTGGCCCGCAAATCGCCACCTGGTTGCCTTTTCTGCAAAGAGTCTCGAGCGAGCAACCGAATATTGAAAGCCAGAGCCTCGCCGGGTTTATCCAGCAGGAGCTTGTCGGACGTACCCAAGCGACGAATCGAGGAACAAAGGCGGAGCAGTTTTATGTGCTTTCGAACGTCCGACATCCGGCTGTGCTTGTCGAGGGAGGTTTTCTCACGAACAAATCTGATATCGCCAGACTGAATGACTCCAGCTATCGGGAACAACTCGCGATCGGGATCAGCAATGGCATTCTTGCCTATCGAGAAGCGGTGAGGCATCGCGGACCATTGCTCACCGGCGGGGCACGTTGAATTGAATAATGGCGTGGGGCCGCAGTCCAACCCTTTGAGGGTGAAAGCGCGGGCTATTGTTGCAATTCTTGGCCTTTTCCTGGTCGAAAGTGTTTTCGCCGACGCGACCGTGGAGCAAGCGCAAGAAGCCCTAAAACAACAAGGTTTCTATTATGGCGAGACCACCGGAGAGAAGAATGCGGACACAACCGCCGCAATTCGTCGTTTCCAAATTCGCAACGGCCTGCAAGTCACAGGCGAGTTGAACGCTGAAACGCTGCATGCACTGAATTCGAACGTCGCGGTCAGTCCGCACAATGCAACGCCGACACCACGACCTACGATTTCACCGGCGGAAACCGATATTACCCCAGTGGTGCCCCGTAGCCGCCAAATTTACTCGCCTCCTCCCAACGTGTCCGGCGGGAATGTTTTCAGCAACACACCATATGAGATGGCACCGCCGGAAGTGCAGCGGCGCGTCATAAGGGGAGCGCAAGTGCTCTTAAGAAGCCGGGGTTATTTCAGGGGCAATGTGGACGGTATGTATGGACCGGAGCTTGAATTCTCGCTTCGCGCTTACCAGTCCAGCAGGGGCATACCACCTGGTGGCCGTCTTGATATCGATACCCTTGCTTCACTCGGTTTGCTGCCTGGCCAGCAATTCCCGGCCAGGACATGGCGCGGCCGCCGCATTTGGCCGCGTCCGATGGATCAACCTCCCGTTCGCGGGGAATGGATTCCGGAAGACAGAGATCGAGACGAACACTAACTATTGCTTGTCTTCTCGTCCGCGTAATTGACGGACTGGATCTCGACCGCAATCGTGCCGATGAACAGCTGGCCTTCAATCCGCAGGAGCAGACGATCGGCGTCATCAGATACCCAGGCAACGGCGCGTTTGAATTTTCGGTGCGGCTCGAGCCGATTGTTTTTGTTTATCCGCTCGACCTGCAGCTCGACCTTAATGGCATTGTAAGTTCCGGTGCGTACCTTGACTCGTTCTCGTCCGATCACGCGGACGGTGGCAACATAAGCCGAATTTGCCGGATAAACGGCAACGCGAAACACGCTTCCGTCGCACAACGGCTGGCTGCGCAAGTAGAGAAGGGCCGAGTGAAGATCGTGCAGATTTTGCAGGTCGAACTTTTTTTCCGAAGGCTTGGGACGCTTGCTTTCAATCCGCGTGCTTGTCACGCCTTGATCGGAGAATTTCAAGTTTGTCTCGACACGTTTTGCCCGAACATTTTCCACTTGGTGAAGCTCGACTGGCCGAAGCGTCTGCGCGTCCGCTAACGATCGGTAATTGACATCGAACCTCCACAGCACGCGTGCCAGCCCGACGGTGCGGCCTTTGCCTTCCAGAACGAAAGTGTTCTCTCCGCCGCGATGAAAGTATGCTTCCGCCGTCGCGGCCGTGATGCCGCTCCAACTGAAAGCGTAACTTGCCCGAAGCGGGCGCAGATCGGGGAAATTACCGCGTGGATCACGGGTCAAAGTAGATGTCCAGTCTTCCGCCGGGGTTGCGCTCGGCGCGGCAAGTGTCGTCCAAATGCCGACAAACAGAGCGGCCACGAATAGCTGTGGCTGCGGCCGAAAAGCAGAGGTCATTAAAGCAAAAACGCACGCGGGACCGGGCCTGCGTGCGTCTCGCGAATAGAGAGAAAGAGACTACGGCTTTCTCGGTGTAGGGGAGGCAGCTGGAGAAGTTCGCGTTCCGGTTGTACTCGGCACAGTCCTGGTTACTGCCGGGCTGGTTGCCGTGTCGCTCGTCTTGGCGTCGCTGACTGCGCTGCTGGTGCGACCCGGCTTGTTCAAAGCCGCGATGACATCAGTGGTGAAATCATAATTATCCCGCGCATACATCACGAGCGGAACGCCATTCAGGCTCATGCCTGATTTGTCGAAGACCATATCCATGTTCTGGTTCTTCACGCGGTCCATCACTATCTCGGTAATTTCCTTGACGATCCCTTCGCGCATCCGCAGCGCTTGCTCTTGCAGTTGACGTTCGCGGGTCTGGCGAAACTCGTTGATCTCGCGCTCCATATTTTTGATATTGTTGATCTTGTCGTCCCGTTCTTTTGCCTTCTGAGTCTTGGCGTCGGCACTGAGCGCAGGAGCGTCTAATTGTTTGTTCAGATTATTGACCTCCTCGAGCGCCTTCTTGTAGGCATCCGCTCGATCATCAAATTCCTTCTTCGCAGCATCCCTTGCTGAATTGATCTTCGACTCAGCGTCCTTCGTTTTGCTGTATTCTTTGAATGCGCGATTCATGTCGACAGTTCCGATTTTTAGCGTGCCCTGCGCAAAACCCGCCAGCGGGAAAAGGAGCGTGGCTGCGAGCACGAGTGATAAAGACTTCTTCATACGAATGTAGCTATAGTAGGTTCGCGTGGCGTTAGACCGCCTCGAATTTTTTCTGTTCAAAATTGATAACCGACGTTGAAGTTGAACTTTCCACTTCCGCTTCGGCCATCTCGTTGTAGCGGAATGCCGTAGTCAACACGAAGCGGACCGATCGGCAAGTCTAAACGCAGCCCAAATCCCACGTCGGATGCGATGTGTTCGGTACTGAAATCGTAGGAATCAGCGTTGACAAAACCGGTGTCGTAAAAGACGGCGCCACGCGCCTTCGACACCAGAGGGAAGGTGTATTCGACCGTGGCCCGGGCCAGCGTCTTGCCGCCAAGAGGCTCTCCGTTGGAATCGCGCGGCCCGACGTCGCGAAACTCGAATCCACGCAAGTTGTTCGATCCGCCAAGGAAAAGTCGGTCGTAAATCCGTACTCGATTACCGTTGCCCCAGTTGTCGACCGCGCCGATTTCGCCGTTGATGAGCAAAATCGTGTCCCAGGGAAGGTGGAAATATTTTGAGCCCTCAATATCGAATCCGTAGATCTGCTCGGTTCCACCAAGAAATCCTCCGGCGATGTAACTCGTGAGCACAATTCGTTCGCCGGTTCTGGTCAGAAAAGGATTGTCGCGGCGATCATAGACGAGGGTGCCAGTGACCTGGCTCTTGAGTGAGTTGCCCGCTTCGGACTTGATCAATGGGGACGCACTGGCGCTGACATTAAAAATGTCGAACTCAGCCAAACGGTAGCCGAGCGTGCCGTAGAGGAAAGCCATCAAGCCTTTGCGTGCTTCGATGCCAAAGCCGTATTCGCGTTGATCGTAAACCGAGCTGAGATAATTGGCTTCGTGGTAAAAGCCCGCGCCGCTCAGCGCCAGCGGCCGATCGAGGAACCACGGCTCCGTTAGTGCAAGGTCGAAATCTTTTCGTTCCGTGCCCGCTTGAATGCGGAGGCGAAACTTTTGACCTCCGCCGGTAAAACTCGGCCAGTTGGTAATATCGAAATTGGTCTGAGTTAGTTCAATGAACCCAACGAGACTGTCGATGGTACTGAAACCCGCGCCGAAATTCAGTGAACCGGTGCGCTTCTCTTCGACCTGAATGTCCAGGTCTTTGCGGCTTTCAATCGGGGTATCGACTGGGAAAGTTTCGACCTTGGAAAAATAGCCCAGATTCTCCAGACGCTTCTTGCTGGTCTCGACGCGAACGGTGTTGAAAACATCGCCGGGCGCGATCAGAACTTCGCGGCGGATGACCTTGTCTTTTGTGCGGGTATTGCCGCTGATGTTGATCCGCTCCACAAATGAGCGTTCTCCTTCTTCAATCTTGAAGGTGATGTCGATTAACCCGCCGTGAGCCGGTGAGGTTTGAGGTATGATGGTCAGGTCAACATAACCGCCGCTGCCGTAGGCATCCGCGATCGCCTTGGCATCGTCCTTGATCGCCTTTGGAGAAAACAGGGCACCTGGTTTCACTTTCATCAACGCCCGAATTTTCTGCTCGGTCGTAGCCTTTTCACCAACAACCTCCACCTTCCCGACGTGGTATTGCGGTCCTTCGTCAACCTGGACGACAATCTGCAGAGCTCCGGTTGTCGTACGCTCCTTCCGCGTCTCCACCACTTTCATGTCGACGAAACCGTGGTTCTGATAAAACTCGCGCAGCTTTTCGAGATCTTCCTCTAACTGCGTTTCATCGAGGCGGCCCGATTTATCGATGAAAGAGAAAATCCATTTCTTTTTCGTCTTCATCTGCTTGCGCAGGACTTTATCGGGAAAGTGTGCGTTGCCTTCGAATCGGATTAGTGAGATGGCGCCCTTGACCCCCTCATTCACGATATAAACAGCGCGAGCAGTGGCGCGCTTTTCGTCAATCGGCTCGACTCGTACCTGGACCACGACGTCGTTAAACCCGTGCGCTTTGTAAATATCTTCGATTTTCTCCCGGCCTTTCTCGAGATCTTCTTCCCTCAGCGGCGTGTTCAATTTCAGTCCCAGGTTCTTCCGCAATCGCTTGGGACTAATCCGGGTCGCGCCATCAATTTGAATTTCATGTAACATCGCGCGTGTTTGGATGGCGACGATTACACGAATACCCTCCCCTTCGGGTTCGCCAAAAATTCGCACGTTTTGGATCGCGCCGGTGCTGTAAAGGCTGCGGATGTCCTGCTCGGCGATGATGTCCGAATACGGCAGACCCACCTTTGTTCGCATTTGGGCAAGCACACGTGAGCGGCTGACCGTGACCGGACCCACATACTGGACGTCAATGGAACGAACGATCGGCGGCCCCTGACGCTGAGCGGCATCCGGCGGAGACTGGGCGGTGAGCAACTTCAGGCCGCAAAAAAAGGAGAGGAGGGCGGGTATAACCGGCGACAGGCGGCGGCGTTTCGAAATCTTGAACATGTCAGGGGATAAACGTCGAACCGCTGCGGGTGAACGCGGTATTACTTCGTAAAGAGGCGATTATCGTCAAGCCATCATTTGTTGCAAGCGCTGCGGGTGATAGAAGGAAGCGGTCAGCCAATCAACTCATACCAGTTATTGCGCCGCCGCGGCTCGTATCCCGCCGTCCGAATCAGCCATTCGATCTCCTGCGCATTTAACCGGAACGTCGTACCTGCGCTGCTCACAACATTCTCCTCCATCATCACACTCCCGAAGTCGTTCGCGCCGTAGCGGAGCGCGATCTGGCCGATTGAGGGCCCCTGCGTCACCCATGAACTCTGAATGTTGTCGATGTTATCGAGGAAGATTCGCGCCAGCGCCTGCATCCGCAAATACTCGGTTACGCCGGTTTTCTGTTTCACTTTTAGCACCGTATTTTCCGGCTGGAACGTCCAGCAAATAAACGCGGTGAAACCTCCCGTCCTGTCCTGTTGATCTCGAATTCGTTGTAGATGTTCCACTCGATCGGCAATTGTCTCAACATGACCAAACATCATGGTCGCGCTGGATTTCAGCTCCAGTTCGTGTGCGACTTGCATCACGTCTAACCATTGATCACTGTTGATTTTTAGGGGTGAGATTTTCTTCCGAATCCGATCCACCAGGATCTCGCCGCCCCCGCCGGGAATGGAACCGAGTCCGGCTTCTTTGAACTTCGCAATAACCTCACGCAGGGGCATTCCGAAAACTTCAACGAAATGCTGAAATTCCGGTGGGCTGAATCCGTGGATATTTATGTGCGGATATTTCTCCCGGATGTGTCGAAGCAGATCGATGTACCATTCAAACTTCAAACGGGGGTGGTGGCCGCCCTGCATCAGGATTTGAACACCGCCGACCGCGGTCAGTTCGTCAAGCTTTTGATCGAGTTCCTCGAACGAGATGACGTAGTGGTCCTCGTCTTTTTCGGTACGATAGAACGCACAGAATTTGCAGTAAACGTTGCAGACGTTGGTGTAATTGATGTTGCGGTCGATAATGTAAGTGACAATCTCCGACCCGCGATGCTCGTAGCTTGTTTTCTTCGCGCGCTCCCGCCGATAATTCGCCAACGCGCCTAGCTCCTCCAACGGCCAGCTATATAAATCGAGCGCGTCTTCCTGCGTGATCCGCTCTCCGCTCAAAACCTTTTCGGTCAGAACGTCATTCTTCAACGAGACCATTTCCTGGCAATGTAGATGACGCGCGCGCTTGTCGCACGTAGATCGTTCCAGTGAAGGAAAAGACCCAAGGGGCCGGTATCGCCATCATTGGAGCCGGCGTCTCCAGCCTCACCTGCGCGGTTGCTCTGGCGGAACAAGGCATCGCGAAAACGTTTTGCGCAAATAATCGCCGATGGCCGGATCATCATTCATAATTAACATGGCGGATACGGATTCACTCTGTCCTGGGCTGCGCCGAAAACGTGCTCGGATTATGCCGGCATTCTGGGAGAAAGCTGAGACGCCCTCAGACTCTCTAACGTGGTTCTGAAGGTCTCGATGAGCCCTCACCTCAACCTCTCATCTCGCCACCCTGCGGCTAGGTATCCGGAGAGGCCGACGCGGCAGCGCGGGTGAGCGTGCACGGGAAAAGTCAAGCTGAACGAAATAGCGAACCAGCCGCGCAACATCGGGAAAACGTCCACCGATCCACCCTTCACTTCACGGCTGACAACGCCGCGGGAGACAGAAGTCGTGAACAAGCAGGACCAACGTTCGACAGGAACAGTGTGCTACGTCAGAGCAATCGCCTGGAAGGAACTGACCACGTCATCCGGGCCTTTCTCTTTGAAAAAGCTCTCGTAAAAGCCGGGCTCGAGATCCCAGTAGTCGCCTTTGTAGTATTCGTCACGATAAAAGCGCCAGATCCCGCTGACCACGATGAGCGAGCTAATGCGGTCGTTCCAAAAATCGCCGAGATAATGGAAACTCAGATTTGTCCGAGCATACGCCCCCCTGAAGCCGACGTGATCGTAAACGACCAGTTCCGGCAATCGGTAATTCCCTTCGATTGGTTTGGCATTGGCAGAGCCGGGCTCAGCCGCACAAATATGATAGCTAAGCGGCCCGACTTTCCATTTCGTGTCAACAACCGCGCCATTATCCGGTGAAAGTTCTGTCTTCGGTACTTGTCTCATAAGCTCGGGATTTCGGTTAATTTCAACAAAGGGTAATTCTGCTGTCGACTAGATTCGCGCTTCCCGGTGGGTTGAACGTAAACGAATCGTCTTCTGGGAGAGATCATGGGTTGCCCGAATAAAGCGCACGGTGCGGCTCTTCGCTCGCATTAAAATCGAATGCGTTACTGCACTGGAACCGTGGGACCGAACACCACGCAGAAGCGCGCTATCGCTGATTCCTGTCGCGCAAAAGACAATGTTCTTCCCATTCGCCAGATCGTCGGCAAAGAGCACCCGTTCCAGATCTTTCTCGTAGCCTTCATCGACCAGTTTTTGCCGCTCTTTCTCGTCTCGCGGCCACATTTTGCATTGCATGTCTCCGCCCAGGCATTTGATCCCGGCCGCCGCCAGCACCGCTTCCGGCGAACCACCCATGCCCATGTACAAATCGACACCGCTATCTGGAATCGCCGGCGCCATGGCCGCGGCGATATCGCCGTCACCGATCATGCGCAACGATGCCCCGACACCGCGAATCTGTTCCACGATTTCTTTATGGCGGGGACGATCCAGCATCACCACCACGACATCTTGAACGCGTTTGTCCAGGGCGCGCGCCACAATTGCCAGAGTTTCCGCAGTCGGCGCTTCCAAGCTTAACGTGTCACCACGCCGAAGCATGTACTGAATGACACGCGGCCCATAAGAAAGTTTCGTCATGTAAAATGACGGCACATCACGCAGCGCTACCTTCACGCCTTCTTCCGGACTCGCCGCCGCGATACAGCTGATCGAGTTGGGCGCTCCTTTGGAAATGTTGGTCGTGCCGTCGATCGGATCGACCGCGATGTCGAACTGGGGAGTTCCCGGCAGCCAAGTCCCGAGTTGTTCCCCTTTGAAAATGCCGGGGGCGTTGTCCTTTATTCCTTCGCCGATCACGACCTCGCCACAGATGTTCATTAAATCGAACATGCCCCGGATGGCATCCGAAGCGGCCGCATCAGCCGCTTCCTTGTCACCGCGCCCGAGCCATTTCAAGGAATTGAGAGCGGCTG
>JGI1027J12803_100372873_pt1 | contig 17889 bp, 16 predicted proteins | sample IowNatreferecore_FD_12803 | JGI IMG/M metagenome (IMG submission 12803) | reverse complement strand
CTTGTCGATTCCCGATTGCAAAAACAAGATGGCGAGAAAGATCGAAGCAAAGATCTGGATCAGGTACTTTGCCCCGGCAATAGAATCCAGGTCAGGCATGTTGCCGATTCTAACACGACGATCCTTTTCCAAGTGAAGCTGTAAATTGAGGGATATTTCCGTCATCAGACCGGCTCCGATCGGCTCCACAAAAAGTTCTCCCTACGCCTCGGCCAAACGCCGCGTTCTCCTTTTCCTTGTAGGATGACGATCGTCCGGCAAATTGCCGGGATGCTCAGGCCGAGTTCGATCAAAGATGTTCTTCAAAGCACCAGCCCGGTACCTTCGCTTCTCGTGCAAGGCTGGGTGCGAACGAAACGGGACTCGAAGGATTTTTCATTCATCGAGCTGAACGATGGTTCATGCCTTCGTAGTCTGCAGATCATCGCGAAAAACTCTCTGGCAAATTACCCGGAAGTGCAGCGCTTGAACACCGGCGCAGCCATACAGGTGTCTGGTTCGCTCGTGCCTTCGCAGGGAAAAGGCCAAAAATGGGAACTCGTTGCGACCGAGCTTGCGGTGGTCGGACCATCTGATGACAGCTATCCGCTGCAAAAAAAAGGCCATACGCCCGAATTCTTACGGGAAATCGCGCATTTGCGTCCGCGCTCGAATCTTTTCGGCTCCGTCTTCCGCGTGCGTAGCCGCCTTGCCTTCGCCGTGCATCAATTTTTCCAGGAGCGCGGGTTCTTTTATCTCAACACCCCGATTATCACCGGCAGCGATTGTGAGGGCGCAGGCGAATTGTTTCGTGTGACCGCAATTGATCCGGCAAATCCGCCCCGAAAACAAAACGGTGAGATCGACTATGCGAGAGACTTTTTCGCGCGCTCGACTTACCTGACGGTGAGCGGACAATTGGAAGCCGAAGCGTTCGCCTCTGCGCTATCGAAAGTTTACACCTTCGGCCCGACCTTTCGCGCGGAAAATTCGAACACATCCCGCCATGCTAACGAATTTTGGATGATAGAACCCGAGATGGCCTTCACCGATCTGCAGGGGAACATGGACCTGGCTGAGGAAATCGTTAAGTATCTCGTTCGCGACGTCCGCGCAAATTGTCCGGATGAGCTCGGCTTGTTTGCGAAATTTATCGACTCCAAATTGACCGACCGACTCACGTTTGTCGTTGATCGCCCATTTCAGCGAATTACCTACGGAGAAGCGCTCGAACTCCTGCGCAAAAGCGGCGAAACGTTCGAGTTTCCGGTCGAGTACGGCTTGAACCTTCAATCGGAACACGAGCGCTGGCTGACAGAGAAGCATTTCAAATCGCCGGTCACCGTTTTCAATTACCCCAGGGAAATAAAGCCGTTCTACATGCGCTTGAACGAGGACCAGAAAACGGTCGCGGCCATGGATCTACTGGTACCCGGGATCGGGGAGATTGTGGGCGGGAGTCAGCGTGAGGAGCGTCTCGATGTTTTGCGGGAAAGCATGGCTCGCCATAACATGAACCTCGTAGACTACAAATGGTACCTCGACCTGCGACGCTATGGAAGCGTCCCCCACTCCGGATTTGGTTTGGGCTTTGAACGCATGCTCATGTTTATCACCGGAGTGTCCAATATTCGGGACGTCATACCTTTTGCGCGAACTCCCGGCAGCGCGGAATTCTAACAATTTAAAGTGTGGATCTTCAGCTGAAAGACAAAAGAGCGCTCGTCACCGGATCGACCGCCGGCATTGGGTTCGCGATCGCGCTGCGTCTGGCACACGAGGGCGCCGAAGTCATTTTCAATGGTCGCACCGAAGAACGCGTAAGGGAAGCCATTGGCCAGATCGACAAAAAAATCGACAAGGCAAAGGTGCGTGGCATCGCCGCTGATCTCGGAACCGCCGAAGGATGTGATCATCTGGTCCGTGATCTTCCGCGGGTTGATATTCTCGTGAACAACGTCGGTATCTTTGAGCCGAAGCCATTCGAGCAGATCTCCGATGCAGAGTGGGAGAAATTTTTTGCGGTGAATGTCATGTCCGGCGTCCGGTTGAGTCGCGCCTATTTTCCCGGTATGAAGCAGCGCCATTGGGGACGCGTCGTTTTCATTTCCAGTGAATCGGCGCTTCAGATTCCAGCGGAGATGATTCATTATGGGATGACGAAAACCGCGCAGCTCGCGATCGCGCGAGGAATGGCCGAGACCTGCACCGGCACAGCGGTCACAGTCAACAGTGTCTTACCTGGCCCGACCGGCAGTGAAGGCGTCAAAGGATTCGTGGGCGACCTGGCCAGACAAAGCAATCAAACGGCGGAACAGGTAGAGAAGGAGTTCTTCCAGTCGGGCCGACCCACGTCGATCCTGAAACGCTTTATTGAGCCGGCTGAAATTGCGAGCGTCGTCGCATTTGTTTGCAGTCCGCTCGCTTCCGCTATTAACGGCGCCACCATCCGTGCTGATGGCGGCGTCGTGCGCTCCATTGCCTGATTAAATAGCTCGGTTGAATCCATGATCGCGCAGACGATGTTGCTTGTAAGCGGACTAGGACCCAGGCATCCTACAGGCATGTGGCGGGCGACTGGACGGACCGCAACAAATCTTGCCCTCTGTTTAATGATTGGACTGCCGTGGGCGCTCCTGCAGTCCGTCGCGTGGACCACAATGCTCATCGAGTACTCGCAACAAACAACCCTGCGCCAGGCCATTGAACAGACGTTTGACGGCGCACATCCCTGCAATATGTGCAAGGGCATTAGCGCGGCGCAGCATTCGCCGAAGCGAAGTCCAATCGAGATAACCACGCCGAAACTCGATCTGATTTGCACGACACGTTCAATTAGCTTCAGCCGACGCTTTGAATTTGTTCATTTCATCGCGACCAACGCTTTTTTGCACGAGCGAAAAGAATCTCCTCCGGTTCCTCCGCCGCGCTTCGCATTGAGCTAGCGAGGATCCTCGCCGTGCGAGTGCACGGTCCGTCGCATTAACTCGGACCTGCCTGGGTCAGGCTGGGTCCGCCTTTGTTCGGTTGCCGGAGACCACTATGAAACCACTTCATTTTCTCTTTACCGTTCTGTGCCTCAGTGCGGGCGCGGTTCGCGCCTGCGACCTGTGCGGCTGCTACACGCCACAATTGGAAGCGATGGCAACGATGCCCGAATCGGCTGGCTGGGCGCATGGATTGTATGGCGCCATAGCTGAGCAGTTCACCTATTTCGGAACCCTCCAATTAAATGGAGACGAAGTCGCGAATCCCACAAACCAGCATGAGGACAGTTCCATTACTCAGCTCGTCACTGGATACAGCATCTCTCCTCGGTTCGCGCTCCAGGTAAATGTCCCGTTAATTTACCGCTACTTTGAACGCCCCGAAGGCTTCAAGATTGACCGCGGCTCCGAGTCGGGACTGGGTGACATCGCGCTATTGCTCAACACGGTATTGTTTCATTATAGTTCTCCTGGAAAACGGGAATTTCGCTTCGAAGACAAATCGCCGGTTGCAATTGATCGGGAACCGGATTTTACGGCTTCGCTTGTGCTGATCACCGGGATCAAATTTCCCACCGGTGCAACCAGCCGCCTGAAAGAGGAGTTTAACGAGGAGGCAGTGCCCGGGGCATCGCCGAGCGGAATTCACGGACACGACCTGACTTTGGGCACCGGCTCTTACGATGGGATCTTTGCTGGTCAAGGGTCCGTTCGATATAAGAACTGGTTTTTCCTGGCCGACACACAATTCACCCTGCGCGGTGATGGCTTACATCAATACGATTTTGCTAATGATCTCTCGTGGAGTGCCGGACCGGGTTACTATGTCGTCCGGCGCCCCGATCTGATCGTCGGCTTACAGATCGTCGTCTCAGGAGAACACAAGGACACAGATCGATTTCGCGGTCAGCCGGCGGAAGACACTGGAATCACTTCTGTCTATCTGGGACCCCGGATCGTAGCTTCGTGGAATCGGCTTAGCGCTGAGCTAGGCGCAGATTTGCCCGTTCTGATCCAAAACACAGCGCTGCAAGTTGTGCCGGACTACCGTATTCGCACCGGCATTTCGCTGCATTTTTGACGCAGCAGTTCAGCTGTTACCTGCGCAGGCAGACCCTGACGTATGGCGACAGCTTTGCTGGCCGTGCTGCGGTCTTCCCGCAGCACGGTCCGACGAGATTCTATTGATTCGGATTGGGATTGGGAATCGTTATACCGCCGGTTCCACCGCTCTGCGATTTGGGTCCGCCACCACCCTTTACGTCCTTATCCGGTTTCAAATCGTTCATTTCGCCTTCCTTCTTATCCTTATGTTCCTCGCTCATGGGGTCCTTTCTTTCTCTAGAGATGTTGTTTACCAGACCTTTGGCGCCTTGGCAAGATTACTCGGAATACGCCGCTCCGGCGTCAATCTAACGCGACCTCAGCAACCTGCGTGGCAATCCACCAGGTATTCCCGCTTGAATCCTTGACCCCGCCGCGTTTGTCGAAATCTCCAGATTTTATTTGAGGCTCCTGAACCGACACTCCGCCCGCCTTGAGCGCACGTTGGTAAACCGCGTCCACATCGCTCACATAGACGTGCAACCACGAATCAAAAGGAGGCCATTCGCCGCCGCCGTCCGCAATCATAATCACAGTATCGGCAACCTGAACTTCCGCGTGCATGATCGAGCCGTCCGAGTTGTTGAATCTCCGCAGTTCCCTGGCGGCGAAAGTCTCTTTCAAAAACTCGATTACCCGATTGGCGTCTTTGACGACCAAATATGGTGACACACTGGAATACCCTTCAGGTTTGTAGTTTGCACTCATCGTCGTTCCCCGGCTAGCAGTGTAGCATATCGTCTGCACCGGCGATGCCTCGGCCCCGCCAACAAGCCGATCGATCCCACAGCTGTTGATGTTTGCTTCATAACCGTGCGCTTGACCACATTGATTCGTCCGCTCTGGTCAATGAATGCCGCAAACGCATGTCACCATGACCGACTGGCAAGCGTTCGGCTCGCTTCGGCGACTGAGGTTCTGGCTCTGGTTTAAGGAACGCGCACATCCGACGGAGCTGCAAATCACGCTCGTTTGGGCCGGGATTGTTGGCTTCGGCGGCGCCGTCTGCTCGATTGCGTTTCGTTTTGGCACCGGCCTCGTCCACAAATTCTTGACCGGAAGTTCCGCTCCCAGTCTTGTTGAAAGTTTCGCGCAGTTGCGCCCTCTGTTCCGGTTTGCCGTTCCAGCCGTCGGTGGATTGACCGCCGGTGCCATCCTTTATTTCGGCACGCGATGGCACGGCCAGGTCACCACCACGGACTACATGGAAGCGGTTGTGCTCGGCGACGGTAAAATTTCTGCCCGACGCAGTTTGGTAAAATGTTTGTCGGCGCTCTTCTCCATCGCTTCGGGCGGTTCCATCGGCCGCGAAGGCCCCCTGGTGCAACTCTCGTCCCTTGTCGCTTCCGCCGCCGGGCGCCTGCAGAGATGGTCCACACCAAGGCTTCGCCTGCTCGTCGGTTGCGGGGCGGCCGCCGGTATCGCTTCGGCCTACAATGCTCCCATCGCCGGCGCTCTGTTTGTCGCCGAAGTCGTTCTCGGATCGCTGGCAATGGAGATTTTTGGTCCTCTCGTCTTTGCCTCTGTCATCGCGACCCTGACCACGCGCGGGTTTCTCGGCGCCAATCCTCTCTATGAGATTCCGCCGTTTCAACTTAACAGCACATGGGAAATTATTCCCTACCTGCTGCTCGGGTTGTCGGTCGGGTTAGTCGCGCCCTGGTTCATCCGCCTGCTGCGCGCGACCGAAACGCTGAGTGCGCGAATTCGCGCGCCTGTTTACCTCAAAATGTGTCTGGGCGGAATGATCGTCGGCGCGCTTGCTATCGTTCATCCGGAAGTTTGCGGCAATGGCTATTCGGCGGTGAGCGCAATTCTTCGGGGCCAGTGGTTGTGGCCAACTGTCGCGATTATCCTGCTGTTCAAGGTTCTTGCTACAAGCGCAACCTTCGGCTCAGGCGCAGTCGGCGGCGTATTCACTCCCACACTTTTCGTCGGCGCCAGTTGCGGATTCCTCTTTGGAGATCTGGCTCATCACTTCCATTTGTTGATCGATCCTCGCGCCTTTGCCCTCGTGGGTATGGGCGCCTTTCTCGCGGCCGCGACGCACGCACCGATTATGGCTATCCTAATGATGTTCGAACTCACGCTCGACTATCAAATTATCCTGCCGTTGATGCTAGCCTGTGTCGTAGGCTACTATACTTCCACCAGTATCGAGAAACATTCGATCTATGCTGGCGCCTTGAAGCGAAAAGGGGCCGCAGACTACCGCCATCAACTGGCGGAACTACATGTCCGTGATCTTATAAAACCTGATCCGATTACTGTTTCGCCTACGGCCCGTTTTGCCGAAATTGCGGAGAAGTTCATCGCCAATCGATTTAACTATCTCTACGTAACCGATCGCGGTCGCTTTATTGGCGCTATTTCCCTGCACGATATCAAGAACTACCTCAACGCTCCGGAGCTCGCCGAGATCGTGATCGCGGGCGACATTCTTCGCCAGCCGTTTCCAATAGTAAGGCCACAGGCCCGCCTCGTCCAGGCGCTCGAGCGATTCCAGCACCACGATGGCGAACGGTTGCCGGTAGTAAATTTCGAGCAATCCCTGCTCGGAAGCATCGCCAAGACCGACGTCATTCTCGCACTTGCCGGCAGCAAGCAAACTCCACCGACGGTTCAGTCCGAAGACACGGAGGCGTAATTTTAGTAATTTGACCACCAATGCGAAGTTTCCCGTGTGTCATTGGCATCCATTAATATCGCATCGTGGCATTATCGCCCGTTCACCACCGGTGTAACACCAAGGCTTGCCGATACTCGCCTTTGTCGGCAGGATTAGGTTTTCCTCTGGCGTGTCGATCGTTATCCAGGAGCCCTGCGTTGAAAGTCTCGTCGGCTCGGCCGCTCCGCCAACTTCACCTTGCGCAAAAGCATCTCAACGATGGGTCTTGGTCGCGACAATTCTCGGCACTAGCCTTGCCTTCATTGATGGGACCGTTGTCAACGTGGCCCTGCCCGTTTTGCAGCGCGAGCTCAACGCGACTCTCGTCGACGTGCAATGGGTAATCGAATCTTATTCGCTGCTGCTCTCAGCGATGTTGCTCGTCGGTGGCTCCCTTGGCGATCACTATGGAAGGCGAAGAATCTTTGTTATCGGAACAATCATATTCGCGCTCGCATCGGCTTGCTGCGGATCGGCCCCAGGAGTCGCATGGCTGAACACAGCGCGAGCTATCCAGGGATTTGGCGCAGCCTTACTTGTCCCGGGCAGTCTTGCCATTATTAGCAGCTCTTTCCGCGAAGAAGATCGCGGCCGTGCAATCGGAACGTGGTCTGCCTTCACTGCGATTACCACTGCACTCGGCCCTGTCCTGGGCGGCTGGTTAATTGAGCAATTCTCCTGGCGCGCGGTTTTTTTCATCAACGTGCCGATCGCTGTCCTTGTTATTATCATTTCTTATTGGCGGGTGCCGGAAAGCTCCAGCGGCGAAAAAAGCGGACTGGACTGGGTGGGAGCAATTCTGATTGCGCTTGGTCTGGCGGCGCTAGTCTACGGACTGGTTGAGTCTTCTCGACTTGGGTTCAGCGATCCCGCCATTTTGATCGCATTGATCGTAGGGTTCGTTCTCATCATTGTTTTTGTTCGAGTGGAGACACGCGTGCCAAATCCAATGGTTCCGCTCGCTCTCTTCCGTTCACGCGCCTTCACGGGCGCGAACCTCTTAACTCTGCTGCTTTACGCCGCGTTCGGTGGCACTCTCTTCTTCCTGCCACTGAATTTGATCCAGGTGCAACACTACTCGCCCACCGCCGCTGGCGCTGCGCTGCTTCCATTGATCCTGATCATTTTCCTGTTATCGCGCTGGTCGGGCGGGCTCGTTGAAAGGTACGGAGCGAGGCGTCCGCTCATCATCGGCCCGATGATAGCAGCAATCGGCTTTACTTTGTTCATTCGGCCGAGTCTGGGGGGTAATTACTGGACCACGTTTTTCCCAGCGGTGTTGTTCCTCGGCATGGGGATGGCTATCAGCGTGTCGCCTCTCACAACCACGGTGATGAACTCCGTCGCGCAAACGCGCGTTGGTATCGCCTCGGGCATCAACAACGCCGTATCCCGAGTGGCCGGCCTGCTCGCGATCGCCGTCTTCGGAATCATCATGCTGCAAGCTTTCAATTCCGCTCTCGACAAGCGCCTGCCCGAACTACCTGGTTCGCTCAGACAAATACTCGACCGTCAACGAAGCAGACTTGCCGCAGTGGATCTTTCAACGGAGGTCAACATTGGCGCTCGCGCGCAGGTCGTTGATATAGTGGATCGCTCCTTTGTGACTGGTTTTCGTGCCGTGATGTTCGCTGGTACCATTCTGGCAATCGGGAGTGCGGTGGTTGCGGTATGGCTGATCCCTCCAAAATCGTCGGCGGACGAACCGAGCCGGCTGTGACGCCGACACGTCACAAGAGTTATACGCCGGCACTCTTGTGACTCATCGGGTAGATTAACTACATAACGATTAGTAGATCACCCACTTATCCCATGACCAATCAACCCCAGCGAGGCTGCTCGTCCGGATCAATCCCCAGTGATATCTTACCGACCATCTCGTGGGTGAGCAGCGCGTTCGCCGGATGGAACCTGCCGGCTCGGCAGTCGCGAAACAGCCGCTCCAGTTCGCTCTTCTTGAACATGCCAAAGCCGCCCGAAAGGTCCAGCGCCTGATCAACAACCCGAAACGCTGCTTCCACTGTCCGGTGCTTGGCGGCAAAGAGTCGCACTAACCAGTCGGGCCCAACCCGACCTTCACTCCAGTCGCTCGCTACCGCTTCGACGTGCGGTCCCATCGCCTCTAGATCAATCGTCATTTCGGCAATGCCATGCTGGATCTCGGGGTGATAGATCATCGGCCGGGTAAGCGCAATAGAGGTTTTCGTCTTCAACTGCTCGATCAGCACCTCTCGCGCGCGCAATCCAATTCCATAATAGACGTTCGCAAAGTTGACGAGCGCCCATGTAAAAAGCGTGACCACGAAGGTGTCGGCGCCCGCTGCGCCTGCCGGAAGGAGGCGGGCAATGTACTTATCGGGAACGAATGCGCCCTCCAGGACTGTGTCGTCACTCCGCGTCGCCCGCATACCCATCACGTCCCACGTTTCCTTGATTGTGTAGCCTTTCACATCTCGTGTGAGAAAGAAGTGCACAATCTTCGGCGCCTTCGCGTCGGTCGAGTCCATGGCGTGTCCGCCGAGCCGCGTCCACACCGGCGAAAGACTGCCGAACGCTTTGCGACCGGTCAATTTGTAGCCGCCGTCAACGCGCTCCGCCTTCGTCGTAGAGAGTAGCACCGGAACATCATTGCCCTGTTCCGCGTGCCCCGCGGCGAACACTTCTCCCGCCGCAGCTTCTTTCAGGATCCATTCGTAGGACTTATCGCCTCCGCGCCAAAGATCCGCCGCGGTTCCCACCCAATAGTTATGCATATTAACGCAGAGAGCAGTTGCGGGTGCGTACTGCGCGAGAAGGCGGGTTTCGCGCGACACCTGGGCGAGGCTCATCCCTGATCCGCCGAACTCATGCGGGATTGCCATCCTAAGATATCCAGCGGCTTTGAGCTCATTGAAGTCTTCCAGGCAGAATTTGTTCTCGCGGTCATAGGCTGGCGCGCGTTCGCGGCACCGATCAAGAAGCGGTTGAGTGAGTACGGAAGTGGAAGCCGCCGTCATGAGTGTCTCATCCGATATCGATGAGCCTTGGAGCATCGGTGGGTGACCGAAGATTCGTCAAGATGAAATAGCTCGCATTAAGCTGTTCGCCAAGTGGCGTGCTTTACGACAAGAAATACGAGCGTTGAATAAGTGTTTTTCGAAGCTATTCACGGTAGGGTTTCACGACCAGAAGGAAAGAAATCGATGAACGCTGATGAGATCAGATCTTTGCAGGCGCCTTTAAAAGAGCAATATCGCCAACGCCCCGATACCGCATTGGTCACCCTGCGGGCGGAAGGACGCACCGGTACAGGTGTGACGTGCAAAGTGGAGACCGGCAAGGCCCTTGTGGAAGCAGGATTACACCCGGCAACCGGAGGAGATGGACTGAGTGCGTGCTCAGGTGACATGTTATTGGAGGCGTTAGTCGCCTGCGCCGGGGTAACGTTGCGCGCTGTCGCAACTGCGCTCGATATCACGCTACGCGACGCGATTATCCGGGCCGAAGGCGATCTCGATTTTCGCGGGACGCTCGCAGTTTCCAAGGATGTTCCGGTTGGGTTCCAGCGGATCCGATTGATCTTCGAGCTTGATGCCGAAGCAAGCGAACAAGAATTGGCCACATTGCTCCGTCTAACTGAGCGGTATTGTGTTGTTTACCAAACCCTGAATCGACCAGCCAAGATCGACATTGTGCAACGTACTACACGACTATAACTTGCTGCCAACAATATACATTATGCCGACATACATGGACATTCACGAGCTTCACGGAGCTACGGCCGAGGAGGTCGCCAAGGCGCACGCGGCGGATGTCCAACTACAGAAGAAGTACGGCGTTAGTTACCTCAAGTACTGGCTGAACGAAGGGTGCGGCAAACTCTTTTGTCTGGTGGACGCACCAGACGCCGAATCGGCAAACCACGTCCACCGAGAAGCGCACGGACTCGTTGCGGAAAAGATCATCGAAGTACCACCGGATCTGGTCGACGGGTTTCTCGGAAAGCCTGAGGTGAACTCGTCGGGAGCAGCGCTCCTTCCTGGCGGCGCACCCGACGCGCGTGATCCGGGAATCCGGACCGTTTTGTTTACTGACATCGTTGACTCCACGTCTCTAACGCAGAGCCTGGGCGATGACATCGGGATGGAGCTTGTTAATATTCACGACAAGGTTGTGCGCGACGCGTTGGCTGCAACCCATGGGCAGGAGGTGAAGCACACGGGAGATGGTATTATGGCATCTTTCATCTCGGCAGCCTCCGCCGTCCGGTGCGCTGCTCAAATTCAGCGTGAATTGGCGCGACGCGCGACCGACTCAAGTGAGCGCCAAATTAAAGTTCGGATCGGTAGCGCCGCTGGAGAACCGGTCGAGCGCAACAACGACATCTTCGGTTCGACCGTGCAATTGGCGGCGCGACTCTGTTCTCATGCCGAACCTGATCAGATCCTGGTTTCAAATGTAGTTGCGGAGCTATGCATCGGAAAAGGATTGCTGTTCAAACCGTTGGGTGAGGTTACGCTGAAAGGCTTCGATCGGCCTATGCGAGTGCACGCAGTGAATTGGCCGGCTTTGAGCAGCTAAAGCGCTGTCTCAATTCATAAACTATCCTAGCTCGGTGAGATACGGAGCTGTTTCTCAATAACCACGAGCGCAATACCTCCGAGTATACACACCGAGGCGATGAAAAAACGCCAGGTGAGTGGCTCAGCCAGAAGAATAATCCCGCCGAGTGCAGCCAAAACCGGTACGCTGAGCTGAACGGCTGCAGCGCTGGCAGCCCTCAACCCAGGCAAGGCGTTGTACCATACGGCATAGCCAACACCTGACGCGAACGCTCCTGAAACTATCGCATAGACGGCGCCTCTCCAGTCGAACCTCGCCGCCGGTAGAAATAGGACGCTCAAAACTAAGGTCATCGGAGCGGCCCGTAAGAAATTGCCCGCAGTTGCTGCAAGTGGATCGCGCCCGCCTTTTCCGCGCAGAGAATAGACACCCCACGCCACACCCGCGGTTAACATTAACACCGAACCGGCGAGTGATGGAGATGATAGTCCGGGAAACAGGAGTGTAATCAACCCGCCGACAGCGAGGGCAAGGCCAAGCCATTGTCGCAGGTGCAATCGTTCTCCCTTCTGTAGTCCCCAGATGATCATGGTTGCCTGCACGGCGCTGAACAGGAGCAAGGCACCTGTAGCGGCAGACAGGCTGAGATAGGCGAATGAAAACGCGGCGGCATACGCAAAAAGAGCAATCGCGGACAGCCAGCTCCCTTCGATGTGTCTTGCCCCCGTTCGCGCGCTCAGAATGAGCCAGAGCGCGATTACGCCGGAAATAATGCGGATTGAAGTAAAAGTCGCGGCATCAATCCCGCTTTGCCTCAGAGCCAGTCGACAAAGCAGTGAGTTTCCGGCAAAGGCAATCATGGCAACGACAGTCAGGAGAAACACGCGTCTGGTTCTCACAGCGTCTGTTACTGACGTGAGCTATCAGTTTGCTCAAGTCTTAAGCTGCGACAGCTTTCCTGATCATTCTCGCGGCTTCGATTCCAACACGTCTGCGTGACACCATTGAGGGTGAAGGATACCATGCGCCCGCATGGTGGATCTCGATTGGGTATCACTCAGCGATGAGGAGTTGCTGGAATGCCGCATCTCGAAGCTCGGGCTGCGCCTCGAAGGCACTCCGCTTGCACCGCTGATCCGACAGCTTTACGACGAGCTTTCCGCGCGAGGACTTGCCTTTCATCCGCCCTGTCACATTGGCGATGAATGGTTCGTGCCGGTTGGAATCCCGGCCATTTTCATTCCGTTCTTTCTTGTGCATGAGCGATTGCGTGCACTTGAGCGGACAATGATGCTCGAGGTCGAGGGAGGAACGCCGGAGTGGTTTATGAAACTGATCCGGCACGAGGCCGCGCACGCGTATGCCTATGCTTTTCAGCTGCCCCGAAAGAAAAAATGGCAGCAGATTTTCGGCCGGACTTCGCGTGAGGAGACACCGGATTTCTATCGCCCACGTCCGTTCAGTCGTAGTTATGTCGTTAATCTCGATGACTGGTACGCGCAGAGCCATCCTGACGAGGATTTCGCCGAAACTTTCGCGGTCTGGCTTACCCCCGGTTTGGATTGGCGCACGCGTTATGCTGGCTGGAAAGCAGTGCGAAAACTTGAATACATGGACGAACTAACGAAGTCCCTTGCGAGCAAGCCTCCGCTGCATCTGCCGACCTATCGCGTGGCCGACTACAATTGTCTCAATCTCAAGTTAAAAACCTACTACACTCGCAAACGGAAACTTTATGAGGATACGTATCCGAATTTCTATGACGCTGATTTGCGGCAGCTCTTTCCCGCGGCTGGCGATGGATCTGGCCGAATCAAAGCCAGTGCCTATTTGCAACAGCGACGGCGGCGCTTGATGAATGCCGTCTCGCAATGGACGAACGAGAAGAAATATCGAATCAACAAGCTGCTAAGCCGGCTGATCACGCGCTGCGATCAACTCGGCCTTCATGTGCTTAATGACGATCCGCAGCAGGACTTTCGAGTCTCGAGTTTCATTACCACCCTGGTGATGAACTATCTATTTACCGGTAAATTCAAGCGCACCAAGTAGGTGAAGAAAAAACTGAAAGTTCTAACGCTGTTTGACGCCATCGCGCCCACCACCCTGGATCAAGATTTGACCGCGGAAATGAAAACCGCGGATTGGAAAACCGAAAAGAACGTCCTCACGGCATTACGGAGTCTTGGATGGGCGCCCGAGCATTTGGCCATATTTGACGATCTCGATTTGCTACGACAAAAGCTCGCGACGTTTGCGCCGGACGTAATCTTTAACCTTGCCGACCAGTTCAAAAACAACCGGGGCTTCGACCAAAACATAGTTTCCTTTCTGGAAATGCAGGGGATTCCATTTACTGGGTGTGGCTCCACGGGTCTGCTCCTCTCCAAACACAAAGGGATTTCGAAACAGATCCTCAGCTATCACCGAATCCACGTGCCGAACTTCGTGATTATTCCACGGGGCAAACGCATCGCGCGTCCGCGACGGCTGAAATTTCCGATTGTGATAAAGCCGCTTAAGGAAGAGGCGTCCATCGGTATTGCCCAGGCATCGTTCGTCGAGACGGATGAACAATTTCGCGAGCGCGTCGCTTTTGTTCACGAGAAATACGACGGCGACGTTATCGCGGAAGAATACATCGCCGGCCGCGAGCTTTATGTCAGCGTGATGGGCAATCTACGACTAACCGTATTCCCGATTCGCGAGCTCGTCTTCCGTGAGGTACCGCCGGATGAACCGAGGATGGCGACATACCGAGCCAAATGGGATGAGGAATATCGAAAAAAATGGGGACTGCAGAATCAGTTTGCCCGAGGGCTGGAGCCGGCCCTTGTCACTCACATCGGGGAGATATGCAAGCGCATCTATCGTCTGCTAACGATTAATGGTTACGCTCGCATCGACCTCCGGCTCACGCCGGCTAATGAAGTCTATTTTATTGAGGCAAATCCGAACCCGATTCTGGCTCAGGACGAGGATTTCGCTCTTTCTGCAGGCAAGGCAGGCCTGGCATACCCGCACTTAATCGAGCGGATCATTCGTCACGGGATAGGTACGCTACGGGATTAACCCGCCGAGCCTGGGCTGTGCTTACCTGATCACTCCTTGGAAAAGCGAACGTTCTTCGCACGCGGTCATAGCATGGCGTGCACAATAACAACCCGGCTATTCAGCATCTTTGCCCGCGTCTTTTTTATCGTGGTGCAGCCAGTCAGCTAAGTCGGTTGGCAGGTGACCGGTGCGGTTGTCCGAATCCTCGGGCCCGAGAAGTTCTTCAACAGGGCTGCTTGTAAGTATTCCGCGTGCTCCTGAATTACCGCTGTCGCTTTTTGGACTCGAGCCATTAGACCCGTTGAGGCCAACTGGTAAGGAGTTCGGGGAACGATTTGACATAGGCGAAGAGCTTTGAGTTTGAATGGTTTAACACTTCATAAGCTTGAGGCGTGCCGAGCAAAAATTTCTGTGTTAAATATGTGAGATAACTCATTGATGGCCTTGCAGTTGTGATTGGTCAAACGGGAAAAACGAAAGCGACGAGTTGAAACGCTGAATGGACATTGCGTAAAATCCGCCGACGAAGAAGCACTATCGACCCTTCGCCTTTCTGTGCGTAAGTTGCTTCCTATCAAGGTCTCCAGCGCTATCCGAATCCGTGTAATTATTTCCGACATGCCGCATTACACTCGGGTGCAATGAATTCGGACTATGTGCGCGTTCGTTCGCGGAGACTCGCTGGTCGGCTGTTGAGCAATTTCACGATATTTTGCTCCCGAATTCGGGTAGCGAAATCCCGAGTTCGGGACGCTCGATGCAAAGGCGACAGCTAATTGTCGCCAGCAAGCGCCAATCCTTGAGATAGTTAGGACTAAGGCTTGTCATTGGCACGCCCATTGCATATGCCTGCCGCCGAACGCTCCGTTCACCACAAGTAATCTATGTACACTTGCCTCAACCTCGCGCTCACTTTCATCGTTTCCATTACCGCGATACCCCGCCTTATGGCCGGGGATCAATCGCCGACAGTGGATTCGTTAGTTGAAAAAAATGTCCAGGCGAAGGGAGGCGCCGACGCTTTGCACGCGCTCCAGTCGCTGCGTCTCGCGGGCAAGCTGCTGGTAAACAACGGCCAGCTCCAGCTGGGTTTCGCGACGACGAAGAAGCGCCCGGGACAAGTGCGTTCCGAGGCGACTCTGCAAGGGATGACTGCGATCGATGCCTATGATGGAACTGAAGGATGGAAGATCTCGCCATTTCAAGGGCGAAAGGATCCCGAAAGGATGTCCGCGGACGAGACAAAATCTCTGATCGAAGATGCTGAGATTGATGGGCCCTTAGTGGACTGGAAAGCCAAGGGCAGCACGGTGGAATATCTCGGAACTGAAGATGTTGACGGAACTCAAGCTTACAAGCTCAAGGTGGTGCGGAAGAATGGCGATGTGAATTTCGTCTACCTTGATCCGGATGCGTTTCTTGAGATCAGGAGGATCACCCAGCGCGTCGAGCATGGAGCGCAAGTGGAAACAGAGACAGATGTCGGTGATTATGAGAAAGTCGCCGGCGTGTTCATCCCGTTCTCAATCGAGGCGGGCAGCAAGGGTTCATCGGATAAACAGAAGCTTGTTATTGAAAAAGCGGAGCCAAATGTGTCGGTCGACGCGGCGTTTTTTCAATTTCCTACCACTCCCTCCAAATAAATATGCGAATCCTAAAGCTCACGGCCCTGGCCGGCCTTGGTTTGACTGCGTTCATCGCCTCGGCCGAGGAAACACGGTTTAATTCTGCGACGATCTCGGGACTGGGCGCACGCAACATCGGTTCCGCCAGAATGAGCGGCCGTATTTCGGCGCTCGCGGGCGTAAAAGAGCCCTCTGGAAAAATCACGTTGTTTGTTGGGGCGGCCAGTGGCGGTGTTTGGAAATCCGATGATGGCGGAACGCGTTACCGCCCGGTGTTTGACGAGCAACCGGTGCAATCGATCGGCGCAATTGCGATTGACCCGAAAAACTCGAAGAGCGTCTGGGTCGGCACCGGCGAATCGTGGACGCGCAATAGCGTTTCCATCGGAGATGGAATCTACAAATCGACTGACGGAGGCGAGACCTGGAGCAACGCGGGACTGCCGAAATCCGAGCGTATTTCACAAATTGTGGTTAGTCCAAAGAGCAGCGACATTGTTTTTGCCAGCGTACCTGGCGCGCTTTGGAGTGACTCGCCCGATCGCGGTCTCTATCGGACTAGCAACGGTGGCAAAACATGGGAGCTCGTGCTCAAGGGAAGCAACCTTTCGACCGGTTGTTCGACGGTAGCGATCGACCCGAACGATCCCAACGTGCTGTTTGCCGGATTGTGGGATTTTCGCCGGAAAGGCTGGACATTCCGGTCCGGCGGCGACGGGGCAAACGCAGCGTCGGGCAGCGGACTATTCCGCTCCAACGACGGCGGGAATACGTGGACGGAAATAACGCCGGAAGCAAACAAAGGATTTCCCAAGAAACCGTACGGCCGAATCGCTATCGCAATCGCGCCTTCCAATTCCAAGCGCGTTTATGCCTTTGTCGAGTCGACCGACAGCGCTCTCTTCGTTTCCGACGATGGTGGGGCGACGTGGGATAAACGCGACAAGAGTAACTGGATGGTGTGGCGGCCGTTCTACTTCGCCAACCTGATCGTGGATCCCAAGAATCCTGACCGCCTTTTCAAAACCGACGGCTCCATGATCGTGAGCGATGATGCCGGGAAAAGCTTCGCCACCGTCGGCGGTTTTGGCGGTATGCATGGTGACGTCCACGTCGTCTGGATTGATCCCACGAACCCGCAGATCGTGTTTGCGGGGGACGATGGCGGGATGTGGTATTCCTATAATAGCGGGAGTAAATGGTGGAAGGGAGAGAATCTCCCAGGGTCACAGTTCTACCACGTCAGCGTCGACGACAACGACCCATACCGCGTTTACGGCGGTCTTCAGGACAACAGTTGCTGGGTCGGTCAATCGCAATACCCCGGCGGAATCACCAACGCGCAGTGGGAAAACGTTTATAATGGTGACGGGTTCTACACCTTCGTCGATCCCGCTGACCCCGATTACATTTACGCCGAGTATCAGGGAGGCATCGTCGGTCGCGTCAATCGTCATACCCTTCAGGCCCGAGATATTCAGCCGCGACCAAACTATAAGGAAAAGCTGCGCTTTAATTGGAATACACCGCTGGTTCCGTCCCCTAACGAAAAAGGGACGATCTATATTGGAGCTCAGTTTCTCTTCCGCTCACGAGATCACGGGCAAAACTGGGAACGCATATCGCCGGATCTAACCACAAACGATCCTGACAAGCAGAAACAGGAGCAATCGGGTGGCATTACCGTGGACAATTCCGAAGCAGAGATGCACACGACGATCTATTCGATTAGCGAATCCCCAAAGGATAAAAACGTCATCTGGGTCGGCACGGATGATGGAAATCTGCAGGTGACGCGGGACGGAGCAAAGACCTGGACCAACGTGATTGGCAACGTGCCCGGACTGCCGCGGAATTCCTGGGTCAGCTGGGTGCAATCAAGTAACTTCGATCCCGGAACCGCCTACGCCGCGTTCGATCGTCATACGTT